>Ga0209541_10013197_pt1 | contig 12665 bp, 15 predicted proteins | sample RifCSPlowO2_01_FD_184027 | JGI IMG/M metagenome (GOLD analysis project Ga0209541, IMG submission 184027) | Groundwater microbial communities from Rifle, Colorado - Rifle CSP2_plank lowO2_0.1 (SPAdes) (version 2) | ecosystem: Environmental > Aquatic > Deep subsurface > Groundwater | place...
TTGCAACTCCAGTTAATAATTTTAAAATATCTATTTTGATGGCGGCGTTTATTGATAGATGTATTAGTTTAGATGGAAGTTTAAGTCCTGCTAATCCTAAAGATCCAAAAAATAAGGAATTAAATATTAAGCATATGAAATTTATAGAAAAGACTGCAGATCCTAAGATTCCTGGGAGTGGTATGTTAAGAAGATTTTCTGGGAAGATTGCTGGAGTCATTGTAACTGGGCATGAAGAAGGGGCTTCAATGGTAATTAGTAATTTGTTTATGACTCTTAATCATTTTGGGATGCAATTTCCTCCATTTAGTAGTATGTATGCAATGGCGAATGTTTGTAATTCTACTTATGAAGATAAGAAAATTGTTTTGAGTGATTGTTTTGATTATGAAACTAAATTACTCGCTGATAATGTTATGTTGGCTTTGAAGAATTCAAAAAATTGTAAACCTACTGATTGGAAACATGATTATACTCAGAATTAAATAATTTTAGGTAAGTCTTTTATGCTCTTTAAAATATAGTTCGGTTTTTCTTTTTTTAATTTTGCTTTGGAATCATTTCCTGTTAGCACTGCAACTGTTTTGAATTTTGCAGCTTTTCCAGCTTGAATGTCGAAGATTGAATCGCCAATCATATAACCTTCTTTGCATTTTAGAATTTTTTTTGCTTTTAAAATCCCTTCTGGGTTAGGTTTGTGTTTCTTTATTTCGTCTGCTCCAATGATTAAGTCAAATAATTGTTCGTTTATTCCTACATATCTTAATGTTTCTTCAATATGTTTATTAGTTGCATTTGATAAGATTGCAATTTTATAATTTGGGCATAATAAAATTAAAGCTTGTTTTGCACCTTTAATTAATTTTATTTCTTTTACGGTTTTTTTTGAGAATATTATATTATGTATTTTTACTATCTCTTTAATTTTATTATTTGAAAGTTTAGGATATAATTTTATAATGAATTCTTCGCTTGCTAAACTTAAATATTCATAAATCTCTTTATTTGTTTTTTTTGGAAGATTATGTTTTTTGAAAGCTAGTTTATATGCATCTAAGTGTGCTTTTGTTGCTTTTACTAATGTATTATCCATGTCAAAACAAAGCAGTTTCATTTTATTGTTTTCCACATCTTAAAGTTTAAAGTTTTGAATCCAAATTTTTCATAGCTTTTTATTGCTGATTTATTCTCTATGTTTACATGTAAGTTGCAGTATTTTACTTTATTTTTTTTGAAGAAATCAAATAGTTCATTTAAGCATTTTTTGAAATATCCTTTCTTTCTATATTCTTCTTTTATAAATACATCACTTATGTATCCAACTTTATTAAATTTAGGTTGCCAGTTATTATTCTTAAGTTTATTTATATTCCCCTCAATAAATCCAATTATTTTATTATTTTCTTCTAATAATAAAATTAATTCTGTTTTTTTATTAATCTCAATTAGATAATTCTTTTTTAGATTCTTAATTGATAACTCTGAATGAAATATTGGATGTGTTAGATTATTTATGAATTTATTAAATTCTTTTTGAAGGTTGAGATATTGTTCAAAATCTTCTTTTTTTGCTTTACGTATTATCATTTTATGAACTTTTTTGCCTCTTTGATGAATTGTTTTGGTGTTAAAATTCCTTTTTCACAGACGATTCCTTTGATTAGTTTTAATGGAATTAAATCAAATGCTGCATTTTCTATTTGAATATTCTTTGGATGATGTGGCCAGATTTCTTGCTCGGAACGTTCTTCGATTTTTTCTTCTTTGAAATCAAATTTCCATAATGAAGCACAAGAATAAAAGGGTATTTTTTTTTCTTTAGCTAAATAAGCAATTTCTTCAGAACCAACTTTATTATACAAACCTTTTTCTGTGATTGCGTCTGCGCCGATTAATATTAAGTTTGAATCTTTCATTGCATCAAGCATTTGTGAATCTACAAACTGGATAATTTTAATTTTATGTTTTGCTAATTCTTTAGCTGTTATTCTTCCTTGGTATCTTGGGCGAGTTTCAGTATTATGTACTTCTTTAATGTTTTTTTTCATTGCAATTAATATAGAAGTGACAGTGCTTGAATGGCAATGTGTGTAAATAATTGAATTATTTTTTATTAATTTTTTTCCATTATTGATTATTTTCTGTTTTGCTTCTGATTTTTGTTTTAATAATTGGGATATTTTATTAAGAATTTCTTGTTTTGTTGTTTTAGAATCTTTTTTTGTGATTACTTGTATAGCATTTAAATAATTTCTTAATTGTGGTTCTGTTGGTCGGGTATTACTTAATAATTGTTTAGAACGTTCTAGTTCCATAAAAAGTTCTATATTTGATGAAACTCTTAGTTTTTTGATATGATCTTTAATGGATTCTAATGCTTTTGTAGAAATATTTTCTGCACCTTGAATTTTTAGTGATTTGATATCCTGAATAGTTTTGATTAAGCTCATTATTGTATTCTATAGCTAAAAGTAATATAAACTTTTCTGAAATATTTCCGGTTTTTTTAGGTGAATCTTTTTTAAGCTTTTTTTTAAAGAAAGGTTTATGGGACTTGAATTTTTATTGATGGGAAATATTGCATTTGCAGGTTTGTATAATCATCCGCGGTTTTATTTGAATAATCTGGAATCTGATTTTACATTAACTGAAATTGCAAATACATTTAACGATAGATATATTGAACAGGAAATAGCTGAAACTTATTCTTTTTTGCGAGAAAATGTATCTTATGTTTCAGATCCAGATGGTATTGAATTGGTTAGAACTCCAATTGATACATATTTACATGGTGGAGATTGTGAAGATTTAACTTTGTTAGCAATACAATTATTTAATGAATTAAATATTAATTCTTATTTTGTATTATCTGAAGGTCATACATTTGCTTTAGTAGGGCCTGTTGATGAATATAAATTATTGGATGTTTTGCCTAAGGGTTATAGGTATAATATTACTGGATATTATTTTGATGATGGTTTATATGTATATTTTGATACTGCTGTAAGAGGGAATGGGGGATATCCTGGGTTTGTTAATTTAGAATATTTAGAAAGTGCAGTAATTGCTGATGTTGAAACCAAAGAAATTATTAGAACAATAGGAAAAGAATTAGAAATAAAAAAATAATTAAGCCATGTTGAAGTTCTCTCTCAAGAACTCAATCATGATTGTATTACCAGCAATTCTGTAAACTTCATAAGCGTTGTTTAATTGTTCTTTTTGTAAGAAAATGTCACCAACACCATTAAGTTTTTCTTTTGCTTGTGCAAATTCGAATGCTTTTGCAGCTAATACTAATTGATCATGCTTAATACATTCATCTCCAACAACAGTTAATTTGTCTTTGTTGCCGAGGAATCTGAATACTTCAATAGCATTTTCGTATTTTTCTCTTTTCAAACATTCATCTCCAACCAAAATTAACTTTGTTTTATCTTCAACTAATTGGAAAGCTTTGATGGCATCGCTCATTTGACCGTCTCTTAGGCAGATTTCTCCTACTTGCATTAAGCGGTCTCTAGCTTCTGCTATCCAATAACATTCAATAGCATGAGAGAACATATTCATGTTTTTGTAAGAATCTCCTATTTCAATTAATTTTTCTTTATTTTTAGCTTTCATATAAGCTGCAATTGCTTCTTTAGTTCGACCTTTTTTAACTAACTCTTCTGCAACTGCATTTAGAATTCCACGTTGCATATCCTCTGTAAACATATCTAAATTAGTGTTTTCTAGCCCTTTTTTAAGGACAATTGGCACCATTCTTTTGAATGTGTCTTCTCTGTCTGAGTTGAATTTCTGAACAAGTTCAGGAACAATATTTTTGAGTTGATCTACCATCTTATCGTTGGTTATATTAAGTGTGATTTATATATATATTTAGTCTAGAAATGTTGTTTTGAAATGGTTATAATGGTTGAATTTTGATACTTATTTTAAAAAATAAAAAAATTAATCATCTTCAAACACTTTCTTCATGTAAGTTAAAGGTTTTATGTCTGTGATGATTGTTTTATGGATGAACCAACGTTTATCTAGACTAATGTACATCACATTTTCAATTGTTGGTTGGTCATTTAGTTCTTCTTGTTTTCTTGTTGTTAGTTTTAGTTCTTGCATTTGAACCACCTCCTTTAGAAAATCTTTTTAGGGGATTAAAAAAGGTTTATTAGAAAAAGTTGAAAAATTTTCAGAATAATTATTCTTTTTTTCTTTTAAAAAATTTTAATAAATGAATTATAACTAATATGCTTATTAGACTTAAATAAATTAATAGAAATGAATTCATTTTCTTTTTAAACAATTTTCACAGCGATACTTAGGGATTGTTACAAAACGTGATTCAAAAACTTCTATCTCTTTGCCACAATCATAGCACATTACTGTTTTCATTTGCTTATTGTGTTTTCTTTATTTTATATAAATGTTTGGGTATATGCTTTGTAATGATTATTATGATTTATTTAGAAAATAATGAAGAAATAAGTGCTAGCGTTTGGGGAAGACACTAGCTTAAAAAAAGGGAAGGAAAAAAATTTAAACGAAATCTAATCCCAGTTCTTTAGACATTGCAGAGCCTTGAGAATGTTTTTTACTAGCTCCTTTCCCTAAAATGTAAGGTGATTGGACGCCAGTAATGATTGCCATTATTCTTAATTTCCCCCTCATATCCTCAGCAATTCTTGCTCCCCAGATGACATTTGCATCTGAGTCTAATGCTTGTGTAATCATTTCTCCAGCTTTGTTGACTTCATCTAATGTTAAGTCAGCTCCACCAGTGATATGTATCAATGCACCAGTTGCACCTTCATATGTTACTTCTAATAATGGATTGCCTAAAGCTCTTTTAACTGCTTCTTCAACTCTTCTTTCAGAACCTGATTCACCTATACCAACAACTGAAACATCACCATTAGACATGATTGCTTTTACATCTGCATAATCTAAGTTGACTAGAGATGGAACTGCAATAATTTCAACGATTCCTTTGATCATTGTTGAAACTAATTCGTTAGCAACTGCGAATGCTTGTTGAACTGGTAAGTTTCCTGCAATTTCGACTAATCTGTTGTTATCAATGACAATAACTGTATCACAAATATCTCTTAATTGTTGTAATCCATATTCAGCTTTTTCTATACGTGCGCGTTCAATATTGAAAGGCATTGTAACTGAACCAATAACTATTGCTCCTTCTTCTTTTGCAATTTTTGCTACAACTGGAGCGCATCCTGTACCTGTACCACCGCCCATACCTGCAGTGATGAAAACCATATCTGAACTTTTAAGCATTTGTTTGATTTCGGACATTTGCTCTTTTGCTGCTTCATATCCTTTTTGTGGGAATCCACCACAACCTAAACCTCTTGTTAAGCTTCTTCCAATTAGAAGTTTTTTATCAGCTTCAATTAAATCTAAGTGTTGTTTATCTGTGTTCATAGCGATGATTTCTGCGCCCTGGATTCCTTTTTTATAAAGCCAGTTTGTAACGTTTGTTCCACCACCACCACAACCTACGACCTTGATGTTTGCTTGACCAACTGTTTGGTTGGTTTGTGCCTGAGCATTCATGTTTTGTAATGCATTTTGTACTAAAAAGTCCATTTTTCTTTACCCCTTACCCTTTTTTAAAACCTAAATAATTGGTTTGTGTGTTATCTTTCGTTGATGAGATATATAAATATATTTTAACTAGAATATCTATATTTGTAACAGAGCATAAGATATTTAAGTTAATGTGATTTGTTTTGTTTTATGGATATTGGTGATAAAGTTAGAGTTGAGACTAAGGATAATTTTTTTGAGGGAGTTTTAATGCCTTCTTCTGGAAATATTGTTGTGAAATTGTCTTCTGGTTATAATGTTGGACTCGATAAAAAAGAAATTAAGAATGTAAAAGTTTTAAAAAAACATAAAGAAAAAATTTCTAAACCTATTAAGTTGGAAATAAATAAAGGAAAAAAGAATATTACTATTTTACATACTGGTGGGACAATAGCGTCTAAAGTTGATTATGAGACTGGGGCTGTTATTGCGCGTTATACTCCTGAAGAGATTGTTACACAGTTCCCTGAACTTAATGAATTAGCTAATATTAATTCTCGATTGATTAGTAATATGTTTTCTGAGGATATGAGGTTTAGTAATTATAATACTCTTGCTAAAGAAATTGAAAAAGAAATTAATAATGGTACTGATGGGATTGTAATCACACATGGTACTGATACTTTGCATTATACATCTGCGGCATTGTCTTTTATTTTAGATGGGTTAAATATTCCTGTGATTCTCGTCGGTGCACAGAGGTCTAGTGATCGTGGGAGTTCGGATGCGGCAATGAATTTAATTTGTGCTGTTGAATTAATTTTAAAAACAGAGTTTGCAGAAGTTGGTGTGTGTATGCATAAGGATCAAAGTGATGAAATTTGTTGGTTGTTGCCAGGATTGAAATGCAGGAAATTGCATTCTTCTAGAAGAGATGCTTTTAGGCCTGTTAACGCAAAACAATATGCTGAAATAAATTATAATACTAAAATTGTTCAAATTATTGATAATAGTTTTAGGCCTAGAGAAAAAAGAGAATTGAAATTAAAATTGTTCAAAGAAGTGAAAGTTGGAATTTTAAAATCAAAACCAAATATGTTTGTAGATGAATTAAAAATTTATTCAAAATATGATGGATTAATTTTAGAAGGAACTGGTTTAGGACATATGCCTATTGATCAGCATACTGAAAATAAAGAAATATTTAATGAATTAAATAAGTTAGCAAAAAAGATTCCAGTGATTATGACTACTCAAACATTATTTGGGCGTGTTAATATGAATGTTTATTCTAATGGAAAAGTATTGAAGGATATTGGAATACTTGGAGACCAATTAGATTTGACTTCTGAAACTGCTTATATTAAATTAGCTTGGTTGTTATCAAATCATCCAGAGCATGCAAGGATTATGATGCATGAAAATCTTCGTGGAGAATTGAATAATCGAATTCTTAATTAAAAATTTGTATTCCTAAATTCATCTGGCCAATTATTTCTTTCAATTTTTATACATGCATGAGCCAATCTTTTAATTTTTTTAATTTTCTTATTAATTTTAGATGAGGTTCTTTTAGGAATAATTGGGAACATAATTATTTTATCTAATCTTTCATTAGATAATGTTTGAATGAATGATTTTTTGTCATTAATTGTGTTTACTGAAGATAAAAAATTATTAGCATTATTTGAATTATGGATTAAATTTTGAATATAAATTGCTGAAAGGTTTATTTTTTTCAATTCTTTAGTAATTTCTATATTTTGATTAATTATATTAAAAATGTTTAATAATTCTTGGAGATTAGAATATTGGTTTATTTTGGTTATAAATTCATTCCCTGTTATTCTAGAATATATATTTATGTTTTCATTTATTGTCTCGATTTTACTTATAAAAAATGTTATTTCCTCTTCTATTTCATTAATATCAAAATTAGGATTTATTTGCAATTTTTTATTTTTTATTTTATTAAGTAGAATAATAATTGTATTAATCTCTTCAATAGTATTATCAAGGAGAATTTTTATTATTTCATTGAACTCAACTTTTATTTGTAAATAATTATCGGTTACTTGTTTTGAAGAATTTTTATTGAATCCTAGGAAGTCTAGGAAGTTAAATTTCATTTTTTTAATAATAAAAGTTAGGTTTATATTTTTTTTGGTTAGTTTGGCTTTGCGCGGAAATTAATGATTTTTATTCCTTTTCAAAAATATAACCCTATTTTTAGTCATAAGTTTAATATTTTATAGATTCATTAAAAATTTATACTTTTCTATCCTACTATTATTAGTTAAAAAGTTTTATTTTCATAGAATATATACGATAAAGCTTCAAAATAAATCCAATAATTATGTCTCAAAATGAAAAAAATCACTTCATAACAAAAATCATTTAATTTTAATTTTTCAAAACTAAAAGAGAATCTCCGCGCAAAGCCGGTTAGTTTTAAGATAAAAATAACCCTTAAATTTACCAAAATGTTTATAAACCAGAGGCATTTTCATAAGCAAAACGATATTATACTAATGGAGGAAAATAATAATGGTAAAAGAAAAACCACACGTAAACATTGTATTTGTTGGACATGTTGATCACGGTAAAAGTACAACTGTTGGTAGATTGTTCTATGATTCCGGTGTCATTGATGAACAAACAATGAAAAAGTTGAAAGAGAAAGCTGCTGAATTAGGTAAAGCTGGATTCGAGTTTGCTTTCATTATGGATAATTTGAAAGAAGAAAGAGAGAGAGGAGTTACTATTGATTTAATGCATAAAAAATTGTTGACAGATAAATTTGAATATACAATTATCGATGCTCCTGGACACAAAGATTTTATTAAAAATATGATTACTGGTGCTTCACAAGCAGATATTGCATTTGTTGTTGTTGCAGGTACTGAAGGTATCATGGCTCAAACACAAGAACACATTATTTTGTGTAAGACTATGAATGTCAAGCAAATAGGTATTTTAGTTAACAAAATGGATGCTGTAAATTATGATAAAGCTAAGTTTGAAGCTGTTAAAGAAAATGTTGGGAAATTATTGAAACAAGTAGGATATAAAATTGAAGAAGTACCTTTTATTCCAATTAGTGCTTGGAAAGGTGACAATGTTTTTAAAAAATCCGAAAATATGTCTTGGTATACTGGACCAACTTTAAGACAGCAATTGGATCTTTTTAAAGAGCCTGAAAAACCAACAAACTTGCCTTTGAGACTTCCTTTACAGGATGTTTACAACATTACAGGAATTGGAGTTGTTCCAGTTGGTAAAGTTGAAACTGGTAAAATGAAGATTGGAGACAAAGTTATTATTGTTCCTGGTAGAGAAGGTAAAGGTGTTTCTGGAGAAGTTAAGTCTATCCAAATGCATCATGAAGAAATTACTGAAGCATTACCTGGAGATAACGTTGGATTTAGTGTTAGAGGTGTTGGTAAAAAAGATATTGCTAAAGGAGATGTATTAGGACATGTAGATAATCCTCCAACAGTTGCGACTGAGTTTACTGCACAAATTATTGTAATGAACCATCCAACTGTTTTGACTGTAGGATATACACCTGTATTCCATATACATACAGCTCAAGTTGCTTGTCAGTTTGTTGCTATTGAAAAGAAAATCAATCCAATGACTGGAGAAGTAATCCAAGAGAACCCGGACTTTATCAAGAATGGGGATGCAGCAATAGTTAGATTAAAACCAATGAAACCTTTAGTAATTGAGGAAAATACAAAGATTCCACAATTAGCTTCATTCGCTATCAGAGATGCTGGTAGTACAGTTGCTGCTGGAAGGTGTTTATCAATAGTTAAAAAGGTTTAATCCTTTCTTTTTTTTAATTAATTTTTAATTCTATAATTTTATATGTTATTCTCAGTAAAATAACTAAAACTGAATGAAAAGGTTTATAAATTCTGAATTAAATCAGAGGAAGAATGCAAAGAGCAAGAATAAGATTATCAAGCAATAATATTAGTAAATTGAATGAGATAATTGCTTCTATATTAGACATAGTTGAAAAAACTAAAGTTAGAGTTTCTGGACCAATACCATTGCCTACCAAGAAGTTGAAGATTACTACTCGTAAATCTCCTGATGGAGAAGGAAAAGCTTCATTCGATAACTTTGAGATGAGAATTCATAAAAGATTAATTGATCTTGGTGTTGATGAAAGAAGTTTGAGATTGATTATGAGAGTACCAATCCCAGAAAGTGTTAATATTTCTATTGAATTATTAGATTAAATTTTTTTCTTATAATTTAGTATTTTTGTTTTTAAATAATTCTACCTTTCCAAATAACTTGGTGAGTCATTGAAATGTACATTGAGTTTAGTGCTAATGGTATAAATAAAAGTAAATGTAATGGAAATAATAATGATGTTAAAATTAAATCTTGACCAGCTAATATTGCTGTTGAAATTCTGATTACATAAAGTGGGACTAAAACTATTATAAAACTAGGATTGTTAATTATCAAAAAAAAAGGTAATAAAAATATACAGAAATATAGGATTATTCCTATTAGATATACTGGTAATTTCATATTTGTACCATCATAAACACTTCTTGATAAACCTTGAATCGATGTAAATAAATTGGAATACATTCTACATTTAATCAAATTAATACTTCTTACTGCTGAAATTTTAAATCCGTGTAATTTAATTAATCTTGCAATACCTGTATCTTCTGTTTTTTTGTTTTTTACAGATTCATGGCCACCAATTTTTAAGTAAGCTTCTTTGTTGATTAAAATAAATTGGCCTATTGCGATGCTGATTAAATGACTTTTTGTATGTTTAATTAATTCTAAAGGTAATAATGTTAAAGACATTAGGTCAATTATTGGGATTATTAACCACTCTCCCCAGGATTTCATTATTTGTTGTGGAAAGCAACTTAGCATAGATACTTTTTCTTCTTGAAATAAAGCTACTGCAGATTCTAATGCTTCTGGCTGGAGTTCAACATCAGCATCTAAGAATAAAAATAAATCTCCTTTTGCTTCTTTGGATAATTGATGGCAAGCCCATGGTTTTCCAATCCAACCTTTTTCTAATGGTTTTCCTTTGATGATTCTTAATTTTTCACATTCGAGTTTTTTTAATTCTTTGTATGTGTTATCTTCTGAGTTATCATCTAATACTATTACTTCATAATTTGGATAATTTTGTTTTAGTATTCTTGGAAGGAATTCTTTGATATTCTTTTCTTCATTTCTTGCAGGAATTAATATTGAAACGAATTGTTTTTTAGTTGTTTTTCTTGGAGTTAATCTTCTTGCTGTTAGTAAATTATATACTGGAACAATACAAGTAAAAGATAAAACTGCAAAAAATATTAATACTGAAATCATTTTTTATTCCTTGATTGCGTTTGTTGAAGGACCACGGCGTCCTACATTGGGGCCATTTATTACTTTGAAGCCTGCAGACTTTAAATTATCTCGTATTTTTCTAGCACAAGAATATGTTGCAAGCTTTGCGCCTTTTTTCATTTTAGAATATATTTCTTTGAAAAATTCTTCGGTCCATAATTCTGGGTTGTTTCTTGGTGCAAATGGATCTAAGAAGACTACGTCAAATTTTTCTTTGACTTTTTTTATTGTTTCTTCTGCAGGGCCTAAAATTAATTTTATTTCATAATTATCATCTTTATAGTAATAATCCTTTGCAACTTTTTTGATTATGTTATAATTACCTTTTATATCTAGAGTTTGTAAGTCTTCTAGAACTTTAGGATCTTTTTCGAGTGCAATTATTTTTAAGTGCTTTGCATTTTCTATAGCAGCGAAAGTATTGTAACCAAGACCAAAGCAAATGTCTAAAATAACTTGATTATCTTTAACACCTAATGGTTCAATATATTTTTTTTGTGCTTCTTCTAGTGCTCCTGTTTGAGAATGATATATTTCTTGGTATTCTTCATTGAAAAAAGTATATGATTTATCTTTTGTTTGGACTAATTTCATGTTTAATACTCTCAATACATTTTTTTATTGAATTTTTTGTGGTATCAATTTGGATGACTTTATGATTTAGTTCTAAAGCATCTACTAAGCAAATATCGAATGTTTCGGCTTCAATATTTTCTTTAATTTTATTCTGGGGATATTTTCTTTGTTCTAGACGTTTTTTTAATACTTTCAAGTCTGTTTTTGTGACTATACAATAATCTATATATTTTGCGGGTACATAATGAGATAGGTGGGAATCAATGATTAAGTCTTTGCTATTCTTGATTATGTTAGTTAGGACTTTTGAAAGTTTTTTTTCGTCAACTATGTAGGTTTTGTTCTTTTGATCGTAAGATTCTCTTAAATTACATTCTTGGATAACTATGTTAACATCTAAATAAGGAATTCCAGTCTTTTTTGCAAGTTCTATTGCTAATGTAGTTTTACCAGTTCCAGGGGTGCCTGTGAAGATGATTATCATAGATGAAGTTATTTTTTTTGGATTTATATGTTTTGGGTTAGATTTTTTGGAATAATAATCTTTAGTAAGGTTTAAATTAAGTAAGTTTTCTTAGTTTTTTATGGTTTCAAAAGCAGATAAAAAAAGAATGAAGGATTTTGTTGAAGCAAGATTAGAAGATTCTGGAAGGTATGATATTAAAAAAAGTGATGAAAGTCATATTTTAGTTGCAACAAAACGTGAAAATGCTGAAAAAATAATTTTAATTGATTTACTATTGCATAATCGAAAGATGGCTATTTCTGAATTAAGAGATTTGGTAAGAAGTTCTTATAGTTCTAATAGATTAGTTTCAAATATTTTTTATTTTATCGTAAATACCCCATTGCTCTGCGGTGGGGTTCGTAATTAAGCCCCGGACAGGACATTTGCCTGCGTAGACTATATAAATAATTTTTTGTTAGTTTTTTTAATGCAACGTACTATTAGCCTAGTGCTTCCTAAATATCCAGAACTTTGTGAAACAATTCATAGTTATAACTTTGTTGTCAATATGCATATTTGTGAATGTTTGTGTATCCAAACAATTTCCAAATCTCAACTTCATCATTCTTTGTATTCCAAGATTCGAAAAGATTTTCCTGAATTTCCTTCTGCTTTGATTCAATGTGCTCGTGATAATGCTGTTGAA
>Ga0209541_10013198_pt1 | contig 12665 bp, 16 predicted proteins | sample RifCSPlowO2_01_FD_184027 | JGI IMG/M metagenome (GOLD analysis project Ga0209541, IMG submission 184027) | Groundwater microbial communities from Rifle, Colorado - Rifle CSP2_plank lowO2_0.1 (SPAdes) (version 2) | ecosystem: Environmental > Aquatic > Deep subsurface > Groundwater | place...
CCTTAATATCTTGACTAATATGGTCTGGCCAACCTGTCTTCGAGCGATTGCTTCGGCAAGCGTATTGTCCCGGCCAATGCGTTCTCCTCCAAAATCGAGTATGATATCACCTTCTTTGATCCCCGCTTTCTCCGCGGGCGAACCCGGCGTTACTGCCACTGAACCTTGGTTGCTTATTACGAGCGCGCCATAATCAACGGACAATTTTTTTTCTTCTTTTAACTGCCGGTCAACGATTTCATACCGGACACCAAGAAACGGGTAAATAATGCGTCCGAATTTTTCAACATCATTGATATCCTTCGATGCAATAGATGACGGAAGCGCAAAACCGATATTTTCAGCACCTGACGCAACCGCAGTGTTTATGCCGATAACGGTGCCCGAAAGGTCAAGGAGCGGCCCACCCGAATTCCCGGGATTGATAGCGGCATCGGTTTGGATTAACTGATGGAGTTCCTCACCGGACGCGACAATCGTTCTTCGAAGACCAGAAATAATTCCAACTGAAACAGTATTCTGAAACTCACCCAGCGCATTGCCAATGGCTATCACGCGCTGGCCAGCAAGCAAATTTTTTGAGTCGCCGATCTTTATAAAAGGAAAATCTTTCCCTGAAACCTTGACAAGAGCCATGTCTTGGAGCGGATCGCGCGCGAGGACAGTTGCCTTGAGTCTGCGCCCATCGTTTACAATAACCGTGTACTCGGCATCGGTGTCATTCACCACATGACGGTTCGTGACCAAAAGACCATCGGGACGCACAAAAAATCCGGATCCTGAAGAAATCTGCCGTTTTTCTTTTCCGCGCTCGCATAATTGCGGCACACGCAATTCCGGAAAAAACTGACCGAAGAAATCGTCGTTCCCAAACGGCGAGACCATGCATTCCCCAACCACGGGCAAGTCTTTTGTCGCGATAATGCTGACAACGGCGGGCGAAACCTCACCGACCACGTCGATAACACGCTGTTCATCGGTAACAACATGAACCGTTTCTTTGCCGTCACCAACCGCTTTTTCAACGACCCGCTGAATCGTCTGTGTGACAGATTCCGGCTCTTGATTGAACAAAGCCGCCGTAAGAATCGCGGTTGTAAATGAAACAACAATGCTTACGAGAATAAAAAGCAAAATTATTTGATGCTTCGTCAAATCTTCCATTTGATATTTATAATATACTAATTTTTCTATTTGTCAAAACGGAAAAACTTATTCAACCGCTTCAACGCATTCGACGCCGGGAACATTTTCTTTCAGAAGCTCTTCAACTCCTGCCTTGAGCGTAAGCTGTGAGAGCGGGCAGCCCTTGCAGGCGCCTTCAAGCCGTACGTGCACGACACCAGAATTAAACGAAACAAACTCAATCTTCCCGCGATGAAGGGCGACCATCGGTTTTATATCGCGCTCGAGAATTTCTTTAATCTGCGACTCTGTATTTTGCGATGAGCTCATTGACATAATCCCAATTTATATTCTTGAAGAATGCTTCAATATATGCTTTGCGCGCGGTCGCATAATCTATAAAATACGCGTGCTCATAGACATCCATGATGAAGAGCGCGACCGCATTCCATACTCCGCCCTGATTGTGCGTGTCGCAAACGATATTTTTAAGACGTTTTTCGTCAAGATCATATGCAAGCACAACCCAACCGCGCGCGCAAAGTCCGAGCGCCTTAAACTCTGCTAACCACTTTTCAAAATTGCCAAAATCGCGCGCAATAAGCTCGGCAACTTTGCCCATTGGCGCGCCAGCGCCAGAGGGTTTCATATTATCAAAATATCCTTCGTGGAGTTTTACACCATTGAGCGCAAACGTCTCTTCTATCTTTAACGCACGCAGATCGCTCGATGTTGCATTGGCACTCGTAAGATCTACATTTTTCAGCTTCTCTTCAATCTCGTCAACCTTTTTTACATAGCCAGCATAAAGCACATCATGATGCTCCTTGAGCTGTTTTTCGGATAGTCCTTCGAGTTTCGTATATTTTAATGGTTTTGGTGTGCGCATATATTTTAAGTAATTACGGATAAATTTGATTCCCCTTCTCGTCGAATAATATTATTGCCCGCGTCGGACAAGACTGCGCGGCAAGCAAAATGGTTTCGTCATCAGCGCCCTTGTCGTTGATTACTATTGCTTTATTTTCATTATCAAGCGCGAAGACGCCTGGCGCTATAGCCACACAACTTGCCGCCCCGATACAGAGATCTCTATCCACAAAAATTCGCGCAATTTTTGCAATTTGTTTATCCATAATATTTTTCTGAATAAAACCGCACGAGCTGTTCTATTTCTGTTAATGCACTCAGCGAAAGTCCGACGCCGACTTTCAGTTTGTTTTGCACTTCTTCAAGAGTTTGCGCGCCTTCAAGTACCGCCTCTTCTATATCTTTATCCGTAATATTAAGCCGATCGTCAACCACGCGCGCGCCCTCAACAACGATTCTCTCATATTGACCGGTTTTACGAAAGTAATTATTCGCGGTTTTGTGGAATGCTTTGTCAGCCAAAACCGAGCAGTGAATTTTGCGATTGGGAAGTCCACCGAGTCGCTCCATAATATGCTGCGGCTTTACTTTCAGCGCCTCTGCAAGCGTAAGCCCGCCGTTTTCCGTAAGCATAACCGAATACATGCTTGTCGCCGCAATCGCCGAGCCGCATCCAAATGTTTTCCATTTCAAGTCTTTGATGCGCTCGGACTCGCGATCAATTTTCACCCACATGTTCATCATGTCACCGCAGGCAGGGCTGCCGACCATGCCAGAAGCGTCAAAATTATTTTCTTCGGGCGCATCAAGCAATAAATTGCGCGGTTTGAAAAAATGGTCTTTTACAATATCCGAGTAGTACCACTTCTCGCCCGTGTATTGGTTGATTACGTCGATACTCATACTTTATAACTTTTCGATTTTGCCTTTACTCTTAAATGCTCGCCAGCAAATGCCTCGGGGTGGCTCATACCAGTTGCGTTTTCGCTGACGGTAATCGGAGAAATTTTTCGCAGAATTTTTACAACCTCCGGCAGTTTTTCCATCACATAATCAATATCTAATTTGGACGTCTCACGTCCAAGTGAAAAGCGGATTGATGCGTGCGCGTACTCGTAGGGTTTGCCAAGCGCGAGGATTACATGCGACGGGTCAAGCGATTCGGAAGTACACGCAGAACCGGTGGAGCAGGCAATGCCGTGAGAATCAAGATATAAAATCGTCGCCTCCCCTTCTATATCAAGAATCGAAACATTTACATTGTTTGGTAAGCGTTCGCGCGCATCTCCATTAAGAATCGTGCGTGGAATTTCTTTTGTAAGGCGCTCTATAAAATAATCGCGGAGCTCGCAAAGCCGGGCGCTTTCTTTTTTGCGTTCTTCGCTTGCGATTTTAAGCGCTTTGGCAAAGCCGACAATCGCTGGCACGTTTTCTGTGCCCGCGCGGCGGCGCGCCTCTTGCGCGCCGCCGAAAAATATCGGTTTTATGCGTACGCCTTTTCGCACAAAAAGCGCGCCCGATCCTTTCGGCCCATACATTTTTGTGCCATTCATCACCATCAAATCCACGCCTAGACGTTGGACGTCTAGCGGGAGATAACCGGCGGCTTGGCAGGCGTCTGTATGAAAAATTGCGCCGTGTTTTTTTACTATTTTTGCAATTTCTGCAATCGGCTGGATTGTGCCGATTTCGTTGTTTGCATACATCACCGAAACCAAAATCGTATCAGGCCGCAAAGCGGCTTCGATTTTTTTTGGATCCACAATGCCATTTGGCTCGACATCGACAAGCGTAATTTCAAACTCTTCTTTCTTGAGCGCCGTGAGCGTACTTAAAACCGCGTGGTGCTCGATATTTGTAGAAACAATATGCCTACCCTTCTCCATATACGCGTGCGCTACACCCATAAGTGCGAGTACGTCTCCCTCTGTGCCGCCTGACGTAAAAACGATCTCATCGGTTGCGCAATTTAAAACGCCCGCAACCGTCTTACGCGCGTTTTCGATCGCGTCTTTTGCGCGCCTCCCCTCACGGTAAAGCCCGCCGGGATTTCCAAACTCTTCTGTGAGATATGGCTCCATTATATCTTTAACGCGCGGATCAAGCGGCGTTCCGGCTGCATGATCCATATAAATTCTTTTTAGATTCTTATCACTCATCACTGCTCACTTATAACTTAATAGACACTGAAAGCACGCCACATCCTTTACACGGATAATTTTTATTAAATGCATACAATACCTCACGCCCGCGTTTTTCTCTCGTGATAAGGCCGAGCTCGTCGAGCATCTTGAGATGATATGAAACCGTAGGTTGGGTAACATGCATAGCGGCCGTAATATCACCAACATTTACCGGACGTGTTCTGATTGCACGTAAAATCCGGAGGCGAGTCTCATCGGCAAGAACTCGAAAACATTCGTGGCACTGTTTGCTCATATTGATCATTATCTATGAATATAAAAAGCAGTCAACCCCACAGAAAATGAAAAATCCCCCACCACGCATGGAGCGCAGGGGGGGCTGGCGTACGCCTCGTAGGCGTACTTTTGGGGTGACCGCGAGGTCACCGCATCTGGGGCAAAGCCCGGGGTCGCGACGTCCTGGTCCCCGACGGACACGGGACCAACCGGCCGGTCTTTCGGTCCAGGCACTTCAGGGCGCAGTAGAAACACGATCCGATGTTCTTGACGTAGCAGTAGGCGCAGTGGCACCTCTGCTCCCAGAACACCTTCGTGTTGCATCGAGGCACCGGCTGGAAGAGCCGAAGCTCCTGCGCCACCGAGTCGAAGATCATCGTGATCTTCCCGCTCGGAGACGCCGTGACGAACTCCCCGTTCGGCGTCAGGAAGGCCTGGTCCGTCGCCGAGGCCGAGGCGGCGCCGACGAACCCGAGAGCGACCAAAACGAGCAAGATGGAACGGAAGAACCTCATGAGTCAATCCCCTTTCTCCCCTCTAGAACGAATCCGAGGAGATTTGATGTCCGCGTTCAACATACCACAAAGTGAAAAATTATGCAAGGGTGCCCGGGCTCTGATGATTTTTCCTTAAAATTAAAGAAAAAACCCCGCACCGATCCGTCTGCTGACGAACCTGATGCGGGGGGTTGACTTGGCTATCCGATAGCCAAGTGGTGGGTTAGAAGATGTCGAAGAAAGAAAGCTTCACGAAAGCAGTTGGCAAAGCCAAGGGTGGCCCGCCAACTTGAAACAGCGGTACGCAAGTGAAACCGCTGTAAACTCCGCTCATAGGCAGAGAGTTCTCACCTCCTTGAACCAGCGACGGATTGCCGCTTGCGTGTTGCGTGGCCCCGCCATCGAAACTCACTTCGATGAAGATGTCGAAGAAGCTCTCGGCTGGAAAATCCACTCCGGCCGTTTGCTGTCTCATGTGTCCAGACGAACAGCCTTGGCCGGCAGTACACGGTGGATCATTCGCATTGTTCGGGTCCGATCCACCGGGCGATTCCACGAGCGTGATGCCGCCCCCGGTGAGCATCATCGAGACGATCTCGGTATCGATGACCATGTGACCATCGCCAGGATCATGCGGAATGCCGCGCTTGATTTGCGTTGAACCGGTCAAATTGAAACTAGTCACCGGTCCCCCAGCGCACGTCGTATTATCGGCAGCATATTTCTGTAGCATGAGCCCACACGTACGCGACTCGATTGCCGGCTGCTGTAAGTCCAAACAGTGACAGTGATCATCACACGTGACACCAACTGCGCACGCAGATCCTGGAGGATCGCACTGCTCGCCGATGTTCGTGTCGACGCACTTGTCACCGCACGACGGTGTGCGAATGAGCCGCCTGCAGTCCGCCGTACAGATTTCGTAGTCACAATCGGCGTCGGTGGGATCAGGCGGATCACACTCCTCCGATAACTGGTTGATCACGCCGTCACCGCAGATACCGGGTGTTGGCTCCGTTGTAGGAGTCGGAGGTACCTCGGTTGGTGTCGGAGTTGGCGTGGGTGTCGGCACTTCAGTTGGAGTTGGCGTCGGCGTAGCGGTCGGAGTTGGCGTAGGAGGCAACGGACACGTGCAGTCTAGTAAACACAGGCCAGGACACCACGCATCGTCTGGCGGATCGCACTGCTCCCACAGCTGGTTGACCGCGCCGTCACCGCAGTACGGCGGCGGGTCGATGAGCTCCTTAGTCGCTGGAATACAGAGCATGTCCTCCCTGATCGTGTTGAGCAGTTCCGGACCGAACTGGTTGTTGACGGCCACGCGGCGCGAGATGTGCTTTGGCTCGCCCTTCACGCGGCGCGCCACGTAGCAGAGAAGATGCTTTTGCGGCATCTTCTTCAGCTCAACCTTGCCCAGCCAGAGCTTGTCGGCGGGGTTGCAGAGCCAACGAGGCAAAAGATCGTAGCGCTTCGACTGGAGAAACTGGTCCTCCACCTTCACGCCTGTGATCTTTTCGAACTTCTCGCCCTTTGGCGGCTTCGCCCTGTAGCAGGCGAAGTGGTCCACCGCATGCGTCGCGGGATCGAGCGGTGGCGGCACAACGTCGCCAAGATTCTTGCTCGTGGGAACGAGCAGAATCTGTGCGCGCTTCGTGATCACCCGTAGGCCGCTTCGATGGAACTGATCCTTGACGAGCGACTCGCGCTCGATCGGCTTCTCGCTGTTGCGCACCGGCTTGACCTGATAGGCCTTCAGATGCGTCTCGGCGTCGCTCACCGGCTCGTCATTCTTGCGTGCCGGATTGCAGATGTCGAGCGGCCTCCTAACCTCGAAAGTCACACGCTCGAACTGGTCGCGAAGCGTGACCCCCGGGATCGGCTCGAACCGGGGCGTACCCTTGAGGGGACGCACCGTATAGCAGGCAAAGTGATCGAGCGGTCCATCCACGACCTGCGCCTTCGCCGTGCTCGCCACGAAAATCGCGGCAAGCAACACAACCGCTATCGCAATTCTCTTCACTGTCTTTCTCCCTTCTCGAAGAACAAAAAACCGCCCCATGCGGCTTCATGCGTATTAGAACACTATGTTCAGTTTTTTACAAGCGTTTCGTTTAATTCAATGTCTTTTTCCCCGGCGTCCACTCAACCGGGCAAAGTTTTCCAGTTTGCAGCGCCTGCACAACACGCAACGTCTCATCCACCGAACGCCCAACATCATCATCCGAAATCACGATATAACGTACTTTCCCAACAGGATCAACAATAAACGTGCCACGTTGCGCCGTGCCCGCTTCTTCGTCGAGCACTTCATAGTCGCGACTCATTTTTTTATGGAAATCAGAAAGTAAAGGAAAATTAATTTTTCCAAGCGGCCCCTCTACCCACGCTTTGTGCGAGTGAACAGAATCAACCGATACCCCAAGAACATCTGCACGGAGTTTTTTGAATTCGTCATATTTCTTTGAAAACTGTTTGATCTCCGTCGGACAGATAAACGTAAAATCAAGCGGATAGAAAAACAGCACGAGCCATTTATTTTTGTATTGTTTTAAACCGTACTCCTTGAATTTGCCGTGCAAGTACCCTTCGAGTTTAAAATCAGGAGCCGTTTCGCTTACTTTGACCATGTTCCCACTATACGTAAAAAGACGGCGCGTTGTCAATCATTTTGGATATAGATCATAAATTGGCGAGCCGTGCGCCCGAATGCCTTTCGCAACGATGTAATTGAAACAAGATATCGGAAAAGAATAAAATACTTTAAAAACCATATCGTGACGCCAGCGAAAACAACATGTTTTCCCTCAAGGAGAGCATACTTGCCGCCGAGCGGCAGAATGTACCGCGATGCTTTCGGCCGGTAAGGTGCAATGCGCGCGTTCGGATCCCGAGCCAAAAGATGAATCGCGCGGGAAACATAGGAACCCTCCGAGAGCGCCTTCTCGACAGTCATGGGAAGGCATACGCCGGTCTTCGGATCACAGGAAGCAGCAACATCCCCCACTGTAAAAATATTTTTATGCGGGACTACCCGAAGCCGCTCATCAACCGCAAGACAACTATTTTTTGCAAGATGCACATCATACATAATCTCGCCGTCGCAAGCGCCTTCAACCCCCGCGGTCCAGACGAGGAGATCAAACGGAAGTGTTCGTTTTTCTTTTCCGATATAGAGAAGATTCGGCCATACATCCACAATGTGGCTGTCCGGCATCACGGTGACTCCGAGCGCGCGTAATCGTCGTGATGCTATATGTTGCGCGCGGAGGGAAAATTTCGCAAGCACAGATTCCCGCGACTCAACGATAATACAGCGCCAATGCGCGACCGGATGGCCGTGAATCAGCGAGAGTTTTTTCATATATCCCACCAGTTCCGCGGCGAGCTCAACGCCTGTCGCCCCGCCGCCGCCGATCACAACCGTAATCATCTTATTTTTTGAAGCAAGAGCAGACAACTCATCAACACGGTTGCGAATATTCAATGCGTCCTCAACGCTTTTAAGCCCGATCGCATTATCTTCAAGATGCGGAATTCCAAAATAATCTGTTTTACTGCCAGTCGCGATGACAAGCCATTCGTAATAAAGCGCGCGCCCGTCGGACATCACAACTTTTGATTCAGACGATATCACCTTTTGTACCGTGCCATATTCAACTTTCACATTGGAAAATTTCGCAAAAATCTCATCATAAGGAACAGTAACTATGCGCAAGAGCTGATTGTAAAACTTCTTGTTTTCTTCCTGTGGTTCACCCTGCCGCTCGGCGCAAAAAAAAGTTGCAAGCTCATAAAAATAAGCGTGGAACATATGGTGCCGATTTTTTTCAACAAGTATAACGCGCGCCGTATTTCTTTTTGCAAGATCGAGCGCTATGCGCACACCTCCGTACCCTCCTCCCACAATCACAACCAAAGGTTTTCGCGCCATAGTATAAATACTATATCACGGGAAGCATATTGTCTGGTATGCGCACTCTTGCTACCATATGACAAATGATACAGAAACGCATCGTTATCATTGGAGGCGGGACAGGTACTTTTACAGTGCTTGGGGCGTTGAAAAAACTCCCGGTGCATCTGACTGCCATTGTCTCAATGGCGGATGACGGCGGGTCAACGGGAATCCTGCGCGACCAATACGGGGTTCTTCCGCCCGGGGATATCCGAAGAGCGCTTGTAGCGCTTTCTCCCCGGAGCGCAACACTCCGCAAACTTTTCACCTATCGTTTCAAAAACGGGGATTTTGGCGGACACGCTTTTGGTAATATATTTTTGAGCGTTATGGAAAAAATAGAAGGCAATTTCGCCCGTGCCGTAAAAGAAACGGCGCGAATTCTTGATATATCAGGCGACGTTATACCCGTCACGCTTGACAGCGTCCGGCTGATCGCCCGCTTGACCGATAAATCGTTCGTTGTCGGCGAAACCAACATAGACATACCCCGAAGCGGTGCGCGCAAACCAATCGCTTCGGTGTGGCTTGACCCGCGCGCGCGCATAAATCCCGACGCGCGGCGCGCGATACAAAAAGCACACACAATCATCATCGGCCCCGGCGATCTCTATACAAGCATTGTTCCAAATCTTTTGGTCGACGGCGTTTCGGAAAGCATAAAAAAATCAAAAGCGGTAAAAATATACGTTGGAAACCTCATGACAAAGCGCGGAGAAACAGATAGTTATAAAGCACCCGACTTTTTAAAAACAATGGAAAAGTATCTTGGCACGGGCATTTTTAATTATGTGCTATTCAACAACAAAAAGCCCGCACAAAAAATTCTCGCGCGATATCGCAAAGAAGGAGCGAAATTCGTTATAATATCAAATCTCAAAAAGAATTCGCGTAAACCCGCGATTATCCTTACCGATCTTTTGGCGTCCGGAAACTTTATTCGCCACGATCTCGCAAAGCTCGGAGCCGCGCTCAAACCGCTCATAGAGCGGTAAGTTAAATTATGTCCTTTTTATAGTCTTCCCAGTTTTTCAAAAACTCACTCGAGGACCATCTTTTTGGAGCACCAACATCGTAAACTATATTGATTCCCTCTCTTTCACATACTTTTAATTCCGGTGGAGGGTTTATGTGTGTCCACTGCCCGCTTTTTGCATAAATGTGGGGACGTAGTTTTTCAAGCGCCCCACAAATCGACGGATCATTTTCAATTTCGAATGGAACCACAAAATCAACGCCGCGAATAGCGCTTACTATCTGACATCGCGTCTCAAGATTCAAAAAAGGGCGCCCCTTTTTTGCCCGCAAAAAAGCGTCGCCATTGACGACAACAACCAGCGTATCGCCTAGTTTTTTTGCTTCTTGAAACAAGCTAATATGTCCTGGATGAATCGGATCAAAGCCGCCAGATGCTGCAACGATCGTGCCAAGTGTCGGCCGGAGCCGGGCGAATTCTTCAAGTGTTACAACGGGCACTCCAAAATGATCCATTATTTGGTAATAGCACATTTCTTGGAAATTAAGAAACCGCGATCGAATTTATTCCAACTCGCAAGATCTGCGTATCCATAAAATCTTTTTACGTTAAGCCACCTCTCGGATTCGAACCGAGGACCTACGGTTTACAAAACCGTTGCTCTACCGCTGAGCTAAGGTGGCAAAATTTTAGCAAGGTTGCGTTCTCCAAACAAGTTAGAGCGCGTGGTTCGAGATGTCGGTATCTTCCCCTCTTGAAATTGTTGCAGTGTATACATCCACGCTCCCATTCCCGTTTGACTGTTTCCATGTGCGTATTTGCTTCCAATAGAGAGACTCACGAGGGATTACCCTGAAGTGTTCTTGGATCATAAAACGGAGGGCCTTTGTCTGCCCTGCAATACGGCCGGCAGCGCGTTCAAAAATTTTCAATACCCTATCGAGAAACTTCAAAAACCATTCTCTGGCGCTTGAACGATACCATTCTTCAAATCTAGAGATCAACCCAACAACATACGCACGGACAACACTCTCGCTTTGTTGATCTTCCTGCTCGCGCCCGCGAATGTAAGAAAGATGCCTCAAAGGTATCACTGCCATACCCGCCAAAGAGAATATAAGCGCGCCGAAAAACACAAATATCATACCGCCTTTATTATACCCTAAAGCTCATACCGGACAAACTGCCTTATTTCAATATGCTCACCAAATGAAGATGATGCCTGCTTGACAAGGTCCTGAATTGTTTGTTTTTCATCCTTTATGAAGGGTTGCTCAAGCAGCTCCTTGATATCTCTCGGATTCATTGCTGCAATGTGCATCGCGATGGAATGCGCGAGAGACACAAACTCCTCATTACGCGAGACAAAATCTGTTTCCGAACGGAGCTCAACAAGCACACCAACGCGAGCGCCAGAATGTACATATGCCTCAATGCGCCCGGCGCGCGTTTCGCGAGTTTCTTTCTTGGCCGCCGCATCATACCCAAGTTTTTTGAGGACAGCGAGAGCTTTATCGGAATCGCCGCCCGCCTCTTCGAGTGCGCGCTTCACCATCATAAGTGACACGCCTGTTTTCTCCCGCAGATCCTTTATCGATGCCGCATTAATTGGAAACATGCATTGCTTTTCCTTTGAGATATGCCTCCTTTGCTTTTGAGGTGACAAAAGAAATACTTTTTGACGCATTGTCGTTTCCCGGTATTGGATACGAAACCTTCTTCGGATCACAATCGCTATTAAGAAGCGCAACGACAGATATATTTTTCATGTGCGCTTCACGAATCGCGATCTCCTCTTCCCCCGCGTCGATAACAAACAATGCTTTCGGTAACGACGAGAGCGGAAAAATTCCTTGTAAGTCGCGAGTCAATTTCTCGATCTCGTGATTTATACGAAGCTGTTCCTGTTTTGTGTATTTCAAAAGTTCCCCTGATTTTTTCTTCGCGATCAAATCTTGCCAGTAATTAATTCTTTCTCGAATAATCTTATAATTTGTTAGTGTTCCACCAATCCATCGACTATTCACATACGGATGGCCCAGTTCCTCGGCCACTAATCGAATCACTCCCGATGAGGCGGGTTTTGTGCCAACCCATAATACCATGCCGCCCTCTTTCCCAACCGACTCAAGAAACTCAAGTGCCACGTTAAAACACTCCCAGATTTTCTCTGCATTAAATATCTCAATATTGCTCTTCACACCCGCAATATACTGCCGCATCCGAGGATGACGCCGCGTCTTAGCATAGCCAAAATGCATTCCAACGCGAAAAAGCTCTTGTACGCGCTCGTCAACAACATTCTGCTCAAAAGCAAGAGAATCGTTCATAATGAACTCTAGTATACCCGAAGAATCCAGAATGGCAAGGATATGACTTGCAATGGAACAAAATTTCTGCTATTCTGAACCCTATTCATATGAAAAAAGGTGTCCATCCAAATTACTTTCCAAGCGCCACAATCACGTGCGCGTGCGGCAACACAATGCAAGTCGCTTCAACAAAAGAAAAAATTGAAGTCGAAATCTGCTCGCGATGCCATCCATTTTATACCGGAAAAGAAAAACTTATAGACACGGCCGGACGTGTTGATAAATTTAAGAAAAGAAGCGCGCAAGCGCGACCACAGAAAAGACAGAGCAAAAAAATCCGCAAATGACCAATGGCGGGCGTTATTCTCGAAATTCGTGCAGGGGCGGGCCGTCCTTTGGACGAGCCTCGCCCCGTTCAATCTTATGACAGGAATAATTCTTGAAATTCGTGCAGGGGCGGGAGGTGACGAAGCCGCACTTTTTGCGCGCGAGCTTACTGGAATGTACACG
>Ga0209541_10013199_pt1 | contig 12664 bp, 5 predicted proteins | sample RifCSPlowO2_01_FD_184027 | JGI IMG/M metagenome (GOLD analysis project Ga0209541, IMG submission 184027) | Groundwater microbial communities from Rifle, Colorado - Rifle CSP2_plank lowO2_0.1 (SPAdes) (version 2) | ecosystem: Environmental > Aquatic > Deep subsurface > Groundwater | place: Rifle...
AATGGCAATATGTCAAGAATTGAGGATATACGAACGCAGGCGTTTTCATTCATAAACGGGGCATCTGATCTTCCGGCCCTTGTCGATGCTCGGACGAAGGTACTCGGCCGCAAAAGCGAGCTTTCGCTTTTTTTGCGCTCGCTCAAGGATATGCCGCCCGAAAATCAAAGGGGGGTCGGCGCGGCCGCAAACGCCCTTCGCGCCCAACTCGAGGAGCTCTTTGAGAAAAAGCGCCGCGAGCTCTCCGGGGCGTCTTGGGAATTGATTCTAAAGAATGAACGCCTGGATGTGACGCGGCCCGGGCTCAAGCACGCGCGGGGACATATTCATCCGATTTCGCGCGTCATCAAAGATATTGTCTCCATTTTTTCTTCAATGGGGTTTGAGGTCGTCGAAGGGCCGGAGGTTGAAACCGAGTATTATAATTTTGATGCGTTGAACATCCCCGCAAACCATCCGGCGCGGGATATGTGGGATACATTCTGGCTGAAGTCAGAATCGCGGACAGTCGCAGACCGTCAAACCGCGGACAAACGCGGAAGGTTCGAGCGCGAGTCAGCGCTTTTATTAAGGACGCACACAAGCCCCGTACAGGTGCGGTATATGGAAAATCACAATCCGCCCATAAAAATTATTGTTCCGGGACGCGCCTATAGATATGAGGCGACCGATGCGTCTCATGAATTTCAGTTTTTCCAGCTCGAGGGGCTTGTGGTTGATCGCCAAATTTCGATTGCAAATTTCAAAGGAGTAATCCAGGAATTTTTCTCACGGCTATTCAAGAAAAAAATCACCGTGCGCCTCCGGCCAAGTTTCTTTCCGTTCGTTGAGCCGGGATTTGAGGTTGATATTTCTTGTGTTGCCTGCAGAGGCGCGGGCTGCGCGATCTGCAAAAAGTCGGGCTGGCTCGAGCTTGCGGGCGCGGGGATGGTCCACCAAAATGTTTTCAAAGCCGCGGGATATACCCCGGGCGAGTGGCAGGGATTTGCGTTTGGGTTTGGCATTGACCGGATCGCGATGATGAAGTATAAAATTCCGGATATCCGTTTGTTTCATTCCGGAGATTTGAGGTTTTTAAAACAGTTTTAGCACTATGAGTCAAGAACAATCTGAAACTCCATTAGAAAAATTTAGGAAAAAGATACGGGCAATGAAGGAAGCTGAACTAGAGAAAAAACGCCGAGTAGAAAGCGGAGAGAAAGGCATAACCCGGAATCCTGCTTTTGAAAAGATCGATGAAAAAACTCTTGGTGAAGAAGACCGATTTGTATTTGAAAATTTAAATAGTTTATCGAGAGAAGAATTTGAAGGTTATCGCCGAAAACGTATGGAGGATCTGGGGATTATTCAATCAGTCGAGGAAGTAAAGAAAATCATGGAGATGGCAGGATTGAATGAACAACAACGTAGTGTAATACGCCGGGTTATCAAAATTAGCGGGGGGTATTCGGTGGAAACTCCGGAACAAGAGTCGGTTGATTCCTTTTGGCAGTATATGGCAAATCGATTCGTTTCAGAGAGGGAAGAAGGAAAAACAGATTCAGTATGAAATTTTCGTATAATTGGTTCAAAGATATAGTCGAGTTTAAAGAATCTCCGGAAAAACTTGCGGAGCTTTTGACGTTGCGCTCGTTTGAAATCGAATCAATAGAGAAAGTCGGAAGCGATTGGGCGCTCGACGTAAAAATCCCGGCAAATCGGATTTCTGACGCCGCGAATCATTTGGGTCTTGTGCGAGAAATTGCGGTTTCGCGCGGAAAGTCCGTAAAACTTCCGACAATTAAAAAAACGTTTGCAAAAGAAAAATCTCCGAAAATATCGTTCACGCTTGCGCGGCCGGATCTCGCGTCCCGCTACACGGCGGCATCCATACGAATCAACAATATTGGAGTTTCTCCCAAATGGATGCAGGAGCGGCTCGCGACATGCGGATTTCGGTCTTTGAATGCGGTGGTTGATGTTACCAATTACGTGATGCTTGAGACGGGGGAGCCGATGCATGCGTTTGATCTCGGGAAAGTTCGGGGGCGGAGAATGCGCGTTCGCGAGGCAAAAAAAGGCGAGAGGATCGAGACGCTCGATAGAACGACTCATGCGCTTCCGGACGGCGCAATCATCATTGAAGACACGGAGCGCATCATTGATCTTGCGGGAATCATGGGTGGAGAAAACTCTGCGGTGTCGGAAGAAACAAAAGAAATTTTTCTTCAGGCCGCGGTATTTGATCCGGTCAGAATTTACCGAGCGAGCCGTGCGCTTAATTTTTCTTCTGCGGCTTCAAAGATATATTCAGCCGGAATTGACGCTGCGAGGACTGAGGATGCGCTTTGGCGCGCCATCGGGCTTTTGAAGGAATGCGGCGTATTCGTATCGCATGGGAACTTCATCGATCTCTATCCGAAGAAAGAAACGCCGAAAAAAATCCTTTTCCGGCCGGAGTATGCAAACCGTCTTATTGGTGAGACGATAAAACCCGATTTTTACAAAAAAATTTTTACGGCACTCGGCTTTCGGACGCATGCGAAAAAAGATCGATGGGTTGTCAAGGTCCCGACAACACGGCGCGATATTTCAATTGAGGAGGACTTGGTTGAGGAAGTCGCACGGTTTTACGGCTACGAGAATATTCGTGCTACTATGCCAGAGGGTGGGCTTCACGTCGGGCGCGAAAATGAGGAATACGCGTTTGAATCAGCGGTTCGGGAGTATTTTTCTTCGCATGGGTATTCGGAATCGCTTCTCCACGAGTTTGCAAGCGCGAGTGAGCTTGAAGAGTTTTCGATTGATTCCGGGCGCGCGCTCGAGCTTGAAAATCCGTTGAATCCCGAAACCGCGTACTTGCATCCGCGCATTGCGGTAAAATATGCGGTATCCGTTGCGGTAAACATACGGAATTTCGATTCCGTAAAAATTTTCGGAATCGCAAAAAGTTTCAGAAAGCGCGGCGCGGGCGCAGGGATTCAGACAATTGATGAGCATAAAGATTTTGTCGTTGCTGTTGCGGACAAAGACGCGAAAGGTGAGAGCGGATTTTATAATCTCAAAGGGGCGCTCGATGGATTTTTTGATTCTCTCGGAATCGCAGAGCATTGGTACGACGATTCACTTCCGCGTGCTGAAAAAAAAGAGGAGCGCGGGATATTTCATCCGCATCGCGCCGCAGAGATACGAATTGATGGAGAGAAAATCGGCGTTATCGGGGAGTTGCACCCTGCAATTCTTGAGAATATAAAATCACGAGCGCGCATTGCAGTTGCGGAAATTGATTTTGACGCGCTCCGAAAACACGCGGACGCGGAGCGCGAGTTTCGCCCGATCCCGAAATATCCCGCAGTTATCCGGGACATTTCTCTTATTGTCCCGTCTGACGCGCGGGTGGACGATGTGCTTCAGGTAGTGCAGGACGCGGGAGGAGAGAATCTTTCGGACGTTGATCTCTTTGATTATTTTGAAGATGAAAAAATGCGAAAAGAGGAGAAAAGAAGTTTGGCGTTCCATATGGTATTCCAAGCGGAAAATCGGACGCTTACGGACGCAGAGGTTGAAAAAAGCATTGTCGCAATCGTAAAAGCGCTTGAGCAAAACCGATGGGAAGTGAGGAAGTAGCACTATGACGGGGATTGAAGAACAGCATATCTCTGATCTGAAGAATATTCAGAGCCAGGTACGTTATTTTTATTCCCAAAAAAAGAAGGTAAAAATTTATCACGGGAGTACAAACTCTACTCGTGCACTTACGTTTCAACGGGATAAAGTCGTTGATATAAGTAAGCTGGATCGAGTTATCACGGTAGACGTCAACGAAAAGTACGTTTTGGTTGAGCCGAATGTGTCGATGGATACGTTGGTTGAGTGTACGTTACAATATGGTCTTGTGCCGCCTGTGGTAATGGAATTCCCCGGTATAACCGTTGGTGGCGGCATTCAAGGTGGCGCCGGAGAAAGTAGTTCGTTCAAATATGGTCTGTTTCATGATTGTTGTTTGGAATACGAAATCGTCTTGGGGAATGGTGAAATAGTTATCGCTTCGTCCGAAAAAAATCCCGACCTCTTTTTTGGTACGGCGTGTTCTTATGGTTCTCTTGGAATAATCACTTTGGTGAAATTGCGATTGGTTCCCGCTAAAGATTTTGTTCACCTCACTTATCGCGCCGTAAAAAGTTTCGACGAAATGACCCGTTTGATTGACAAGAAAACAAATGAAGCGATAAATTTCGTTGACGGCATAATGTTCTCCAAAAATTTTGGTGTGGTTATGTCCGGAAGTTTTTCTGAAAAGCAAAACCTTCCAATTTCTACTTTTCGCAAGGCTACTGACGAATGGTTTTATTTACATGCCAATGAAATTTCCAGATGCCACGAACAATACGAAGAAATTATTCCGATCGAAGATTATTTGTTCAGATATGACAGAGGCGGATTTTGGATGGGGCAATATGGATTTAGTTTTCTTAAAATTCCTTTTAATAAATTTACTAGGTTCATTTTTAATTTATTCTGTACCGCGAGAAGATTGTATCGTTTTCTTCATGCGGCAAATCTCTCTCAACGTTATCTAGTTCAGGACTTAATTCTTCCAAAGGAGAATATTTTTAAATTTTTGAATTTTGTTGATAGAGAATTATATATTTATCCTCTATGGTTATGCCCTCTTAAACCGGGCAAATACGATAAGTTATCACCAAGCTGTATAGAAACAAACCTCGTAATCAATGTTGGTGTATATGGTGAGGTTAACCGCGATTTTCAGTATTTTGTAAAGCTGAACAGAAACTTAGAAAAAACGGTAAGTGAATTAAGTGGTCGAAAGGTTTTGTATGCCCATGCATATTATAATTTTGACGAATTTTGGAAAATTTATGATCGGGAATGGTATAATTCATTGAGGGATAGATATAGCGCCGGTGATACATTTCCAAATATTTATGAGAAAACGCGGGTATCAGAAAGATATGAGTCGTCTATTCTTGCTGGTATTTGGAAGGTCATAATATCACCTTTCAAATTGCCAATTTCTTAGTATTTTTTCAAGTAAAGTTTTTTTATCTAAAAGTGTTTTATATAAGCCACTTTTCTCAATATCGGCAGGGGATAAAAAGGGCTTGTTTTTCGAGCTCTTTTTTGCTATAATTGAGGTATAAAAAAAGACGAGTTTTTCAGGCGTTTTTTAATTTTATGGCGAAAAAAGACACGGAAAAAGAGAAGAAAAATTCGGAATATACCGCAAAGGATATTTACGTTCTCGAAGGACTCGACCCAGTGCGAAAGCGGCCGGGAATGTACATCGGTTCAACCGGCGTAGACGGGCTTCACCATTTAATTTATGAAACCCTTGATAATTCCATTGACGAAGCCATGGCGGGATTTGCAAAAAATATTGCGGTCTCGCTTCTTCCGGAAAACAAAGTAACGGTTGTTGACGACGGCCGCGGCATTCCGGTGGACATGCATAAGCAGACGAAAAAATCCGCGCTCGAGACCGTTATGACAACGCTTCACGCAGGCGGAAAATTCGGCTCGGATGCGTATAAGGTTTCGGGAGGGCTCCACGGCGTCGGGATCTCGGTCGTAAACGCGCTTTCCACGTGGCTCAAGGCGGAAGTATGCCGCGACGGGTTTCAATATGTTCAGGAATATTCTCGCGGAAAGCCGAAATACGCGGTAAAAAAAGTCGGCAAATGCTCGGGCTCGGGAACCGCGGTGTCATTCCAGCCGGATCCGGAGATTTTCGAGAAGATCGAATTTAATTTGAATACGGTTTTTGATCACGTCCGCCAGCAGGCCTATCTCACGAAAGGGATCAAGGTCTCGGTCATTGACCAGCGAAACGGCGCAAAAGCAAAAGACGGGACATTCATCGGCTCGTCCCATACATTTTATTTCGAAGGAGGAATTGTCTCGTATGTAAAGTTTTTGAACCGGAATGAGGCGCCCAAGCACGAGAATATTTTTTATGTGGCAAAAGAGTCCCAAAATGAAAAGCACCACGTATTTGTCGAAGCGGCGCTCCAGTATACCGATGACATCCAGCCCCGCGAGATGTCATTTGCGAATAACATTTATACCGCAGAAGGAGGGATGCATCTCACGGGATTTCGGACCGCGCTCACGCGGGCGTTGAATGACTATGCGAAGAAAAACGATTACCTGAAAAAAGACGATGAGACGTTCACTGGGGACGACGTTCGGGAAGGGGTTACCGCGGTTATATCGGTAAAAATCCGGAATAACGAACTTCAGTTTGAGGGGCAAACCAAGGCAAAACTCGGCAATACCGAAGCGCGGACAGCGGTTGAAACCGTTGTCGGCGAAGAATTAAAGGACTGGTTCGAGCGCTATCCCCGGGACGCTCAGGAGATTATCGGAAAAGCGATTTTATCCCAAAAAGCGCGCAAAGCCGCAAAAGCCGCGCGCGAGACGGTTTTGCGAAAAGGCGCTTTGGATGGACTCGCGCTTCCGGGAAAACTCGCGGATTGCCAGTCGCGCGATCCCGCGGAGTCAGAATTATTCTTGGTGGAAGGCGATAGTGCAGGAGGGTCGAGCAAACAAGGCCGTGATCGGAGATTCCAGGCGATACTTCCGCTTCGAGGGAAAATTTTGAATGTGGAGCGGGCGCGCCTCGACAAAATGCTCACGTCAAAAGAAATTCGTGCACTGGTTATCGCGTTGGGGGCGGCGATTGGGAATGAATTTGACGAAAAAAAGCTCCGCTATCATCGAATTATCATTATGACAGACGCAGATAGCGTGACCGGTGACACTCCGGCTCTCATATTTGATGACAAAGAGCATATGTTGCGGCTCATACGTATGGGGGATTTTATCGAAAAAGAGTGTAACGATACATCTCGGTATAAAATTTATGCGTATGATTTTAAGAAACATACCTTCTCTCTCCGAACGATCGCAAAAACAATTCGTCATCCGCTTCGTACCGCACTCTATCGAGTAAAGACGCGATACGGCTATTCTGTTGATGTGACTGCACATCATAGTCTTTTTGTATGTCGAAAAGGCGTCTTCATGACTGCCTCTACCCGGAACATAAAAAAAGGAGATTATGCAATTCTTCCATCCGCCCTTCCACGAAACGATAAGAAAATTATCATTGATGCTCGTCCGGCATTAAAACGCTTACCGGAAGCATCGAGAATTACTCTTCGGCTCCCTCTCTATGGTGTGAAAGTAATCCCCGACAATGCATGGCTCGATATTCCGGAACATGAATGGCAAAAATTCAAGGCACAAAGATTTGAGGCAGGATTTTCTCGATTCCGTATGGCAGATCACATCGGAGTGGGGAAAACAGTGATACAGCAGTGGGAACAAAAAATCGACAATGTTATGCCCCGATTCGCGCATTTCAAACACTATCTTCGTACGATCACAAAAAATGATAGCTATGATCTGGAAAATAAAGAGGCATATTGTTATATTCCATTATCCGACATTACTGATTTCGCACTCGGAAGAGATTATTATCTTTCGGGACATACGCGAAAAATCAAAACGTCTTTTGATCTCAACGAAGATCTTGCCTATTTGTTGGGATGGTTTATGGGGGACGGTTGCGCATCTTTCATCCAAGGGAGTCCCTCACGGTTTATCATCTCTATTGGAAAGGATAAGCGTGTGTATTACTCGCGTATACAAGAGGCAGTCCGACGAACGCTCGACTGTCCCGTCGGTATCGAATTAAGAAAAGATGGAAGTTACCAACTCTATTTTCATTCTTTTTCATTTAAGGTTCTCCTTGAACATCTCGGCCTTCTTCATAAAAAATCATTCGAAAAATTCGTACCCAATGTTCTTTTCAATGCAGCACCTTCCGTGCAGGAATCATTTCTTCGCGGGTATCTCGAAAGTGACGGATCAATAATCGTACGTACCCATACGAATTCCAAGACAGTCCGTATTTCCTACACCACATCATCTCGTGTCCTCGCGGAAGGTATCACGATACTCTATCGGCAGCTCGGGATCCTACCAAGCATACGCACTCGACTTTCGAAATCACACCCGAGGAAAGACGGTGCAATAATCAACAGCAATTATGAAGGATATCTTATAAACGTAGCCGGTACAGAACAGCTCAAAAAAATCAAGGAAATTTGGAGACATCATAAGCGCGCCAGATTCCTTGAAGAGTATCTTCTCCACGCCAGTTCTCTTCCGCTATCACATCGATGGACCAAAAAAATCTTGGGCAATGCGACTCTTGCAGAGATCACATCAGTTAAAAAAATCAACCGGCGAGAAAAGTTTGTATATGATTTTTCTGTCGCGGTCGACGAAAACTTTGTAGCAGGGAACGGGGGAGTACTTCTCCATAATACGGATGGCTCGCACATACGCACTCTTTTATTAACTCTCTTTTATCGCTATTTTCCAAGAATAATCGAGCAAGGGTATTTGTATGCCGCGCAGCCGCCGCTCTATAAAGTTCAGTCCGGAAAGGTCGTACAATATGCATATTCTGATAATGAGCGTGATACACTTGTTGCAGAATTGAAAAAAGTAAAAGTGGAAGCAAAAAAGGAACGCGCAAAAAAGAAAGGCGAAGAAGTGAGCGGAGAAGAAGCAGAGAGCGGAGAAGTAAAAGGTATCGAAATTCAACGGTATAAAGGTCTTGGGGAAATGAATCCGCACGAGCTATGGGAAACGACGATGGATCCTCAAGCTCGGATATTGAAACGTATTACTGTCAAAGACGCCGAAGCCGCAGACAATATCTTTACCATTCTCATGGGAGACGAGGTTATGCCGCGCAAAAAATTCATCCAAACGCACGCAAAATTGGTAAAGAATCTTGACGTATAATGCTCGCCAATATGCTCTCCGCTCAAGAGTTGCGGCGGAGACACATTCTACTCGTTTCGCTCGGGGAACCCTCCGGCAGAGCCGGTCTCCCTTTTCGCGAAACTTCGTGAATGTGTACCTCCGCCTCCACATTTCGCGGGAGAGCATATTGGCTCGCTCGGGCATGAGCGATAGTTCGCTAGGGTATGGAAACGAAAGGGGATTGCCTCAAAAACATATTGGCTCACCCCGCACCAAATAATGAAAAATCTGGTTAAGCTTTGGAATCAGAAGCGCCAGTTGAAAAAATACCGGTGGATCGCCGAGCGCATACCGTCGTGGGCGGAATTTTATTCCCGGTATATGCCGGAAGAAATCCTCCACTGGTCGCGAGAACTGGAAAGAGAAATTTCGCGCGGCAAGGTTGATTTTGTTTCTGCGGCGTCGCAAGCATTCGGCATCGCGTCGATCACATGCCACCGGGTCCTCCATATAACGCCGAATTCAACGCAGCTTGTTGCCGCGCTTTTTTTGGCTGACGGGGACGTTGTCGAGCTTGGAACCGGAGAAGGAAAAACGATCGTCGCAATGCTCGCGAGCTATCTCCGTGTTTTGTACGGCCACCGCGCGCATATTGGCACGACGAATGATTATCTTGCCGAGCGGGATTATCACTGGATGGGTCCGATGTATGAGGCGCTTGGGATAGACACAGGGCTCGTGCTCTCGACCACTCCCAGGGAAAGAAGGAAGGAGGAATATAAAAAGCGCGTAGTATATGTCACTATTCACGAGCTTGGATTTGACTATATGAACGATCATCTTTCGTTTTCAAAGGACGATGTTGTGTTGAATCATTTTGATTTTGCGATTATTGACGAAGTTGATTCCGTGCTTATTGACGAGGCGCGGACTCCGATGATTATCGCCGAGCGCGCCGCTATCGGCGCCGCAAAAAACAGTTTTCCTCGCCTCCGCCGCGCGACCGAGGTTGTCCGCGAGCTTTCGGGTGGGCATGATTATGAAGCAGACGAACGGAATCGAGACGCGGTACTCACGGACTCGGGGGTGGAGAAAGTTATTTCGCTCCTCGGGCGGGATATTTTTTCAAGAAAAGATACGGAAATGATGCGGGCGCTCGAGCTCGCGCTTTTCGTGCGCGCGTTTTTGAAAAAAGATCAGGACTACATAATTCGCGACGGAAAGATATGCCTCGTGGACGAATTTACCGGGCATCTTCTTACCGATCGCCAGTACATCCAAGGGCTTCATCAGGCGCTTGAACTCGCGGAGGGGATCGAGCCGACTCCGGAAAATATAACTTCGGCATCGATCACGTATCGAAATCTTTTCCGTCTGTACCGCTCGCTTTCCGGGATGACGGGGACCGCGTACGAAGCCGCAGATGAATTTTTCCGGCTCTACGGGCTTGATGTTATTCCGCTGCCTCCGCACTACGGTCTTAGGCGTTCCGACTTCCCCACGCGTTTTTTCCGTTCAAACGAGGATAAATTTTTATATGTTGCAAAAATTATCAAGGACTTGGGCGTCAGCAAAGCTCCGGTGCTTTTGGTCGCGCGCACGATTCAGGGCGCAAAGGAGATGAGCGCGTTTCTTTCGGCAAAAAACATTTCTCATAAACTACTCCATGCGGAGTTGAGCGCGAACGAAACGGAAATAATTCAAAATGCGGGGCTTCGCGGCGCAGTAACCGTGGCAACGAACATGGCGGGGAGGGGTGCCGATATCATCATCGAAAAAAATATTGCTGAAAAAACCGGCCTTCGTGTCATAGGGCTTGAGCACAATTTTTCCGCGCGCGTGGACAATCAGCTTCGGGGTCGCTCCGGAAGGCACGGCGAGCGCGGGGAAACAAGATTCGTCGCTTCCCTCGAAGATGAACTTCTGCAGGCCTACGTCGACGAGGCGTTCTGGAATTATGTCGAGAGAGTCGCGTGGACCCCAGACGGAGTACTCAATCGAAAGCTCTCGGCGTGGGTCAAGGCCGCGCAGTCGCTTGCCGAATCGCTTTCTGCGGATTCACGCTCGTCTCTCGCGCGGTTTGACACCGTAGTTGATTCGCACAGGCGCGCGATCTACGAATTTCGCGATAAAATACTTTTCTCCGATGACCAGACGCCTGTCGTTCTCGCGCACCTCTATCATATTCTCCGAAAGGAAGAGTTTTCATTTGTCACGGAATGCGAACTTCGGGACCGAATCGGGTCCGACTCGCGGGGCACAGGCAATTTTATCACAAGTTTTCTCGGCGGGGACTATTCCTATTTCTTGGCGTTCGGCGCACGGGAAAAAGAAGACGCGCGGCAAATGACCATTCGGTGTATTGACCACTTTTGGGAAAAGTATCTCGAGAACATTTCGGTTCTTGAAGAGTCGGTTTCCCTTGTCGCAGTAGGAGGAAATGATCCGTTGTATTCCTTTATCGAAGACGCCGATAAGATTTTCCATGACGTGCGAAAACGCCTTGCGCTTACGGTATTTGAGAATCTCATAAAGCTGATGATTCCGTGATTGCATTTTTTTCTTCGGTTGATAGTATGAGCGTATACTTAGAGCATGTCCGGAAACCCGCTTTCGAAAGCGAGAGGTCAGAATTTCGAGCGAGGCGTCCCGGCGGAGGACGAGATGTATCCGGTGATACATCGAGTCCGAGCTGTTGGATGCCGCAGCCGAAATTCTGACCTCGGAGCCGGAATGGGGTTTCCGGACATGCTCTAGGCCGTATGGATGAGCCGGATCAATCATTAATACCGCGCCCTATGCATCACAAACGCGAAAATCCGCGTCCGTTCTGGCAGCGTGCGCTTTTGGGGTTTATCGAGGCGCTTCAGTTTTTTGGGATTGCCGGAGGGGCTGCGGCGTCAAAGCCCGCGGCGCGTATAACTCCTCTTTCCCAGCGCATTCGCATGCGCGAGACAGCATCTGCGTCTTCGGGCGTACGAAGAACGTCTCCGTTTGTGAGAGTTCGCGAGCGGGCAATCCCCCCGGCTCCGGAGCCCGGCATTGCGCAGGAAAAAGAATCCGGCTCTGTCCGCTATACGGTAAAGCGCGGCGATTCTTTGTGGAAAATTGCAGAGCGAGAGTACGGACAAGGCGAACGCTGGACCGATATTTGGAAAGCGAACCATACAGATATCCATGAGCCGAATTTGATTTATCCCGGGCAGAATATTTCCGTGCCCGTGGAAGAAACAAGCAGGGGGATTTTAATACATAGGGCGATGAGCCGTGAAAGCGCGGCTAAAGTTGCGGTGTCTCCGGCTTTTGCTTCACTGCGGACTCGAGTTGCGAGGCAGTCAGCAACTTTGGCAGCGTCCCTTAATAATGTGTCTGCTGCCCTAGACCAGGTTTCTTTTGGAGAAGGAAGCGGGACCGCTACGGCTGCACAAGAAAAGCTTCATACTCTTGTTGCAAAAGCGCGCACATTGTCCGCCGCGACGTCTAGTGCCCCATCAAACATCGCTCTTATTGATTCTGTTGTTGGTCTTCTTGACGCGGCGCATGATGCCGTAGAGAGTGTCGGCAATTTTAATACAAAAACCGTACCCATATCGGTCTCCGGAACCACGCTTGCGGTACATATTGTTGCGCCCGCTACTGGGGTCGTGGCGACGAGTAGTTTCGAATTAAGCCATACGGCTGGTGAGTCCGTACATACTGGTTCGGTTCAATATTCGTTGCAGCTGGAAAAAAAGATTACGGCCACCGCTATAACCATAATTGCGACGAGTCGCGCGGCTTCCGGCGCGGCTCAAACTCCTCAATCTTTTACTTCTGCGACAAATGCAAAAGAGTTTGCTTCGACCTCTCTCCAATTGGTTAAGGGATACTTGGCTGCGGGTGA
>Ga0209541_10013200_pt1 | contig 12664 bp, 12 predicted proteins | sample RifCSPlowO2_01_FD_184027 | JGI IMG/M metagenome (GOLD analysis project Ga0209541, IMG submission 184027) | Groundwater microbial communities from Rifle, Colorado - Rifle CSP2_plank lowO2_0.1 (SPAdes) (version 2) | ecosystem: Environmental > Aquatic > Deep subsurface > Groundwater | place...
AGTTTGAGGGTCTCCAACGAAAGCATCGCTTTCGTGGCACAAGCAAATTCCAAAGAATTTGCTTTGTCCTTGATCCCCTCGCCCATTCCGTGCTTCGCGCGGAAACGGAGAGACAAAAAAGGAAAACCAAAAGAAAGTCCTGCCGCCGGCGCTATAATATTCGAACAAAAGACTTTTAAAATGCCACATCAAGTCGCGAAAATGCTACCATTAGATTTACAAAAAAGAATTCTATTAGCAAAGGCGAATAACTGTGAAGAGGAACGCTCTGCCAACTGCAGAGGAACCGCGCTGTATCTTGCAGGATTACTGGAACGCGAAGAGTCCATTGGCTCATGGAAGTTAGCAAATACAATAAGCAACTTAAGACAAATAAACAACCCGAGATTCCTTGTTTAGTTTTATTCGCAATTCATAACGTTGGCGAAGCATGCGAAGCTGCGGAATATGTACGTGCAGGCGTTCTAACAGGAAAAAATCCGCTGAGGATTGCGCATAGGGCTAGTCAAGACGGCCCATTTTTTGAAGCGTTTCCTTTAGCCATAGTTTTAGGAAGACACATACCTTGCCGAGTGGAATACTGGAGCTGGCCAACGGCGCATTAAGATATTTCTTCTAAATTAAAAGTGTTATGTAATAACGCTCCTGTCGCTGATGCGTTTACTTTAATTTTTTCAAGGCACGTTCTAAGCTAGAAATATCTTTAGAAAGATCCCGTGCAACATCGCCTGCCTCTCTTGCCTGCCTGTAATGTGCAGCATCGTGCGCAAGCCTCAAAATCTTTGGCTTCCTTGCTTCAATTGCCTTGCGCTCTGCCCTGCCCTTCAAGAACTTCGGGGCAAACCTTGCCAGCACGATTGCAATAGTTGCTAGCAAAGCTGCAATTATGAGCACATTTGGTGTCAGTAAAAACGCAGCCCTTTTTGAAAAGTTTGCCATGAACTTTGGCAACCCTAAATTAATCTTTGGCAAACGGAATAGCAAAACGGCCTCTTTTGGCGCTTCAGCCGCTTTTACCGCGGGTGTTTCAATTACTGCCGCAGGCACAACAACAGCGGGTTTCTCCTCATCAACAATCGCAAATACACTGAAGCCCGGCGTTTCTGAAACATAATAAACATTTATGCTGTCCTCACTTACACCTCTTGTTGGCAGGGCCTGCCAGCTGCCACCCGAATATCGCATCAGCTCAATTGCACTTTTATCAACATTATTTTTTTCCATCCAGCTTTTTTCAACTTTAAATGTTATTTCGCCGTTCGCAACTGCGGACTCTGGTGCGCCTGATATTTTTATATTTAAGTATTTGTAAACAATACTGCCTGCCGGCAACGGCTTTATTTCCTGCGGCGGCAATAGCAAATCCCCGGCAGTTATTATGGCGCCGGCAATTGGCTGCGATGCTTCAAAGGCAACCTTTTCTATGCGCGTGCCGCCAGCAAAGAACACAGCCTTCCTCTCACCCGCGCCGATGTCGCCGATTACAACAGACGAGGATGATTCACCGATTGCGCCAGTGCCGCCAGCCCCGCCGCCGGCGCCTGATGACGTGACTGCGGCCGCGGCTTTTGCAACAGCATTATTAACTACGAATGTCCGCGTTTCTGTCCAGTTTATATTGCCTGCTGCATCGGGCGCCGATGCATTAAAAGTATGGTTTCCATCTGAATATTTTGTTGTGTCCCAAACAAAGGTGCAGGGTGCAGATGTGCACACTTGTGCTTGCGAAGTTTCATTGTAGATAGTTATGTTTACAAAATTTGTGTCTGACGCATTAACGCTAATGTTTTGTGTGCCTGAAACTGCGGCATTATTAGCCGGTGTCGGGCTTATGAACTGGATGGCTGGCTGGAGGGTGTCAACCCGCACAGTCCTTGACACGGTCGAATTTGTATTTGTTCCTTCATCTGTTGCAGTCGCGTTGAAAGTGTAATTGCCATCCCTTGGCACTGTTATGTTAACAAAATTCGGGCCGGATGTTGTCGTTGTTTCATTAATCAACGAAGTGGCATTAAACACGTAAATTGTTATGTTCTTAAGATGTGTATCGGTTGACGTTACATTAATTAGAATAAATCTTCTTGACAAGTTTGCATTGTTTACTTCTGTCGGGGAAACGTAATTTGTAACTGGACTTGTCGTGTCAATTGCAACTATTCTTGACGCTGTTGAATTTGTATTGCCTGCCGTATCTGTTGCAGTTGCGTTGAAAGTGTAGTTGCCATCTCTCGGCAATGTTACGTTTATGAAATACGGGCTTGATGTTGACACAGTTTCATTAACCAACGAAGTGGCATTAAACACCTTCACTGTGATATTTGCCAGTGCGGTATCTGTTGCAGTTATATTAATTATGATAAATTGCCTTGCATACAGCGTTGCGTTCGCATCTGTCGGCGCAACATAGTCTATTGACGAGGGCGGCGCAGTATCAACCATTGGGGCAAAAGAAAGTGCTCCATCTGTCCCGTTAAAGTCAGTTATATTTGCGTAAACCACATTTTTTGCGGTGTCAACACCAAACGAACTTGCGTAAACGCTTTGGTTTGTTAGCCAAGTTGTGCCATTGTATTTTGCTACTATCAGGCCGCCGTCCAGCAAAGCGCCCAAATCCGAGTCTGCATAAGTCATATTAATAAAAACGAATGGGCTGCTTGAAGACGTATTTGTGATGTTCAGCCAGCGCGTTATATTTGCGAAGCCTGTTGGATCTGCGGCTGGCGCTGTTGCGTTTCTGATTGCAGCATCAACCATAAAAAACGAAACCACTGTTCCGCCAATTGTTTCATTTACGCCGGTGTTGTTGTTTCCAACGCTGCCGTAATAAAAGTCCCATGTATTATTAAAAAATGCATCATCCTGAAAGTAATTGTGGGTTACGTCAGAACCTGAAAGAAATATTCCTGCAAATGAAGCATTCGATATGTTATTGCCAAATGCATAGTTTTTGGATGGTGCGCTGCCGGCCTGTGGAGTTATGGCAATGCCATGCTTGCCACCAGACATGGTATTATTTATTATGCGTGTTTTGCTTGTGCCACCTATCAATTGCGTAGCGTTGGTGTTATTTGTAAACGTATTATTTATGATTTGGTTTGAAGTCGAAGATGCGACCCTGATGCCATCTGCATTATCACGTATAATATTGTGCCGCGCAATAGCGTTGCCGCCAGTACCAAAGTCAATTCCCTGCCTGCTGTTGCCCACCACCAGATTATATTCAATCGTGCTGCCAGATGCGGTATTGCCCGCGTCTATGCCTACGCGGCTGTTTCTAGCGGTACTATTTGCCACAACATTGCTCGGAGCCGCCGCCACTTCAAATCCTTCATTTGTATTAGATACTGCCGTGTCCAAATCAAATGTATTGTTTGTGCCATCGCTTTCAAAGCCAATGCTATTTGAATTTGCAGTGCTGTTTCTTATTATATTGTTGTTGCCATAAACAGTTACGCCCTGCGTATTTGAGTTAGTTGTGGTATTTGTAATTATATTGCCTTGGCTGACACCAGTAATATTTATTCCTACTGTATTAGTATTCGCGCTTGTGTTCAGAATGTAGCTTGTATTTGTGCTCTGGAAATATATACCAGTACGCCAGTCAGTAACATTGCAGCCAGCCAGCGTAACATTTACAGCGTTTGTCACATTTATTCCAAAGGTACTAGATGTATCCGTACCATCAACATTCCATCCCTGGCAGTCAAGGCGGACATGACTGGCATTTATGGAAATGCACACCAAATCGTTTGAATTTGTAACGTTTGATGTCAGAGAATATACGCCGGAGGAAGTTATGTTTGTGCAGCCACCAACTTCGGTTGCCTTTGCTCCAAATGTTACTGCTGCGCCAAAGGATTGCGTGCCAAATGACATTGCTGGCTTTTGCTGCACCTCTTCTGCCAAAATTATTTCTTCGGCTGGCTGTTGCTCTTCAGTAGCCTGCTCCACAATTTTTCCATAATAAACCAAATACGTTATCTGCTGTTCCTGCTGCGGATAACCTATATTACTAAACGCAACATCGGCTTCCAAGCACGCGCCCTCGGAAATAATTTCGTTTTCTGTTCTGAACGAAATCATCTGCCCGTCAGCAGTTTCAACATAAATTCCATCCGCACAGTTCTGCGGCTTGTAGTTTCCAAACACGACGTGCGTCGCAACACTATGCTCAGAATTTGTTGCTTCAACTATGCTTCTGCTTTCCCACTCCGCTCCGGCAGATGCAAAGTGGCCGGTGATTGCAGGCTTCATGCCTGCAACAAGGATAATTGATACCGATATTATTATGGCTAAAACGAGAACGTCCAAGTATTTTTTACCCCGCTTTAATTTATATCTCATGTCATCTCTTCATAATTATCGGTCTGAGCAATTCGTTTATCTGTGCCAGATTTTTATCCATCCTTGATTTCCCGATTTTTCTGAATACAAATTTTCCTGCAATTTTCTGTTTTACTTTTTTATTCATCAAAGTCACTCTCCACATTTATTTTATGGCGTTTTTTTGCGGCAACTGGCGCATGGCGCGCCAAAATCCATAAATTTGCGCCCGCCTTTTTGACGCGAATAACCTGATTTTCCAGCGCCAACTCAAGAAGATATTTCTCAGAAGTGTTCCAAGAGATTTTAAACGCGGAAGCTATTTCTGCGGTTGTGACAACGCCAGGGCCAGCCCTGATTAGCCCTAAAATCTTATCCCTGTGCTTGCTAAAGTCGCTGTTACGCATAGTGGCCGTTTTTAATATAAATCCGTAGTTTATAAATTTATGTTAGTTCATATGTTAGTTAGTATGTTAGTTAGTATGTTAGTTAGTATGTTAGTTCATACGTTTTAACATAAAAATACTATGCGAAAGGTTTATATATTAGTAGTGTTTCAATAACACTAAGTTAGTGTGTAAAAAACACTAAATATATCGAAAATGGAGACAAAAATGCGAGAGTTCAACCTGCCAGAAAAACACGAGCCTTATACTGACAAGTATTTCCTGCGCTCAAACCAAGTGCTGAAGGGCGAAGGCATGAATCCATATGTGAAGATGCAGGTCTTTATCAGGAAAGGGCCTGGCCGCGTTTATGGGATTGAAGAAGCCGTTGCAATTTTAGACAAATATTCAAACATTCGCGATAAAGGAAAAATCCTTGCGTTGCCCGAAGGCTCGCAATACAAGCCGAGCGAAGTAGTTATGCAAATCGAGGGGCCAATTCAGGAATTTATCGAACTTGAAACTATGTACCTCGGTGCGATGGCTGGCGAGACAAGTAAACGCGCAGGCATCACACTCGATTTTAACAGCGTAAAAGAAAACGCAAAAAAAGTTGTTGAAGCCGCTGACGGGCGCCCTGTAATGTATTTCGGCGCAAGGCACTGGAAATATGACGAAGATGCAAAAATTGCAAGGGCAGCGTACGAAGGTGGAATAACAAAATGCTCAACAGACATCGGAGCCGCAACTTTCGGCGGTAGGGGAAAGGGAACATCGCCACACGTTGCAATACTTATGTTCGGTGCAAAGTACGGCATAGAAAATGCATCGCTTGAGTTTACAAAAGCATTTGACAGGCACATTGATCCAAGAGTCAAACGCATAACACTGATTGATACATTCAACCGCGAACTATCTGATTCGCGAATGATTCTGGCGCAAATACCTGACAGGGTTAGTGGTTTCAGATTGGATACGTGCGGCGAAAACATCAGCGAGGGCGGGACAAAAAGCAATGGCGTGCCATACGAAACTGGAAATGGCGTTACGATTGAGCTCGTAAACAACTTTTACAACCAGATGAAAGAGCTCGGCTATCAGGAAAAAGAAATTGTCCTTTCAAGCGGTTTTGCGGATGCAAGAAAAATTGCTGCATTTACTGCGGCTGAAAAAAGACTGGGGCATAGGCTTTTTGACGGGCTTGGCGTTGGCGGGCTGTTCAAATCAATCGAAACAAAAGCGGACACTGTTGAAGTGGACGGCGTGCGCATCTCAAAGGCAGGCAGGTTCTTCAGGCCAATCGAAAGGCTTGAAGAGGTGGTGCTGGGATGAAACAATACTTTGTATTATACGCGCGCGATGTACGAACTGAGCATACAAAAAAGTATGGTGCAAGAATGCTTTTTGACAAAGCTAAGGAATTCGGACATTTATTAAATGCAACAAGGTTTGCCCTTTCTAATCTGCCAGCAACACTTGCAGCGAAGCTTCCCTTAACCGAAGAAGCAAAGCCATTAGCAAAACCTGTCGAAACAAATTACATAGTTGCAGTGGAGTTTTTTGGCAAATACAAACACACAGATTACACCGGCGACACAGAAAGTCTCATAACATTTGATGTTGTAAGATGCGCGCAGAGCGAACTTGAAGAAACAATTGCAACGCTTTCCGCAGAGGAACAATATGCAAATTGCATTCACATTAAACGAGTTCTTGTCGGTCTTGAGCTTGATGTATTCAAGGCGGGAGCGAAAAAATGAAAATCTTCTTTGACGTAGACACACAAAACGATTTCATGAACAAAGATGGCGCGCTGTATGTACAGGGCGCTGAAGAAATAAAACCAAATCTAGAAAAGCTGACAAGGCATGCATGCGAAAATTCAATTCCAGTTCTCGGCTCTGTTGACAAGCACTTCGGAACAGAAGAATATAAACACCGCGAGGGCGAGCTGAAGCGATGGGGCGGGCCATTCCCTGACCACTGCATGGCTGGCACCCACGGGCAGGAAAAGTTCTGGCCAACAGTGCAAGTCCTTGGCTCCTCCATAGACCAGAACCAATCTGATATAGAATATGTTGTGTTTACAGCATACGTACCAAACCCGCTGTCTGGCGAAAACCCAACGCTGGTGCCATGGGACAGCAAATATTCGCCAGGTGATGCTTGCGAACTAAAGCCAGAAACAATGAGAGAGATAATCAAAGAATACATATCAAAACACACAGAAAGTTATTATGAGCGCTGGCAGGGCATAAATGTTAAAGTAACGCCTGGAATATTTTTCGAAAAGCAGCAGTATGATGCATCAACAAATCCTGCATTCAAAGTATTTTTGGAAATGGCTAATGTCAAAGAGGCAGTTATGTATGGAGTTGCAACGGATTATTGCGTGCGCGGCGCAGCACTCGCAATGAGGAAATTAGGAATTGAAGTTTATCTTGTAACAGACGCAATCGCAGCAGTAACAGATGAGGGTGGCAGGTCTGCTCTTGAAGAAATGATTGCTGCTGGCGTGAAACCCGTAACGACTGCAGAAGTTTTGAGAGGCGAAATAAAATGAAAACCGAAGAAGCAAGAAAACTTTACGAAAGCGGAAGAACAGACGAACTTTTGGATTTGGAAAAATTGCCGGGCGGGCTTGAAGACGTTGTTGATACAATAACATGTTTTATCAGAAGCAAAACAAAAAAAGGCGTAATTGGAATTTCCGGCGGTGTTGATTCTGCGCTGATTACAGCATTATCTGTAAGGGCGCTCGGGAAAGAAAATGTTTACGGTCTCATAATGCCATCAGCAACATCTACGCCAGAAGAAACAACGGATGCAATTGCGCAGGCTGAGAAGCTCGGAATAAAATATTCTGTCATTAACATACAAGACATTGTGGATGCATACAGCAAAGTCGAATTTATGTCTGACGTGCCATGGGGCGAAAGACAGCCGAGCACGCTGGGGAATGCAAAGCCGCGCATGAGAATGACATTGTTGTACGGCTGGGCAAACCAAAACGGTGGCATGGTCATAGGCACCGATAACAAAACAGAAGGGACAGACCACGGCGTTGGTTACTTTACAAAATTCGGTGATGGTGGAGTTGACATGAACCCAATTGGCGGATTGTACAAAACACAGGTTTGGCAGCTTTCAGAACACGTTGGAGTTCTGCCATCAATCGTAAAGAGGCCGCCAACAGCAGGCCTGCGGCTTGGGCAGACAGATGAGGGCGAGCTGGGCATAAGTTACAGGGCGCTTGACAAGGTTTTGCTGGGCATCGAGCTTGGCGAATCAGATAATTGCATCGCTGATGTTGCGAGCGTCGGCAAAGACAAAATAGCAGAAATCCGCGCGAGGCAAAAAAAGAACACGCACAAAGGAGAAATGCCGCCAAGCGTTGCTGTTGTAAAATACGAATTGCCAACACGAACGGCACACAAATCGCCAATTGTTACTGTTGATGCGATAATAAAATATGACAATAAATATGTCCTAATCCGGCGTGGCAACGAGCCATTTAAGGGTATTTTTGCTTTCCCCGGCGGGCACGTAGAATATGAAAAAGAAACCTGCGAAGAGGCAGCAGTCCGCGAAGCAAAAGAAGAAACCGGATTAGATTTTAAAATTCATGGCCTGCTCGGGGTTTGGTCAGATCCTGGCCGCGATCCGCGTGGCCACTATGCGACTTTAGTTTTCTTTGGCGAAGGAACCGGAACGCCAAGAGCAGGAGACGACGCATCTGAAGTTATTCTGCTTGGCAAGCCAGAAGTGAAAAATCTTGCATTTGACCACAATAAAATATGGGAGGCTTACTTGAAATGGGTAAAATAAGCGGCAGGGTTGGTGGCACGATTGCAAGGTTCAAGCCAGTCCATCTTGGCCATGCATCAATACTTGAAGCAATGTGCGAGCAGGCCTCAGAAGTAATAATCGGGCTCGGTAGCTCAAATGTTAACGATTTAAGAAATCCATTTACAGCAAAAGAATCTGCTGAAATGGTTAATTTGGTTTTGAAAAAATTTTCAAATTACTCGCTGGTTGAGATTCCGGATTTAAATAACGGACAGAAATGGCGGGAAATGGTTTTGGGTTTGTTTGGCAAGCTGGATTATTTTGTTACTGCAAACGATTATGTGCGCGAATTACTAAAAGATGATTACAAAATAGTGCATCCGCTGGAAATAATTCCGGAAGACAGGCGTGTGCCAGTGGACGGAACGCTTGTTCGGATTACTATGGCAAAAGGTGGCGCATGGGAGCGACTAGTCCCTGCGAAAATTTCGAGCTACTTGAAAGAACATAAAATTGACGGGCGGTTCTGCGATGAGTATGGGCTTGCAACATTAGCTAGAAATGCAGAAAAATTGCTGGAGGCCACAACATGATTATCGGCGGTTATGAAATTGTTCGCCAGATTGCCCAGGGAGGTTTTGGAAGAACCTACGAGGCGCGCCATATTTTGCTGGATGAGACTGCCTGCCTGAAGCAAAACTCAAAAATCACGAAGGATGACGCCGAACTGCTGAAGCGGGAAGCAAAGCTGATGTGGAACGTTAACCATTATTCTTTGCCAGCCATGCGCGACTTCCTGCAGGCTGGCGACGGAAGTTACGTTTTGGCAATGCAGTTTATTGAAGGGAAAGAACTGCAAAAAGCAATTGACAAGCACAAGTCGCTTGAACCGGAAACTGTCTGCTGGATTTCCCAGCGCCTGCTACATGCACTATATTATTTGCACCATGCAGGCATAATACACGGAGATGTAAAGCCAGGCAATGTCATTGTCCAGCCGAGGACACACAACGCAGTTTTGGTTGACTATGGCCTTTCTACATTTATGCCTAAAGCCAGCTCATCTGCTGTCGGGCATACTGCACTCTTCGCTGCTCCGGAAGTTCTGGCTGGCAAGCCACCGATTCCTGCATCAGACATTTACTCGCTTGGCCTGACAATGCTGTTCGCGCTTGGCGGAGACCCAATTGCAAAAACATTTCCTGCTGATGTTCCAAAAAAACTTGAGGAGTTCATAACTGAAACGATGCTTTACGATCCTGCAGGCCGACCTGACTGGGAAAAGGCGGACTTAGTAAAACGGCTGTCTGACATCAGGCAGGAGGCTTTTGGCAGGAGACACACTAAGTAAATTTATTACTTAGTTAGTGTGAAAAACACAATAATGAGGTAAATGAAATAGTAAATATGCGCAGAAATTTGGAAAAAATACTAAGAGACGAACGCGAGCTTCAAAGTGCCGCTCGTGAAATAGCTATGGAAGAAGCTGGTTGCAGCGACATCCGCGACACGCAAGAGCGCATTGCCTATGAAGCGCGCAGGGCGGCTCAACTGGTGGCAAAATATAAGTCACAATCGGGAGATGAGTGAAATGTATACATGGGGAGACGATACAAGTACCTGGAAAAGTCCGGGCAGTTATGACTACGGCTCTGCAAGAAGAGCCTATGTGGATCCTGCAAAACCTGCAAGTCCACGAAGCTACAGCAGAAGGGTTAACAGCCCAGACATGGGCATTGTTGACCCTAAGAAAGATATTTCAAGCGACAGCAAAAATCCGGTGATTTTAGGAATAGACTGCACTGGCTCCATGGCCGAATGGCCTGCGGAAATATTTGACAGGCTGCCACTATTTTGCCAGACGCTGGCGAAATACCAGCCGGATGTTGAAATAGCATTTGCAGTAATCGGCGACGCAAATTCTGATGAATATCCACTGCAGGTCGCGAATTTCGGAAAAGGCACAGGGCTTGACACAATACTGAAGTCCTTTTATCCAGAGGGCGGGGGCGGAGGCCAGCACTTTGAGAGCTACGAACTTTTTGCATATTATGTGCAAAACCATGTCAAGACACCGAACGCTGTCTCGCCAGTCCTGCTGGTCATGGGAGATGAAGGATTTTACAAACAAGTTGACTCTGCGCAGGCAAGGCATTACATCGGCGACAAGCTGCAGGGGCCGGCAGATTCTGCAGGCATCTGGAAATCTCTCACGCAGAAGTATGACATATATTTGCTGCATAAAGAATACGAAGATGCCGCACTGGATGAAGAAATCGCAGCACAATGGAGCGGCGTCCTTGGCGGACAGAAGGTGCTCAGGGTGCCAGCAAAGGAAAGAGCAGTAGACGTCGCACTGGGATTAATCGCAAAAAAGTGGGGAAACTACGGCGACTTCACGAAAAATATAAGTTCGAGGCATGGCTCCGGAACTGTAGCGTCGGTGCTGGATTCGATACGCGGCGTTCCCGCGCCAGGGAGTTCGCTTGACTCTGCTCTCCTGAGCAGCAAGGGCGGCCGCGACAGCAAGAGGCTGGCCTGATGGGAACTACTGCAATAGTTACAGTTCCACCGTATGCCCCATTCATAATGGAAGTTGCACGACACCCAATTGTATCTGGCCTGCGGCTGAACACAGTGATGCCAACAAAAGAGCCATTGGAAGAATTGCTCGGGCGACTGAATGAAGAAGCTGATGGAAAGCAGCTTTGGATTGACTTAAAGGGCCGGCAACTGCGGACCGTAACTTATGCAGTGCCTCCGTTTACGGAGATAAAAGTAAGCCACAATATAAAAGTAAAAACACCCGTAACAGCATATTTCGGGAATGGTAATGAAACTGCAACGCTTGTTGCGGTGGACGGCAACAGGTTGATTTTTCAAGATGGGCCGAGACGGGTAGTCGGCCCTGGAGAATCAATCAACATCGTTGATAAATCCTTGGAGGTTGAGGGCTATTTTACAAAAACAGATCTGAAATACATAGACGCTGCAAAAAAGGTAGGCCTGCATAACTACATGTTGTCTTTCGTAGAATCACAAGCAGATCTTACTGGATTGTTAAAACTTGATGACAAAGCAAATATCATAGCAAAGATAGAATCACAAAGGGGTTTGGATTTTATAAAAAAAAGTTACAAAAGCAGCAGGCTAATGGCTGCGTGTGGCGATTTATATATTGAAGTTGAACGACCGCACAGTATTTTGGATGCGATTGAAGGCATAATTGCAAAAGACAAGAACGCAATCATGGCCTCGCGGATTTTTCCCTCGCTCGTTGAATCGCCGGTGCCAGCCTTCCAGGACATACTAGCAGTTGGCTACGCAATAAATGTTGGTTATGAAACATTTATGTTTGGCGATGAGATTTGCGTGCGCCGCGAGCCTATCTTGGGCGGATTAAATTTGCTTGGGCACATAGCAAAAAATTTTGGGAAAAAATAAGCATGAACACACAAACGTACAGGCGGATTTCAGAAAAAACTAATTTAGAAAGTATGCCAACAATCCAGCCAAGCAACGCCAGCTATCTGGCTGGCCTGCTCCAGCAAATAGAAGAGGCAAAGCTGGAAATGAACGCAGTCATTCCCGCGCATTACTACCAACGGCAAGAAGTCAAATGGGTTGCTGATTTTATTGGCGATTCCCTTGAACTCGCAAAAAAATCCAAAGAGACAACTGCAGATACAATTGTTTTTGCCGGAGTAACATTCATGGCAGAAACTGCAAAACTTCTGAATCCTAACAAAACAGTCCTGATGCCGAATATAAATGCTGGCTGCTCCCTAGCGGATAGCATCACTGCTGGCCAGCTGAGATATATGCGAGAAAAATATCCAGATGCGGCTGTTGTTGCGTATGTAAACACAACTGCTGCAGTAAAAGCAGAATCTGATGTATGCTGTACCTCCGCGAATTATGAAAAAATCATACGCGCATTACCGCAGAAGCGAATTATTTTTGTGCCCGACACGCACATGGCACAAAACCTAAACGCAAAAATTAAAGCTGAAACCGGAAAAGAAATTATTGGCTGGACTGGCGAGTGTATTGTTCACAAACAATTCAAGGACGAGCAGATTAAAAGTTACAAAGAAAAATTTCCAGAGTTAAGTGTTTTGGTGCACGTAGAATGCCCGACTACCGTTGTCAATTCTGCAGATTAT
>Ga0209541_10013201_pt1 | contig 12664 bp, 14 predicted proteins | sample RifCSPlowO2_01_FD_184027 | JGI IMG/M metagenome (GOLD analysis project Ga0209541, IMG submission 184027) | Groundwater microbial communities from Rifle, Colorado - Rifle CSP2_plank lowO2_0.1 (SPAdes) (version 2) | ecosystem: Environmental > Aquatic > Deep subsurface > Groundwater | place...
CGCATAAATTTTATAATTTATTAATGACAAAAGGATTGAGGACATGCGAATTATTTTTTGGCTGGCAAATTTATTTTATTTATGGTTATATTTTGTTAGATTAGTATAGGAATTCAGGGTTAATCAATTTTGGGAGGCAAGCAAACATATGGCTTTGATAATGATTCCGATTGAAGTACCTGATGAGGATGATTGTAAACACCCAAATGGGGAAGTCTGCCGTCTTTTTCACTGGGGTCACGAAGATGAGCCTTTTTGTCGAGGATGGAAAGGCGAATTTAAGATTCAGAATTTCAAAAAACATTCTATGTGTAGGAACTCAACAATCAGAGCGAGGTTGGGATGAAGATTCATGCAGAAGTAAATATTCCGTCAGGACAAACCTGTCTACATTCGGATGGTCAATTGTGTTGCCTTTTTAATCCTGGGATTAATGGGCACCCTACTTGTTGGGGATGGAACAATTTGCCGATCATCGATCTGAAAAAGACCGTAGAGTGTTTGACCTACGGAGTCGAATCGTACAGACCGCGTGGTTTTTTAGATAAATATTATTCAAAATCTCATGGTCAATAAAATTAGCCCTGTGTCGCTTGCAAGCGACACAGGGCTTTATTTTTTTTAATCTATTCTTAAATAAATTTTTCTACCGGCTTCTTTTTCCAGATTACGCGCCAGATTCAGACCTTCTTTTGAAGTTGGCCAAGCGAATACTTTTAAATCTTTTATTTTTTCAAATCTTTTTAATTGCATCTAATGTAACTTCTTTTGAGTAGCCTTTGTTTCTGTATTCTGGATTGGTAACGATGGTACACAGATATAGAGTGTCATATTTCATACCGGGTTTTGTTTGCTCAAAAAGTTCTTTCTCAGTTATTTCTTTTGCAAGAAATTTTTCCATCAATTCTGTTGATGTTGGTATTGTAACAACCCATGAAAGCAAATTTTCTTTTTCATCTATTTTATACAATAAAGAATCCCCACTTAACTTTTTAAGTTTTTTCCAACTTTCTTCATTAATAGGCATTTGGTTTGGGTCTTCTGCGGACTTAAAAATTGCCTCGGCAATTTCTCGTGCCTGCTTAATAATTTTTTCGCTGGGGGAATTGGTTATCATTTTGGAATTTTTATTTTGTGACCTTACCGGGAATCGAACCCGAATTTCGCCCGTGAGAGGGGCGTGTCCTAGCCGTTAGACGATAAGGCCGTATTTTGGAATTATATTTCAAATTGATTATTTTCGCCAACATTTTTTGGCACCGCCCTCAAAGAAGGCTTACCCTATTTTCTATTTCGCTTCGCTCAATAACGAAAATTTTTTGCTAAAGCAAAAATCGGATAAAAAGCAAAGTAGTTTGCTTTTTATTCCAATAACCGTTAGACGATAGGGCCATATTTACAAATTTCTAATTTCTAATTTCTAATTTCGAAAAATACATTTAATAGTTAGAATATTAACAGAAAAAGACTTTTTTTCAATAACTCGTACTTTTTGTTTTGATGTTAGTAAAAAAACTTGCCTTTAGGCAAGTTTTTTTACTTTATCCACAATCAAACTGATTTCGTCGTTGCGTTTGGAAATTTTGCCTTTCAGTGCGACGATTGTGTCTTCCAAAATGAGATCTTTGTATTCTTCGTAAATTTTTGGAAAGACTACCGCCTCTATTGTTCCGGAAAAGTCAGACAATCGGAGGAACGCCATTTTTTGATTTTTTGCTTTGGTTAAAATTTCTTTCTTCTCTTCTATTAGTCCGGCAATCGCTGTAATTGTTCCCTCAATTGCTTTTTCTTGAATACTTTTTATATTTTTTCCGTCTTGCCCTAAAATATTTTTGTATTTGTCCAACGGGTGTCCGGAAATATACAATCCCAACAATTCTTTTTCCCATGCCAATTTGTCTTCCATTTTTGCAGGCTCTGTTTCTGCCAGCGTCAGTTTTGAAAGGGAAGTGTCGCCGCCCATCAGACCGAACAAAGAATCTTGGTCGCTCGGTTTTTGGGTGACTTCCTTGTTGTATTTCAAGAGGTCTTCCATATTGGCAAGAATTTGTCCGCGTTCTCCTAAACTGTCCATTGCTCCGCATTTTGTTAGAGCCTCTAAAGATTTTTTGTTCAAGTTTCTGTCGCGGACTCGTTCCAAGAAGTCAGACAAGGATTTGAATTTTCCGTTTTTGTTTCTTTCTTCAATAATTACATTAGCAATTCCTTCGCCAAAGTTTTTGATTGTTTGCAATCCAAATCTAATCGCCTCACTTGGAGGTCGAACCTCCAAGTTACTTGGGTCTCGGGGACCCAAGTCGGTTTTGATAATAGTAAAATCGGTAAAACTTTCGTTGATGTCTGGAGGCAGAACAGCGATATTCATTCTTTTACATTCGGTAATTATTTCGGCGATTTTTTCTGTGTCACCTGAATCCGCCATCAGTAATGCCGTCATGTATTCAATAGGAAAATTGGCCTTCATATACGAAGTCTCATAAGCTACTCGTCCGTAACTTGCAGCATGGGCTTTGTTAAATCCATAAGCGGCAAATGTCTCAATTTTTGCCCAAAGTTCGTCAATCACTCTCATACTTACTCCGTTTTTTATACATCCTGCATAAAATTTTTCCTTTTGTTCCTGCATCATTTCCGGAATTTTCTTTCCGATTGCTTTTCGGAATTTGTCCACCTCTAACCACGAATATCCCGCCAATTCAATCGCAATCAAAAGAATGTCGTCTTGATAAGTAATGACGCCAAAAGATTTGTTCAAAATATTTTCCAACTTTGGATGTAGATATTTTACTTTTTCCGGATGGAATTTTCTTTCTACATAATCCGGAATAAATTCCATCGGACCGGGACGGTAAAGAGCAACAGCGGCATTGATGTCGTTTATGTTTGATGGTTTTATATCCATAATTACTTTTGTCATTCCACCACCTGACAGTTGAAAACATCCAATCGTGTGACCTTTTGCCAACATTTCGTAAGTTTTTTTGTCATTTAAATCAACATTGTCTAAATCAACCGTTACGCCACTAAATTTTTTTGCAAGATCTACAGAGTTGGCGAGAATAGATAGATTTTTAATTCCCAAGATATCGAATTTTGGCAAATTAACAACACCGTCACGGTCGCCGGTATACATATCATATTGAGTAATTATTTGTCCGTCCTTATCAAGCTGAACAGGGGAATAGTCGTCGATGCGGGTCGGAGAAATCAAAACTCCGGCAGCATGAGTGGAAATGTGTCTGGCACATCCTTCAATTTTTTTTGCATATTTTATTATTTCCTGAACATCTTTGTTGTCTTTGATCAACTTTCGCAAATCTTCTTCCATCTCTATTGCGCGTTCAATCGTCATCGGAAAACCCTGTGACCCCATCGGGATCAGTTTTGCGATTTGGTCACCTAGTGCATAAGGTTGTCCCAACGCTCTGGTTACATCTCTGACAGAACCACGGGCTGCCATGGTACCAAATGTTCCAATTTGTGCCACCGCTTTGCCGCCGTATTTGCTTTTCAAATAAGCAATCACATCGTCTCTTCTGATGTCGGCAATATCCACATCAATATCAGGAATACCCGGTCTTTGAGGATTCATAAATCTTTCAAAAGGCAATCGCAATTCTATTGGGTTTACTTTTGTAATAAAGTTGAGATATGACACAAGACTGCCGGCAGCAGAACCTCTGGTATTGGTGTAGATACCAACACTTCGCGCGTGTTTAATCAGGTCGGATACAATTAAAAAGTAAGATGAATATCCTTTGTTTTTGATAATCTCTAATTCATATTCAATACGGTCTTCCAACTCTTTTGTTTTTTCCAGTCCGCGTAATTTTATTCCTGCATAAGTGGTTTTTCGAAGCCATGTGTCATAAGTTTCTCCGGCAGGAATTTCAATATCGGGAAATGTCCAACTGGCAAGATCCAATTCCAAATAACACATTTTGATTATTTTTTCTATATTTTCGATTGCCTCGGGAGTGTCTTTGAAATATTCGTTCGCTTGCTCTGGTGTAATAAAAGAAAAATCATCGTTTTCTCCACCAAAAGAACCACCGCCGGAAGTTTGAATCGACATCAAAATATCTCGCGCTCGTTTGTCTTCTTTGTTTAGATAATAGACATCGTGAGTTGCAACTAATGGAATGTCCAATTTTTTCCCCAAAGCAATTATTTTTTCTTTTAATTCGATTTGCCCTTCGATTTCTGGATGATGAGTAATTTCTAAAAAGAAATTGTGAAATTTTTCTTTATACCATTTTGCAATTTCTTCTGCCTTTTCAAAGTTGTTTACTTTGAGTGCTCCCGAAATTTCGCCGCTAAAATGCGGAGAGATACAAATCATTCCTGCAGTATGTTCCGCAATTAATTCCTTATCGATTCTTGGTTTGTAGTAAAAGCCTTCCAAATGAGATTTAGTAACCAATCTGATCATGTTTTTGTAACCACTTTCGTTTTTAGCGAGCATCACCAGACGGCTTCGGCGGTTATCAATCCCAGGTTCTTTGTCATGTCTGGTTCTGGTTGCAACATAAAAATCAACGCCAATGATTGGAATGATACCCTCTTTTTTGCAGGCTTTGTAAAATTCTATTGCTCCATACATATTGCCGTCGTCAGTAAGAGCGAGAGCAGACATACCCATTTTTTTTGCTGTTTTTACCAATTCAGGAATTTGAGGTAGGGCATTCAAAAGACTATAGTGGCTGTGGGTGTGGAGATGGGTGAATTTTTTGTCCATGTGTTTATTATAGCAAAACTTTAAAATCGAACACCTGTTTAAAAATTTGTATTCCGATGGTGTAATTTTAGACAAAAAATCAATTTTAAATTTTTAATTTTGAATTTCGATTCAATTTCGAAATTTTAATGTTTAATTGGTTATTAATTTAATCGAAATTCGAAATTAATAATTAGAAATTAAAAAAGAATTTGTTATATAATGTTTTAAATATGAATATTGATTATAAATTCTTAATAGGAATAGACGAGGTGGGCAGAGGTCCTGTGGCAGGGCCGGTGGCTGTTGGGGCATTGATGATATCATCTGAAAAATTGAAAGAAACAAAAAAAATGTTTATAGAATTTAAAGATTCAAAAAAACTTAGTCCCAAAAAAAGAAATGAATGGTTTGCAAATATAAAAAAAGCAAAAGAAGAAGGGCTGCTGGATTATAAAGTAGTTTTTGTCGATAATAAAAAAATAGATGAGTTTGGAATTGCTCCGTCAATAAAATCTTGTATGAAGACCGCCTTAACAAGACTTTCAAATTTACACGAGGTCCGACCTCGTGTAAATTGTTTGGTGTTGTTGGATGGGGGATTGAAGGCGCCAGAAGAATTTGTAAATCAAAAAACTATTATAAAAGGGGATGAAAAAGAAATGGTGATTGCACTTGCTTCTATTGTTGCAAAAGTGACGAGAGATGCTTTGATGTGCAAATTGGCAAAAGAATATCCAAATTATGAATTAGAAAAACACAAAGGATATGGAACAAAAGCTCATATGGAAGCAATTAAGAAACATGGTATTTCCGAGATCCATCGAAAAACATATTTGAAGAATCTAGTTACTCGAACATCGGATGTCCAAGTAACATCTGAATAATCCCCCCCTGATTTTATGGGGCTTTACAAAATCATAATCTTCTTGTATTATGATTTGAGGATTTTTTGATAAATTTCATTTTTTTTGGAGGTGCATTATGCACGGTGATGATTTGAAAGGGTTGGCAGAGGGGTTCGGAGAATTGACCGATATCCTTGATTCTGTCTTTGGGCAGGGCGAGGAGAAGGGCGAGAAGGGTGACCTCACCGACGACGCATTGGATAAGCTTCGGGGATTGGTTGGGACGAATAACCTCATTCTCAAGAAGCTCGTCGCCAGATTAATGTTGCAGTATTTTGCTGGTAAGCTGTCCTTTCAGGAGTTGGAGTATTTCCTACATTCGCGTGACAAGGACATTCAGATTGATGCCGGCAAGACGATTATGGACTTCCATTGGAAGTCCCTTAATGTGAACATTTTGCGCGAACTCCTCGCCTTGGAGGACGAGGAGATTAAGCGTAAGATCAACGACTACCTCGCTTCGATGAAGAAGAAGTGAGCGTGGTCAAACAGCCCGATGTTTGTTGTTTAACAACATTGGGCTGTTTTTATTTATATTGACAGACTAGGTTTCTTTTTGATATAAGTTTAAATAGAATTTTCATCATCGTAACTTTGAATTTTAAAGAGATTTAAGAAAAGGAGAAAAAGTATGAATCCGAACATTGGCGTATTGTTTTGGGGAATCGGAATTTTTTGTTGTACGGTTGTTTTGCTGACAATTTTCCTCGTAGAATTGTCGCTCGACAAACAAAAAAGAGAATCGGACGGGACACTGCGTGTCAAAGATGGTTTTATTTTTAAATATCTGTGTCTTGGAAAGCCGAAGAGTTTGTGCGGGCTCTTTAGAGGGATCTTTTTCTGCCAGATTTTTTACACACTGGTCCTGTTCGCCATAACTTTAACCCTCTCTACGGTTCGAGACTCTCTGTTCAAGCACTCACTGCAATATTATTTGGATGGATTTGCATCGTCCATTTTATTTGTTCTTGATTTTGTTTTTGCTTGTATAGTTATTGTTGCTGCACTTTCTGTCGTAGTAATCGGTGCTGCTGTGGTGCAGTTTTTAGGTCAGCTAATTTTTAAAAAAATATCTCAATTGGGATTTTTCGTTGCAACACGCGAGATAGCTCAGTCTTTAAAAAGGAAAGTCTGTCCGCTTGTTAAGGTGGTGAAATGATTTTAGGGGTGGTCTTCGGACCACCTTTTTTTAATTCTCTATCATTATAGGAGGAATTATTTTTTTGTGATACTTCCTCTATTTTTACCCTGTGTTCCAAGGTGTTGTTGCTTTTTTTCTAATAATATAGTAAATTTATACCCATTGAAAATATTTAGTTAATTTTGCACCTCTTGATTTTCATTTCGAGTTTTGAGGTTTGCATTTTGAATTTGAAACATGTCAGTAAGAATGAGACACACAAAGGGTCACACCCGTAATAGAAGATCACACCATGCGTTAACAGCGCCTCGTATTTCTAATTGCGCAGATTGTGGAGCCGCTCATTTAAGACACAAAGTTTGCGAGACTTGTGGAAAATACAGAGGAAAGCAAATAATCGATGTCGTAGCAAAAATTGAAAAGAAAAATACCAGAATGAAAGCCAAGGCAAAAAAGTTGGGAGTAAATCCCGATGAAGCCAAAGAAGAAAAGCCAAAGAAGACAAAAGAAACATCTAAAAAATAAAAACCCGCATAAAGGGTTTTTATTTTTGTTTATTTTTCCACTTCCTATTTTTTAATTAATGTGTTATTTTGATAAAGAAAGAAATTAATTTTAGATTTTAAATTGTAATTTTGCATTTTGAGATTTCAATTTTAAATTTTATTATCATGTCAAACAGGCACCTTTCAAGAACAATAGTACTACAGTCACTTTTTGAGTGGGATTTTATCAATCGCCCCGACTCTGCTATTTCTTCAATTTTGGAATACAACATGAAGGAATTTTCGACAGGGATGTGTGATTTGGATTTTTCTCAAAAGTTGATTAATACTGTTGTTGGAAAGAAAAATGTTCTGGACGATATTATTCAAAAGGCAGCTCCTCAATGGCCTATTGAAAAAATTTCTGTTGTAGATAGAAATATTCTTAGAATCGGTTTAGCCGAATTGCTTTTTTCTGATAAAAAAGAAATTCCTCCAAAAGTTGCTATCAACGAATCAATTGAATTGGCAAAAAATTTTGGTGGTGAAAATAGCGGACGATTTGTCAGTGGTGTTTTGGGAACGGTTTATAAAGAAATGGGAGAACCGGGTAAAGACGAAATCAGTAAAAAGAAAAAAAAGATAGAAGACATTCCATATGATCAAATGCTAGTAGAGAAAAAATGTGGAGCAGTTGTTTATGCAACCAAAGACAATGAAATCAGTGTAGCCCTTGTTCATGATATTTTTGGTCACTGGACATTGTCAAAGGGGAGTGGTATGGAAGGTGAAGATGCTGAGAAATGTACAGCCAGAGTTGTAAAGAAAGAAATGGGAATTGATATAAAAGTAGAAGAAAAGTTGGGTGACAATGAATATATTGCTTATGATCCGGAAAAAGGAAAAACCAGAAGGCAGGTTGTCTATTATTTGGCGAGTGCCGAATATGCCCCATTGGTTTTAGAAGACGGCGAAGACGCAGGTGGTTTGGACCAAGCAAAATGGTTCAAGTTGTCAGAAATCCTTGATTTAAATTTTTATGATGATATTCTTCCTATTGTGACAAAAGCCATCGGCATTTTGAAAGCCAAGAAATAGTTATGAAATTTGAAGAATTTGAGAAAAAAATCGGAATAAATTTTAATGATAAAGGCCTGTTAAAAAAGGCCTTTACTCATCGTTCCTACATAAATGAACACGGAGGTTCTTATTGGGACCATAATGAGAGGTTGGAATTTTTGGGTGACGCTGTATTGGAATTGGTTTCTTCAAGACACCTTTATGATAAATTCCCCGAGGAAAAAGAAGGTGCTCTTACTTCATATCGTTCGGCTTTGGTTAATACAATCACTATTTCAAGAGTGGCAAAAGGTTTGGGAATGAATGAATATTTGTTGCTCTCAAAGGGCGAATCAAAAGATACAGGTAGAGCGAGAGAGTCTATTTTGGCAAATGCTTTTGAAGCTTTGATCGGAGCAATTTATTTAGACGGTGGTTATGATATCGCACAAAAATTTATTTTTGATAATTTGTTGTGTTTAACCGAAGATGTAATAAAAGACCGTTCTTGGCAAGATGCAAAAAGTTTTTTTCAAGAAAAAGCACAAGAAGTGGTAAAAATTACACCGTCATATCAGGTGCTTGAAGAGACTGGTCCTGATCACGATAGAAAATTCAAAGTAGGAGCGTTTTTGGATGAGAACCAAGTTGGTGTGGGACATGGAGCATCAAAACAGATTGCGGAACAGGAAGCCGCGAAAGATGCTTTGAAAAATCAGGGTTGGAATTAGTCTTGATAAGCAAGATTTGCCTCGCTAAAATAAATCGTCGGACGTCCGACGAGCTAGTAAAAATAATATGATCCAATCGAGTATTAATATAAAACTTCTTAAATTTTCTATTAAAAATTTGCTTATTTGATAAAAGTTGTATAGACTTAAATTCCAGAAAGGTACTATTTAAATTTTGATATTTCTACACATGCCAACTAAGGAGGTCGTGTATGCAAACACAACAAGTAGTAGAGCGTTCAAATCAAACTCCGGACAAATTGATTTTAAACGGAGGTTTTAAAGAAATTTTAAACAAGGCTTTGAATCACCTCTCGTCGATAGAAATGAGCGTGAAGTTTATGGGCGAAGATTGTCGTGATTTGTTGTTGCAAAAGAACGCCTCTCTTTGGTCATCGCGCTTGCTCTCATAGACAACATTCGCTTTCCTGTGTTGTGGACCATTCCTGCGAGTGATATACAGATGGGTAAGTTGGTTGTTGTCGAGGATACGAGGGTCCGTTGTGAGAACGGTAGTTTCTATGATGAAGTTATTTTGCTCGAGGAGAGTAGTAGTTTTACATTCTTTCGCTTACTTTCCGAAACAAAGTTGAATGACAAATCATTGCCCGTATGTATCACTTACGGTTACCGTTGCTTGTGGTTTATAACTGTTGATTTAGAGTCTTTACTCCAAATGTTAAAAAACTGAAGTATCAAGATTTCAAAGCCCGTCGCTTGCGACGGGCTTTTTAAATTTGTAATTTTAATTTTAGATTTATACTTATAATACTTATTCTACAAATCTAGCTTTTATTTACGATCGTTTTTAAATGCTAAATTTTTTAACTTACCTACTTACTTTACTCTGAATTACGAAACCCATTATTATAATTATGGATCACTTCGTAGTATTGCTTTAAATTTTTTCTCAAAAAATTTAAAGTGCTCGTGAAGACGGACGAAAAAGCTTTGCTTTTTCGTCCGTCGACGACAGCGAAGCTGTCGTCTTTGCGAGCCTTGGCGAAGCAATCCAGGGGTTTCGTAATTCAGAGTACTTTATATTTTGTGCATTAAGAAACGATCGTTTCTTAATGCACAAACATAAATTTTTTATTTCTACACACTACCAACTATCAACTAAACCAAATATATTTCTCCAGCTGATTCCTTTATAATTCCTTTAATCTCTAAAAGAGAAATCAAAGAATTTAATTCTGATATAGGTATTTGAGATTTTGTTGCCAGTTCATCTTTTGAAATCGGTTCCGATAAAAATTCTAAGATCTTTTTTTCTTCGTCAGAACAATTGTCAAACATAATTTTTCTTTGCTCTGGATTTGATTCTGAAACAAAACCTAACAATTCCAATAAATCTTCGGAACAGGTGATTGGCGTTGCTCCTTGTTTTAATAATTTGTTTGAACCTTTTGCTCCGTCGGAAAAAATAGAAGCGGGAACAACAGCAATTTCTTTGTTGTAATCCAGTCCCATTCTGGCGGTTATTAATGTGCCGGACTTTTCTCCTGCCTCTATTACCAAAATAATATCTGCCAATCCTGCCATGATCCTGTTTCTTTGGGGAAAGCTCCATTGAGTTGCTTTGAAATTTGGTTCAAATTCTGAAATCAAACAACCGCCTGATTCCAAGATCTCTTTGGCTAATTGTTTGTTTGTGCTTGGATAAAGAACGTGGGTGTTCAAACCAGAGCCGGGGACAGCGACAGTTTTTAGTCCAGTATTCAGAGCGGTTTTGTGAGCGACAGAATCTATCCCGATTGCTAGACCGGAAATAATTGTAATATCATATCCGCGAAGTCCCGAGATTATTTTTTCACAGGCATCTTTGCCATAGTTTGTATATTTTCGTGATCCAACAACAACGATTGATTTTGTTTTTTCCCAATTTGGCATTTCTCCTCTTATATATATCTCTTTTGGAGGCTGGGGAATTTCACGGAGCTTTTCAGGGAAATTTTCTTTTGATAGTTTTTTTATTTCAGTCATTGCTGATATTTTAACATTTGAAAATAATATTGTATTATTTGAATTGGATTATCTGTGGAAAATTTTTGTGGAGGAAACCATGGCAAAGATTATTTTATTTGAAGATTGCAAAGAAGGATATCATAAAAAATGTAGATACAATGTGGGAAGTACTTTTTGCAGTTGCGGTTGTCACAAAAAAGAAAAGATAAGACCTTTTGAAACAAGGGAACAGTCCGAGCGTAAAAAAGCAATAAAGAGGATTATTGAATACGCAGATTCCCTTGATTGGTAAAGCCGTTTTAAACTTTTTGCAAAAAGTTTAAAACGGCTTTTTTATTGACATATTCATATATTTAATGCAATATTATAGCAGAAATTCGGATGGTCCGGATTTTGAATCTGTCTATCGGCAAAGACGATATACTTGAGTAGCGAATACCGGTTTTGACCGGACATCGCACCAAGACAATCGCTCTGATCGTAAGACTGAATTCTATCTAAGGAGGTGTCACATGACACGAATTAGCTCTTTGTTAAATTGGCTGGGGGACTTTTTGCGGAGGTGTTTTGCAAAAAGTTATATCGTAAAAGCGGAAGGGGATTCGCCGAAGACACACGATTTTCGAAGGTGTCCTAATTGCGGGACTTTTGTGGACGCTCTTTACAGATCCGCTGTCAGACAAGACTGTTCCAAATGTGGAACTTTTCTTATGTCATCTATGTCATATGGCGTCTATAAAGATAGCAAAAAAAGAGAATTTATCCTGAAGAAAAATCTTTATTCCAGATACTTTATTTTTTCTGTCATTTTTTGGACAATTTTCACCGTGTTGTGGATATTTGTTTTTTTCGAACACCACGATTTTGTTCCGCAAGAACTAAAATGGTTTAATGAGGATTTGATATTTCTACTTGTTCCTATTCTTCTGTCTTTTCTATCTTGGGTGATCTTTGATATTGTTTCAAATGCAAAACCCTTATGTAAAAAAATTAGTAACATCTCTGCATATTTTTGCGGAATTTATTTTGCGATGATAATGTTTTCCATTTTAGGGTTCCCGGAGATGGGGCTTAATTGGGCGTTCCGTTGGGAGAATCCACCGACAAAAGTCGAGTGGGAAACACAGCAGAACAAAATCGCGGTAGCTGAGTTTGAAAAACTTAAAGGGGTTGAGAGGTTGGAGTTTGCCCTTCAACAATTGAGCGTGTCCAGTGGATCTCATGAATGGAGTGAACGAGTTTATACCTCTTTCGCGGACGCTTTCAAGGAAGATTTCCCCAAAACAATGGAACTTCGTTCAAAATATCCAGACATTACAATCCCAAAAGATGTCGTTTATACGGCGTATGAAAGATATTTGTCCAATCTCGCAGAAAATAGCCGAGATGAACTTGCTCGGCAATGCGAGGACGATCCATTTGGTCTTCAATCCTATACAACTCTGGCAAAGTATTCCGCAGTCTTTGCTCCGTGCAAGACTTTGAACTGACGAGTGACAAATCGACAAGCCGTTTCCGAAACCCGCAAGGGTTTCGGAAACGGCTTTTTTTCTTATCTTTTTTCTGCTACGATATTATCAATGTTATTAAATGGTTTAATTGAAAAAAAGTCTACTTCAAACAGCCCAGCTGTAGCGTAGGGTTGGTTGAATATA
>Ga0209541_10013203_pt1 | contig 12662 bp, 13 predicted proteins | sample RifCSPlowO2_01_FD_184027 | JGI IMG/M metagenome (GOLD analysis project Ga0209541, IMG submission 184027) | Groundwater microbial communities from Rifle, Colorado - Rifle CSP2_plank lowO2_0.1 (SPAdes) (version 2) | ecosystem: Environmental > Aquatic > Deep subsurface > Groundwater | place...
AATTACTTGGAAAGTTTAAACACATTATTCATATAGATGCTTATCGTTTAAACGGGGGAGAAGAAATGATTGAATTGGGATGGGAAGAAATAATAGAAAATCCGGAAAATATTATTTTAGTAGAATGGCCAGAAAAGATTGCAGATATTTTGCCAAAAAATATAAAAAAAATAGAGTTTACTTTTGTTGATGAAAATCAGAGAATTGTTAAATATTAGACGGGGTAAATAAAAGATTGCAGGCGATAAATCAAGATTATAGAGTTAGTTAAAATAATTGGAAATTAATATTCCGATCCGCCTTAGGCGGATCGGAATGTTAAGATTGTGAAAGATTGGTTAAAAAGTGCCATGTGTGTGTGCACATTACCGCTGGGGCTTGACAAATATTTGTTTTGTGTTTTACTAGAATAGTAATAAAGTATGTTCTTTTATTTAATACTTGCGAAAAATTGGTCATAGCCAAAAGAATTTGTGAAAACAAGATTTTTGGCTGTGACTATATTAGTCCAGTGTTTTTGCTCTACATGAGCAAAGACTTAATCTAGTGCTCTATATGGGCAAGGAGGACAAGATGGCAAAGAATAACAGAACCGCAGATCGTGTACAGGCTATGCTTAACCTTATTGGCGGGGATAACGTTCTCGACATGCTTATGGATGGTCGGGCGAAGATCGAGATCATTGTGGTCAAACATGCCGTCGATCTCGGTGCACCACCCCGACTCCCGTTTAGCGGAGCTGAAGTGGTCAAGCACGAAGGTAAGGGAATTGTTGAAATCGAGCTACGAGATGACAACCTTTACATCGACGGCAAGAGGGTCGAACTCGTTTTGTCCGAAAAACAAAAGGGTGACAATCGAATCGTCGGACACGAGCTTCGTCAAGAGCTTGAAGGCGGTGAATGGGTACTCCTGAACAGCAATGTTCTAGACTACCTCTACGATCACCCAGAGCTCTTTCCCGAGCATTGGAAGAAGGATGAAAACGGCGATACCCGCTACATCTTCTTCTGGGGTTCAATTTTTCGGCGCCCGTCGAACGGCTACCTGTTTGTCCATTGTCTCTGTTGGGATGATGGCGGGCTGCGTCGGCGTCTCAGCTGGCTCGGCGGTGACTGGGATCGTGAGGATCCGTCCGTTTCCGTCGCAAGTTAAGTACTTTGGACTTGGTCTTTTAAACTTAGTTCTTAGATACTTAGTTCTTAGCTCTGCACACTTCTGGTGTGCAGAGCTATTTTTTTGTAAAATAATAATGGTACTAGGTGAATATGCAGATGGTCATGGCTTTCTGCTACCGAATCCAGCGATATTGCAGATCGAGAATATTTCTGGCTACGGCTTGGAGTAGGGTAATCTGTGTGAGCTTTCAAAAAAAGAAAATACTTGGTGTGAAGTGTTCTGATATTTAAGATATCGAATTATATACAACTTGGAGATATTCATTTATTTTGATAAGTGGTGGTGTGGGTGACACTTCATACATTTTCGGAACCCGTCGAACGGCAACCTGTATGTCCATTATCTCTATTGGAATGATGGCGAACTGAATCGGAATCACAACTGGCTCGACAATGACTGGGATCGTCAGAATCCGTCCGTTTCCGTCGCAACTCTTTTCTTTCTCTCCCTATTTGGGAGAGTTTTGTTTTGTAAGTTGTCCGTTCCAACCGCCGAGCATTTTTCCGATTTCATTAATTTTTTCAGAAAGAGAAATATATTTTTTGTTGTCTAGTGATTTTGTTTCCCATAAAATCATTAAAAATATTTTAAGCGTGTCTGTTTTTCTGATTGCTAATTTAACCCACGGTTGTTTTTCTTGTGGAGACAAGAAACTTGCAATCGTTATTGCTTCTATAATTTCTACAAATAGTGTATCAATTTTTAGACCAAGAGAATACCTATGATTTTTAGGTAATGTTTGGTAATTGTTATACCAAATCACATAAACTTCTTTTGTTTTTTGTAAGAGTGGTAAAATCCCTGAGGGGGGGGGTAATATTATTAGTATGGTTGAATTTATTCATACTTATGATGATATCACATCTGTTGAAAACTTACTCAAAGCGTGGAAAGAATTTAAAAGAGGGAAAAGTAAAAGACAAGATGTTTTGGAATTTGAGAGAAATTTGATGGAAAATATTTTTTCTTTGCACGACGATTTAAAAAACAAAACATACAAACACGGAAAATACGAAGCATTTAATATATCCGATCCAAAACCTAGGAATATTCACAAGGCAACGGTTGGAGATAGGTTGTTGCATCACGCGGTTTACAGAAAACTTTATTTTTTCTTTGACAAAAAATTTATAGCGGATTCATATTCTTGCAGGAAAAGAAAAGGAACACACAAGGCGATAAATAAATTTAGAGAATATGCGAGGAAAGAGTCAAAAAATCACACAAAAACGATTTGGGTTTTAAAATGTGATGTTAGAAAATTTTTTGCTTCAATTGACCACAAAATTTTAATTGAAATTTTGGAAAAAAATATTAAAGACAAAGACATTGTCTGGCTTTTGTCTGAAATTGTTGGAAGTTTTAATTCTGCAAGAAAAGGTGTTGGTTTGCCTTTGGGAAATTTGACATCTCAACTATTGGTTAATATTTATATGAACGAATTTGATCAATTTGTTAAACATAAACTAAAAGTAAAATACTATGTTCGTTATGCGGATGATTTTGTTGTTTTGTCGCTGAACAGAAAATATTTAGAAAATGTTTTGTTAGAAATAAAAGAGTTTTTACAAAATGAATTAAAACTCGAACTGCATTCAAACAAAGTCTCAATAAAAACATTTTCGTCCGGTGTTGATTATTTGGGTTGGGTACATTTTCCTGAACACCGTGTTTTGAGAACAATCACAAAAAGAAGAATGTTTAAAAGAATAATAGAAACACAAGGAAAAGAGGAAACAACACAGTCGTATTTGGGGTTGTTGAAACATGGAAATACTTGCAAATTGCAAAACAAGATTATTGAATTATTGAAATAACTAAAATACTTAAATTATAAATAGTCAAACTTTAACATTCCGACATTCTTGAGAATGTCGGAATGTTAAAGTTTGTGTTAATATATTTACACATGAAGAATAGCAAACAAATGGAAAGACATTTTAAAGGAATTTCCAATCATAAAAGGATTGATATTCTTCTCGTTGTTGATAAAGAAAATGACCTAACTTTGGAACGCATAACAAGTATTTTAAACGGAAATTTTAAAACGATTTCAGAACACACGAGAAGACTTGCCCAAGCAGGTTTGCTAAACAAGAATTATAAAGGTAGAACCGTTCTACACTCGCTTTCTCCTTATGGAAAACAAATTGTTAAGTTTATAAAAACATTCCAACATTCTTGAGAATGTCGGAATATTTTTTGTTGCAAATAATTTTATGGTCAAGTTATCAAAAAATAAAAAAATAGTTTTGTTGGACGCGCACGCAATAATCCATCGTGCTTATCACGCACTGCCGGATTTTTCTTCTTCAAAAGGCGAGCCAACCGGCGCTTTGTATGGAGTGATTTTGATGATTTTGAAAATTATAGAAGATTTTAAACCGGACTATATTGTTGCTTGTTATGATTTGCCTGATACGACATTTAGAAAAGAAATTTACGAGGATTACAAAGCGGGAAGAAAAGAAGCGGACGAAGAATTGGTTCATCAATTGATTCGTTCAAAAGATGTTATGACGGCTTTTAATATTCCTATTTATGAAATGCCGGGTTTCGAAGCTGACGATATTTTGGGAACAATCGTAGAGCAAACAAAAAAAGACAATATTGATATTATTATTGCTTCGGGTGATATGGACACGATGCAGTTGGTGGATAACGATAAAGTGCGCGTTTATACATTAAAAAAAGGAATCAAAGACACTGTTGTTTATAATGAGAAAGCTGTAGAAGAAAAATTTGGGTTTGGTCCAAAATTGATTCCTGATTACAAAGGTTTGCGAGGTGATCCATCCGACAATATTATTGGCATAGCCGGTATCGGTGAAAAGACCGCAACTATTTTAATTCAAAATTTTGGCTCCATTGAAAATATTTACAAAGAATTGAAAAAGAAAGACGGCGAAGAAAAATTTAAGAAAGCAGGAATTACACCAAGAATAATTGGTTTGTTGAAAGAAGGAGAAGAGGATGCTTTTTTTTCAAAAGAATTGGCAACAATCAGAAGAGACGCTCCTGTTAAATTTGAATTATCAAAAAATGGTTGGATTGAGGGATCTGATTTTGAAAAGATAAACGGACTTTTACGAGACCTTGGTTTTAGATCTCTTGTCGATAGGGTAAAAGTTATTTTTGCTGTGCCTCCTGCGATTTTAACAAAAGGGGAAGTGAAAAATAAGATTTCAGACGATTTGGACGTCGGACGTCCAAGTGATAGCGAGGTAGAAAAAATCTGTATTGCCCTTTGGATTGCGAATTCAAATATGACAAACCCGACAATAGAGGATGTTTTGAATTATGCCAACACAGAAGATTTTGAAGTAGCAAAAACAAAAATATTGAAAGAAGTAAAAGAAAAAGAGCTTGAAAAAGTTTATTTTGATGTGGAAATGCCAATTATTTCTGCTGTCAAAAAAATGGGTGAGAGAGGCATAAAAATAAACAAAGCGTATTTAAAAGTTTTGTCAGAAAGATATCACAAGGAATTGGAAAAATTTAGAAAAACTATTTTTGAACAGGCGGGTGAAGAATTTAACATAAATTCACCAAAACAATTAGGCGAGGTTTTGTTTGATAGAATGGGTCTTGTTTTGAAAAATCATAAAAAAACATCTACTGGAGCAAAATCTACTAATGTAGAGGTGTTGGAAAAATTAAGTGAAGAATATCCTATTGTTGCTGATATTTTGAAATACCGAGAATTTCAAAAATTGCTCTCTACTTATATTGATAATATTCCCGATTTACTTGATAGCGAAAACCGTTTGCATACAACATTTTTACAAACAGGAACGACAACAGGAAGAATGGCTTCGCAAAATCCAAATTTGCAAAACATTCCGACAAGGACGGAGCATGGTCGTGAAATAAGAAAAGTTTTCATTACTGATAAAGGATTTAAGTTGGTTGCCTTCGATTATTCTCAGATTGAATTGAGGTTGGCAGCATTTCTTTCTCGGGACGAAAAATTAATTGGTATTTTTAAAAAGCAAGAAGATGTTCACACTGCGGTCGCCTCTGAAGTTTTCGGTGTTTCTTTGGGCGAAGTGGACAAAGAAATGCGAAGAAGGGCAAAGGTGATTAACTTTGGTATTTTGTATGGAATGGGAGTTAACTCTTTGAGAAAAGCATTGGGAGAAGAAACAACCAAAGACGAGGCCCAGAAATTTTATAATGAATATTTTGAAAAGTTTCCACAACTCGCAAAATATATTGAAAATGTGAAAGAAGAAACAAAAAGATTAGGCTATACAAAAACATATTTTGGTCGCCGTAGATATTTTGAGGGAATAAATTCTCGCGTACCATTTGTAAAAGCGATGGCGGAAAGAATGGCGATAAACGCACCGATTCAAGGGACGAACGCCGATATAATTAAGATTGCGATTGGTAGAATTGATAAATATTTAGACAAGCAAGGCTTGTCCGAAAGCGTGTTTATGTTACTGCAAGTACACGACGAATTGATTTTTGAAATGAGAGAAGATTTGATAAAAAAGGTCGCGCCGGAAATTGAAAAAATAATGGAGGATGTTATTTTGCCAAAAGATGCTTACGGAATAAAATTTAAGGTGGATGTTTCGGTTGGAGATTCTTGGGGGACTTTGATGAAAAACTAAAACTTAATATATTCAAAAAATATTAAATAATAAAATTAAAAATCGGCACATTGTCTCGCGACAATGTGCCGATTTGTTTACCCGTCCTTTCGGGGGCATTCTTGTTTGTGAAATTCCAGCATACCCTTTCTGATATTTTGCTGACAAAGGTAGCAAACATCACAGCAAGGTCCGATGTGTTTGATTTTGAGACTTGCCTGTTGCCTTCCATGGCACTGACAGTCGCATACCGCAATGTCTTTTTTCATATGTTCATCTTGCTCCGTATTTATTTTTCAGTTTTTCTATTTCAGTAAGCACTTCGGCATCAAACTCTGGATTTTTTATACCTTCGCCCAAGAAGATTTCCTTGAAAATTTCTCCGAGCATTTCAGCTTTGGTGTAGCAGCTAGTGTCAAGATAAATTTTGACACTTGCTGTCTGTATTCTGCCAAATTCAGGCACTCCTCTTCCTGGGATAACCGTCGTGACTGTTGCTGAACCCTTTCTTTTGTTGGGCATATATACTCCTTAGTTTTTTGTTGGCGAGAGCAATTTCCTTTATAAACAGTAACAAAAGCTTTAATTTTTAGCAAATCTAAGACTTCGTAGACTTTCACGCTTTTGGACTTTATACTATAAAAGATATGTTATATCTTTTATACGGTTCTAATTTCAAAAAGTCTCGCGAGAAATTACACTCCTTGGTTGATTCTTTGTTAAAGAAAAAACCAGGTGCCAGTTTTTTTAAAATAGATTCCAGCAATTTTTCTGAATCACAAATCGACGAGCTTGTTGGAGGGCAGGGTCTTTTTGAACAAAAATATATTGTCCAGATGGACGGTCTTTTGGAAAATCAAAAATCAAAAGATTTTGTAATGGATAGAATAAAAGAAATTTCTGAATCAGACAATGTTTTTGTTTTTATTGAAGAAAATATTTCAAAACCGGTTTTGGGAAAAATTGAAAAAGTTGCCCAAAAGGTTCAAGAATTTGAAGGTCGAGCGATTGATGGTAGAAATTTCTCTGTCATTGGTGGAGGAAATTTGAATTTGTCTGATTTTAATATTTTTAATTTGGCGGATGCTTTTGGTAATCGGGATAAAAAAAGACTTTGGGTTTTGTATAATCAGGCCGTGAGAAGAAATATCCCAGCCGAAGAAATTCATGGAATTTTAAATTGGCAGTTGCGAGTCATGATTATTTCAAAAAAATCTATGAATGCCGAGAAAGCAAATTTAAAACATTTCGTCTTTAACAAATCACTAAGATTTTCTAAAAATTTTGAACAAGGTGATTTGCGAAAATTATCTGTAAAAATGGTTGCTATGTATCATGATGCTAGAAGGGGAATCGTGGACTTTGATACAGCCCTAGAAAAATTTATCTTAGAACTAAACTAGTTAAAGCAGGATTTATATTTTTATAAATTTAGCTTTTATTTGCTATCGCAGATAAAAGCTAAATAAGATATAATTAGGCGATGATAGGGTTAGGAAAAAAAGAAAACAAAAACCTCCAAAAAAAGATGAGATTAGGAAAGACGCAGCAGAAAATTCTTACTCTCTTATTGGGCGGTGTTGCTTTGGGTTTTTCCGGAAACCCAAAAAAATTTTTTGAGATTCTTGGAGAGATAGATGATTCTCTTAAAGAAATTGATAAACAATCTTTAAAAAGAGCTATAAAAAAGTTATATGAATCAAACTTAATAGATGAATTTAATAATAATGATGGAACAAAAACTTTGATATTAACAGAAAATGGCGAGAAAAAAGCCTTAACATTTGATTTAAAAAATATAAAAATAAAGATTCCTAAAAAATGGGACGGTAAATGGAGAATAATACTTTTTGATGTTCCGGAAAAAAGGAAAGTGACGAGAGAAATTTTAAGATCTCATTTTAAAAATATAGGATTATATGAATATCAAAAAAGTGTTTTTGTCTGCCCGTATGATTGTAAAGATGAGATAGAATATATTATTGAATTAAACAACGCCAAAGAGTTTGTTAGATTTATTATTGCTGAATATATTGATAATGAATTACATATAAAAACTATTTTTAATATCAGGGAATAGTTTTTGAGTTGAAATATCGATATTTAGCTTTTATTTGCTATCGCAGATAAAAGCTAAATAAAATTTTTTTGGATTTTTTAAATTGAATTGTCCGCTCGGAAGCACGCTTATCGACAAGGAATCGACTTCCAGTTCTTAATAAAAATTTCGTTTCCGCTTCGCTTCAACTCATTTTCATTAAGAACTCTACCTCCTATTTTCTATTTCGCTTCGCTTAATAACGAAAATTTTTTGCTTTGCAAAAATCGGATAAAAAACAAAGAAATTTGTTTTTTATCCCGCTCGCTTGTCCGGGGGATCGTCCCGCGATTACTAAGTCTTTTTCAAAACACTTCGTGTTTCAAAAAAGTCTAAGTATCGCTGGACGCGGCTCGCTGTCGTGCTCGTTATTTTTTCTTTGTGAGAAAAAATAACTTGCACGCGACATGCTCCGCCGTTCGATTCCTTACAAAAAGTGCGCAGGCACTTTTCTCCGAGCGGACAAATTTAAAAAGCACCGAACAGATGTTCGGCGCTTTTTAAATTTGTCCGCTCGGAAGGAATCGAACCTTCGACCGTCAGCTTAAAAGGCTGCTGCTCTACCGACTGAGCTACGAGCGGATATTTTGAAAAATAAATTTTCAATGTCTAAAACTATACCAGAATTTGTAAAAAAGTCCACGATTTTACTTTAAGAACATTACAGACCTGCCTGCCGGCAGGCAGGCTTTTGACTTTATGGACTTATAAAGGTAAATCAACCGCAAACAACCCAGCACCAGAAATAATCAAAGACATAAATACTACGAAAAATAAAATATAAAAATCAAGACTATTTGGTAATGCTTTTGGCTTTAATATTTTAATTATTATTGAAATAAACATTATGAGTCCGGCAATCATTGACGCTATCTGTGTCAAAAAACCGACGACTATCATCGTTCCTGCAATTATTTCTGTTAGTGCTACTATCCACAAAAACAATATTGCCGGTCTCAGTCCAATTGTTTCAAAAAATTTAATTTTTGCTTCTTTGTCGGAGGACAATTTTAATAATCCAAATCTGGCAAAAAAGAAACCAGCCGTTATTCTTAGAATGGTTGGTGCAAAAAATCCAAAGGCGAGTAGTTGAGGAAATGTGTTTAACATACATATTAGTATAGAGGAGTAAGTAATAAGGGGCAAGAGAATTAAAGAAGGCGCAATCTGTTGCTTTGGAAAGCATCAGATTGCGCCTGAAAAACAAACGACTCGACTATTGAACTTTGATGTTGTAAAAAATTCTAGGTGGGTTTTTTGTCAGATGACCCACCACTTCCTGAACCAGTTCTCGGAAGTTTCCGAGTTTTTGAGGGGTAATCAAAACATCTGCCTTGTAACTTTTTTCTTCCCTGAGAGTTAAATCCATGGTGACGATTCTGCCCGATTCCTGTCGGCCGGATCCCCACCAAATTATGAAGCAGTCCACCCCATGAAAAACATCCATCGGGGTATCAAGGGAACTGTACAGGACAACATTTCCCTTACCAGTCATTAATATTTGAGAAATCTGTGTCGTTAACTCTTTCGTGAATAATGTTCCGGTTTGTTGACGGAATGTGGTTATTTCTTTGACACATTGCCACCAACTAACAAACTCTTTCGGGGCATTCCAACGACACCCTCCCAGATACACCCTTTCGTGTATCTTGCCACTGTATTCGGGTTTTGTTACCCCGACTCCATTGGCTACTACACTTGTACCGTTTGCCAAATAGTATCACCTCCTTTGAATTTACGGTTTTTTCTGTCGTTTATTAAATCACCAACCCTTTTCATAGTCAAGAGTTTTTTGTATAGTAGGGTTTATGTTAAGAAAGAAACAACCAAAGATTTTTTTGATTTTAGATAATATTCGTAGTGTCTATAATGCAGGTGCGATTTTTCGAACTGCTGACGCGTGCGGTATTCAAAAAATATTTTTAACCGGCTGTACACCTCAGCCGATTGATCGTTTTGGTAGAGAAAGAAAAGATTTTATGAAATCAGCTTTGGGTGCGGAAAAAACTATTGCTTGGGAATATTGGCCTAATACTTTTGATTTGGTAAAAGATATGAAAAATAATGGGTTTGAAATTGTTTCTATTGAACAATCAAAAAAATCTATTGATTATAAAAAATTTAAAATTAAAAAAGACACCGTTTTGATTTTAGGGAATGAAGTAGGAGGAGTATCAAAAGATGTCTTAAAAGAGTCTGATAAAATAATTGAAATACCGATGGTGGGGAAGAAAGAGTCTTTGAATGTTTCTGTCTCGGCTGGGATTGTTCTGTTTCGCATCTTAAATATTTAAATAAAAAATCGACAGATAGTGCCTGTCGATTTTTAATTTAATAAGATATCGTATCAATCACTTTTCCGTTTGCGTCTAATAATCTGATGACATCTCTTTGTTCCTTCCACATTTCGCTATTTCTGTTTAGGTAGATTCTCCATTCTGGTTTGTAGAAATTTGGTTTATCTTTGTATCTGGAAACACAAGTTTTGTAATTTATTTTTGTGTTTATGTATGTGATGCATTCCGGCTGCATAGTTAGTGGTAATTGTTCCGTCACTATTTGGCATCGGGGTATTGATTCAACATAATCGATGCAGTTGTCGTTAAAAGCATTAGGTCCAATGGTGACAAAATCCGGTTCGTTTTCTGGTAGAGGGCACTCAGTTCTCAAAGAAGGATTAAAATCTTGAAATTGTTCAAAGTATCCTGTGCAGAGATTTGTTCTAAAAGATGTTCCAATCGGCGATCTTCCCGTGTGGATATAAACTTTGTCGCCAGGGGATATAAATATTGGTTCTTGATAATTTACATTATACATTTGTGGTAGGTAACTGGCTTTTTCTATTGAAATTCTTTGTCCTGTCACCATACTTTCGATTGTCCAACCTGTGATGTTGACTCTGTCTGCGTTGTCGGGAGACGATGTTATTTCCATGTATTCATAATTTGGGTCCGAGTCTCGAGTATCACCATCTCTAAGAATTATTTTGTCTTTGTAATAAGAAGATCCTGCTAATTCTTGCGCCTGTTCCAAATCCTCTCGTATTTCACCAGAACCACTGTTCGCATTACTAAACGAAGATGCATTAAAAATGTCCATAATAGGATTGCTTTTGTTATACAGATACCATTTTTCTCCTGGTTCGTTGGGTTGCTTTATATACATTCCAGCCTGAGAAGTTTGTCGGTCAGGACCACCGGTCAAAAACCAAATTAACCAAAGTCCTCCAAAAAATATTGCAAACCATTTTAATACTTCTAACATATAGAAAATTTTAGATTAGATTTAATTTTTTTAATTCTTCTCTTACGATTGTTGCGTCATCCCACTCGGTTTTTGTATTGTTGGGACCCATTATGTAAGGATCGGTTCCTTTACCTGTTATTAAAACAGTATCACCGGTTTTGGCTGACGACAAGGCTTGGTTGACCGCCTCTCTTCTATCCATTATTACTTTGTATTCTTTGTTTTGAATTCCTTCTTCCATGTCTCTGATAATTTCCCGGGGATCTTCATCATAAGGGTCTTCATCTGTGAGTATTATATAATCACAATGTTTGTCTGCCACGCTGGCCATTACCGGTCTTTTCCATTTGTCGCGACCTCCGCCCGTGTTGCCAAGGACACAGATTTTCTTTGAATGAGAAAAAGCCTCGTAAAGTTTTTCCAATGAATCGGCAGTGTGAGCATAGTCAACAATAGCGGTAAAATCTTGTCCCTCTTCTATTCTTTCTACCCTGCCTCTGATTCCTTTAAATTTTTCAACGGCGTTTCTTATTGTTTCTATTCCGATATTTTGGGTTTTTGCGAAAGTCGCCGCTGCCAAAATATTGTAAATATTAAATTTACCAGCAAGATGTGCTTTTATTTCTACTCCATCAAAAGTCATTATTAGACCGTTTTTTCCTAATTCATAGGGCTCGGCATCCAAAATTGAATATTTGTATTGTTCCTCTATGTTGTTGTTTAAAAATCTAGGAGCTTCTTTGTCGTCGGCATTTACGATTAAGAATTTTCTTTTTTTGTGTGATTTTTCCAACGCTTTGGCAATTTTCAATTTTGCTTGAATATAATTTTCATAAGAGCCGTGTGACTCGATATGTTCGGGGGAGAGATTGGTAAAAATCAGTGCGTCTAATTGAACAAATTTGTGACGATATTGCAAAACACCTTGTGATGTCATCTCTACAATTACATAATCACATTTTTCTTTTACCGCTCTTTTTAAAAATTGTTGAACAAAAAATCTTCCAGGCATTGTCATTTTTTGTTTGTTCATTTTGGATTCTTCGCCAATCTTGAAGCGAAGGGTTCCCAATAGGGCGGTTTTAAATCCCGCTTCTTCTAGCATTACATTAACCAATTCGGCGGTGCTGGTTTTTCCTTTTGTGCCTGTTATTCCGACAACAAATATTTTTCTTGATGGAAAGCCATATATTAATGCGCCTGTTAAAGAGAGAATGTAGTGATAAACAGGTTGTAAAAAAGTGAAAGCACTTTCGGGGATCAGTTTTTTTATCTTGTATAAAATATCGTTAAGCATAGCTTTATTTTAACAGAATTGTGTCGAAAGTAGAAAGTGGATGGTGGAAGGTAGAGGGGCGGATTTTGGCTTTCGCCAAAATCCGCCATAAAATACTTAACCACAAACTACAATAAAAAATTACAAAATTTTCACGGTTGTGGTTTAAACACATTAACTTGGTTGGTAAATTTTGTACATTAAGAAACGATCGTTTCTTAATGTACAAAATAAAAAACAGCTTTTATTTGCTATCGCAAGT
>Ga0209541_10013204_pt1 | contig 12661 bp, 10 predicted proteins | sample RifCSPlowO2_01_FD_184027 | JGI IMG/M metagenome (GOLD analysis project Ga0209541, IMG submission 184027) | Groundwater microbial communities from Rifle, Colorado - Rifle CSP2_plank lowO2_0.1 (SPAdes) (version 2) | ecosystem: Environmental > Aquatic > Deep subsurface > Groundwater | place...
TGATTCCAAAAGGGTTTTATTTTTGCTAGCACAGTGCTAGCATGGCGGGATTCCGACGGAAGGCATAAAAACGAAACCCTCTGTAAGCGCTAGGCCTACAAAGGGTTCCTGCCTGCCGGCAGGCAGGAAGTTGGTTGCGGGGACAGGATTTGAACCTGCGACCTTCAGGTTATGAGCGGCCAACGACGTTTTCAGCCTATTAGCTGCTTTTTCTTATTGTTATGTGCAGGTTAGACTTGCAGAAATTTTGTTTCGGCTTGTTTGATGCTGTTTTGGTACCTTCAGGGATATTTTGTTATCCGGGTGTTATCCCATTCTGAGTATAAATTTGATAAATTGACTCCTCTTTGTCTTTAATATATACTCAATAAAATATCCTTAATCAAGTTGATGTTAGACATAATGAAAATCAGAATACACGGCGATAATATTGTTGAATGTGAACGTGCTTGGACAAAAATCAAACATTCTCTTACCTGTAGCGACCTCGTCTATCAATCGGAAAATAATTCAATCGTTGCGCCCCGTTTTATTACCACTTCTCAAAGCTTAGACAAAAAGGTCTCAATCCAATATTTTCCAGGGTTTAATAGGTGGAAACCGGATATTTTTGAATATATAAGAGATCGTGGCTCTATACTTAGAGAAGCTGTCGATGCAATCATCTCTGTTATTGATGAAAATGGTGACGTTGAAATACCCATTTTGGCAATTGAATTCTGTGGAGCCTTAGCGGCAGGAAATCAAGCTTGGCAACGATGCGGAAGAGCCTACGGACTTGCTGCGGCAGGCATTCCCTACATTTATATTAATGAACTTGGTGGTTTTGAATTAACTGCGCTAAGAAGAGAGAAAGCTGTTCGTTTACCAAATCCCGTTGTCCCATTTTCATATTTGACATTAACCTCCACTGCTCAAACATTTAATTTACCTTTATTCGAATTCAATCGGGCAGCGACACCCGATCATATCGAGAGTTTCACAAATATAATCGCTGACGTTGAATTATCGGAATTAATTCGGGCATTAATACTAAATGTAAAAACCGATCAACCTGTACAATCTTTATCGTCGAAAACATTAAAACTTGTAAACCTATTATCAGATAAACGAAAAAAGACGGATACATTCAAGCCCCCATTGTGGGAAGAATGGCTGAAGATTCTACCTAAGGAAGAACAGGCAATCAATTTTATTAAAAGCAAATCATTAAAATGGAAGAAAACTGCATATATAAAAACATTGACGAAGACTGCTAAAAACATCATAGGACAAGCAAGTAAATATGGAACCGGCATTGGAGCAAGTGAACTGCCTATTTGCATAATCCCAAAAGAAAAACGAAGAAAGTTTGCACAACTCTTATTTAGTCAACATACCAATCTTTCAAGCGAGTTCAAAAGCTGGTTATTGAAAGAAGCTGACCTGGCAATTTGTTGGATAATGGGTTTTAAACCTCGCGGAGATGACGCCCGACCAGACAGAGGTGTTACACCGCTTGCAAGAATGTTATTAGGTAATCGCGTAGAACTTTTAACCTTTGTATATGGACCCGCACCAAAAGCTGCTTGGCAAACATTAAGAAATAACCCTGTAAAATTAGCAAAACAAAATGGCCTTTGGGAGGCCATACTCAATCTCAGCGACGCAATTCTGATTGATAGTAAAACCGACAAAAATATTACCCAAAAGGGATACATTTCTTCTCATTGGGTGCAACACAAAGAAAAGCTTCCTCCTAAGACTATAAAATTAAACGCCGTTAACCCCATTCCCCTCTCCTGCAATGAAAATGACGTTGATACAATTATTCATACATTAATGACATTTCAAAATGATGATGTTTTTGAGGGGATGTGTAACCCTCCTGGCGGAGACTGGAGTGGTATATCAATTTTAGATAATGATAAAGAATTACGGTGGTTGTCTTTACCTAGAGTGGGAAATAAGAAATCTAAAAGACCTGATCATGTCTTTGAAATATTTAAATTAACAAATAAACCGATAATTCTTTCTGTCGAATCCAAAGACCGCTTAAAAAAAGTGGAAAATGGCATTGGAGTACGTCTGACAAAATACACCAAGCACTTGGTTTCTTCCAAAGCTTCAGCTGAACGAAAGTGTGGTCAGCCCAATTGGAAAAGATCCAAGCAATCTATAAATTCATCGAATTATATATTTGCATCGGCCGTTTGTTTTTTAATTACAAAAGATGAAGACATGAAAGAAGCCGCAAAAAGAACAAAAGCGGATATGATAATAGGAATCAAGATTATTAACTGTGGATCCATGGGGGAAATATTATTATTGGGGCTTAATCCAACTGGCATAAAACTGGCTCATTTTATTCTTAAAAAAATCAAATCAAGCCCGTTCCCCCTCAAAGGGCTTTTAGTTTAATAATTCAGATAAAGTGATTCTTCAACAATTGAGTTTTTCTTATCTATAACCTTCCTGAAACTTGAATGGCCAGATTTTATGAGATAGTGCCTTTTGTATAATTCCTTTGGGATTTGTACAATATAGTCTTTTTCGCTAGTCTTCCCGTCGAAGGAAAGTGCAAATTTTATTAATTTTCTATTAAGCAATTCCAAAAAACTCAAAAAATCCTCATAATTAATTGTTCCGTAATACCGCCCTTTAGTATTAAAATATGGTGGATCTAAATAAACAAAATCATTTTTAGTTAAATCCTGAACAATTTTACTATAATCCCCACAAAAAAAACTCACACTCTGAACAATGTCATTCCATTCGTTTAGAATTTCTTTTAAACTCTCAGGTTGTATTCCCTTCCTTGTATAGTGTAACGAATTATTAAAATGGCCATTTTGATTAAAACGAATTAATCCGTTAACGCATGTCCTTGTTAAGAAAAGCAAATCAACGGGACTCTGTTTCTTATTAAAACTATTCCTCACTTCGTAATAAACTTGATAACCTTCAGAATCCATCCGTCCCCATCTTTTCTTATATTCATTAAATAATATTTCTGGCTGCTTTTTAATTTCTTTCCATAAATCAATCAGCGGTTTACAAATATCCCCGCACACAGCTTTTCGAGGACGAATTGCCCCCAGTATGGAGCCTCCCCCCAGGAATGGTTCATAATAAACTTCAAAACGTGGAAAATACTCAATAATGGTCTGCGCTTGCGTTCTTTTACTTCCAGACCATTTAATAACTGGTCGCATTGTATTACCTATTCTCATAATTGTTTTAGCCCTCTATCTTCTAACTCCAAAATATCATTAGGATCAATTTCGAGAAAATTGCATAATCGCATATACGTCGTCGCCAATGGACTATCCCCTCTTAAATATTGATGTATTTTCGGTTTTGACACATCTGATTTAACGGCTAAATCCGATAGAGAATTAATATTTCTTGATCTCATAAGCTCCCGGAAAGATTGCGAATTAACTTTCAATCTTACGTGCCCATTACCATTAGTTTCTGAGCACTCAAATAGCGTTAAATCTCCTTTTTCCGTGTTCTTTAATCTTTTATTTGCAATCTCAATATAACTTTCATCTGTTTCATAAGCAATAAAATTTCTTCCAAGCACTTTGGCCGCCACACATTCACTCCCTGCACCAGAAAATGGCACAAGACACAGATCGTCTGGTTTACTTGCAATGTTAATTATTCTACTGATTACCTTTAACGGCTTTTGTGTAGGGTGTTTCCCAAATTTTAACTCAATCGACGTTTTGTTATTAGGAACATCCCAAATTGTTCGCATTTGTTTATCTGCCTTCTTGATTTGATCCTCCGGAAAATGTGATTTCTTAGAAAACTCATAATTAAAATAGTATTGTCTTTTACCATTCCCTGAATGTGCCCACAAAAGTGTTTCATGACTGGCGGTCAATCTTCTTCCTGCCAAATTAGGGAATGAGTTCCGCTTAAACCATATTACTTCATTAATAATTTCTATCTTTAAGAGTTGTAGAACAACATTTATAACCCCGATATTATGATATGTACCAAAAACCCATAGAGATCCAGTGGGCTTTAAAACCCTTTTTACTTCACTGAGCCAAGAAAAAGTAAAGTTCCAATAATCGACAAAGTCCATATTATCCCAGTTTTCCATAACCTTATTCCACATACCCCCAAACCCTTGCAATTTAATACTTGCATCCCATTTCAAATTATTTCCTTTTGATAAATTATATGGGGGATCAGCTATGACTAAATCAACCGAACGGTCCGGGAGTTCTTTCATACCCTCAATACAATTTTGGTGAAATATTTTATTCATTTTCTCAATTTGTTTCATTAAAGCACCTCCTGTTTGAGTAAATATTATTTTACTACCTTGTCAGGTTGAGTAAATATATTTTTACTATTTTTCAAAATTATTATCAGGGGAAATTTAGAAAACTTTCTGGGGGATTGTTTTTTTATACCACACATTTGAATGGTATGTCAAATGTTTTTATAAAATACTTCCACTCTCCGCCAGTTTCCCCTCGAATTTATTCCCAAATTGCCTTTCTTCCGAAAACACCAGCTTATCCAGCCGTGAGCCGACGCCGACGCGGTCAACGGGCAGTAAATGGCCGTAGCGGTCCATTGTGGTCTGGATGGACGCGTGCCCCAGCTGGCTCTGGATGAATTTGACGTTCTCTCCCTGCGCGATCAGCAGGGACGTGTATGTGTGCCTCAAATCGTGAAAACGGATCATCCTCAAGCCGGCCATGCGCAGAGCCGGCTGGAAGTATCGTTTGACGATGTTATCCGGGTCAAGCGGATTGTTGCCGCCGTTACAGAAAATCAGATCATCCTCGTTAACCGGGGCGGTGATGCGGTGGATCTCCAGCGCAACCTTAAGCCGCGGGGACATGGTCACAGCCCGGACGGAGTACTTGGTTTTCGGCGTGTCAAAATACCACCGCTTGTCGCCTACCATGTTCGCCTTCCCGAACGTCCATTTCAAACTACGTTTTACAAAAATCGTATTGCTGTTCCAGTCAATATCCCCCCACTGCAACCCTAACAACTCCCCTTTTCTCATCCCCGTCAGCACCGCCGTAAGGACAAACGTTTTGAACGGCTCATCACAATGTTTTAACAACAACTGAATCTCATCGGGCCTTAAATAATCCATTTCCTCACGTTCGACCCGGTATTTATCGACATCTTCCGCCGGGCTGATGCGGATATACCCCCAGCGCCGGGCGTATTTAAAGATCGTTTTTATCATCGTCAAAATATTATTTGTTGTCTTTGCGGAGCGTATCTTGATTAACTTGGACGTCAGCTTTCTGATATCATTCGGCGTTATCCTTCCGACATAATAATCACCCAGCACCGGACGGACGTGGCACTTGAGAGCGTTCTTATATTTGTATAGAGTGTGGGCTTTAATGCGTGGCTGGGCGTGTTCATCCAACCATTTGTCGATAAACTCGTTAAACGTTATATCGGGGGCTAACTGGTAGGTGCCGTGGTTGATCTCCGAGAGCTTCTGCGTCAGGATCTTCTCGGCCTCTTTTCTGTTGGAGCCGATGGTTATGCGCTTCTGCTTTTTGCCGACCCGGTAGGCGATCACATAGTTGGCTTCCTTGTGGGCGCACGGGGCGCAACCGTTTTTACCTTCTCTCCGGCAGATTCTGCAGCGTTTATATATACTACCTCTTGCCATACGTCCTCCTGACAAGATGTATTATATACGGATAACGTATATTATTCAAGCATTCTTTTTCTTTATTTTCGGACCAGGCCTTCTGTCCTTCTTGAGAAACTTCTTTAGGGAGGATTCGTTTATCAACCAAACGAATGTTTTGGTGGTTGTCTGAATTTGACGGCCTTTTATTGACTTTTTTCCAAGCAAAAGGCGCAAATAGCCCGTTGAAAGATTGAACTTCATTGACGCTTCGTAGGTCGAAATTTCCATATATACATATTAACATTTTTTAATTCCTTTTTCCCGCTTCTTTGTTAAAGAATTCGATCACTTTTTCAGGATCGAAGCGGACGTACTTACCCATCTTCACATAGGGGATCGCCTCTTGCCCCATGCTGGTGCGCTGGTAAATCCAGCTGACCGGGACTTTGAGGATCTCCGCGAGCTCCTTTACCGTTATTAAACTTTTCATTTCTTCCACGCTCCTTAAGGCTCATAGTGATTTCTCCCCCTATACATACTTTCGTTCTGGTGAACAGTTTTTAGACAAAAAAAGGCGACCCCTGTGTTACTCGCACAAGGATCGCCTTTTAAGCAATCTCAAAATCAGCACAATTTCTAAATTTGATGAAAGTATATACGATGATTTTCGGAATGACAAGACCTTGGGCCGAAAAATCTGAAATTTCTTCTTCAGAAAACTTTTTCAATGTCCAAAATGAAACATTCTCAGCCAGCTTGGGCGGGAAATTCGGATGGAATATTTTGTCATACAATGTCATACATTTTTGAAAATGTATGACATTTTGGAGCGCGGTTTATGTGTAAAATGTCAAAATGTATGACATTCCTTTATCTTGCCGTAAAGAGCGCTCTGCGCTCATTCGGAGAAAAACCCAAGCTGGCGCTTGGGCTAAACATTGAATGAGGCACGTTAACTTCGATGGCCTGAGAATGGACATAATCGGCTCCTTTCGATTCTTTTTGGCCTGAAAAAGGCATACGGTGTCAAGGATGAACGAAGTTCACTTGCAAGCCCCGCCTGCGGGGCGCCGTCCTTGACACGTATGCCACAATCAGACAAAAAGAATCGAAAGGACTTATAATCGGAGATAAAAAGGGTTACGGAAAAAACCAAGCTTGAACTTGGGGCCCATTGGTCCCTACTTATTACGTATTTGGATTGAATTGAAAGACCATTAAGGTCGGTCGAAAAGCTTACCCAAGAGTTAATATCATATCCAACAAACCTCTTATTTAAATTGGCAAACTATTTTCCATGGCATTTTTTAAACTTAAAACCACTTCCACAAAAACAAGGATCATTCCTCCCCAATTTCTGACGAGTATGTAAATTCATCGGACGACTTTTCGAATAGTATTTTCTTGAAAGCTCTTCAATCTGCGAATCTTCTTGCCAAGGATCAGCACTAAACATTACAAGCTCAACATTCTTTTTACTATCGGCCATTGCGCCAAAGCCAAGCCACAAATCAGCCTTCATCTGGTATTTTTTGATTACACAATACTCTGTAACATGCCTAAACAATTTACCATCATTTTGAAAATCGCACACATAACAAATTCCATGCCTTCCTTCATTGCTGGCCATGTGAAAGCGTAATCCTTTTCTTTGCTCTAAGCATTTTTTCTTCAAATTCTTTATTTCAGCAATAAACTGATCGGCTCCACGTCCAGAAAGGTCATACAGATAAAAAATTGCATCGGTAAAACCAGATTGATTTGATTTCTTTAATTGTTCGATAATTTCCTGAAACTCTGGATTATTCCATTTAGAATGCAGCCTTTCCATTGCTTTTGTTGCAGGCTGATCACCCCGAACAGATGGAAAGTGTGCATCAATTAATTGAGCCATACCTTCCGTCAACACAAAATTAATCGATCGACCTTCTTCATCTTTTCGTGGATAAAGTTTTTGATTCAGATGATACGCTAATAATTCAACTTCGTTCTGCCCCATAAAGCTATCGTACAACTGAACTCTTTGCCTCAAATAGTACAAAAACTCAAAAGGGTCTTTCAGGTAATAAGCCAAAACATCCAAATCAAAAATACTTATTGTGATTGGATTAGGATTTCCCGGTTTTTTTGTCAAAAATGCTCTTGCCTGATAGGCAATGGCCGGGTAATGATCGGTAGTAAGACAAATGATGTAGACGTCGTTGATTGAATCATCCAACTGGATTTCATTTCCCCCTGAATTAATTAGCTTTGCAGTTTGGTTGAGGATAGCATCTCTGCATTTAATTGCCTGATCATAAGCCTCTTGAACAGCATTATGAAAATCTTTCCTCAAGTTTTCCACATTCCCAATTCTGGCCAATGAAGTCAACTTTTTTGATTTGATCTGAAAAACGACTGCCTTATTGCCTTTTACAGCCAACAAGTCTATGTCTGTCAGAGTCTCACCTTTTTTCTTTTCAAGCACCACTTGCTTATAAACATTTTTTGCATCAAAAACGGTGGCTATTAATTCCATTGAAAGATCGACTGTAATTTCACCTCGGTTTTTTAAAGACACATTTCTGTAATCTTTGTCTTGTCCCATCCAATAAAATGGGCTTTCATAAATTGATTGTGCAAGATTAAATAAAACTGGCACAAAGTATAAGTCAGCTTCTAATTTTATTAACGGATGAGAAACAAACTTGTTGTATTCTCCGGGCAATCGTAATTCCTCATTTACTGTACCCGGGACACACGAAAACGATTTTAAGATACTCTGAACTTCATCAACTGGGCATGTAGCTAAATCCTGACTACTGAAACAAAAAATTGATAGGGCAGCTTTACAGAATGCATTGAAATCGGTTGATTTCCTTATAGCTAAATGTTGCCGAGTATGCAGATTCTTTAATTCTCTATAAACCGAAACCGCCGTCTGAACATTGAATCCCTTATGCTTTCTGATCCATTGATTATCTTGTTCATATCTTTTTATTGCAAAATCAAGGAATTGAAAATCATAACCTCCCGCATCTCCATAAAATACACTTTCAGCCATGGCTTCGCCACTATCACCAACCGGCCCAAGCTGTCCAAATTGTTCTTGCGATTCACGTTGATCGCTTTGGAGAGCCCTTTGAAGGTGCTCCATAGAAGGCTTCATAAAGGCATCGTGAAGTTCACGAAAAGCCAGGTGGGCTCTTTCGAATTGATCTTGGCAATCGCTCTCCAAAATACAATCAAGATTGATCGTATTCTTGAGCATAATACCGGCGAGAAAGCTTAATTCCTGAAAATTTAATCTTGAGTGCCAATCGATGTCAGCAACTTGTTCTGGGTCATAAAAAAGACTATTGGCTACAAGAAAAGAAAATGTATAAATGAATCCCTTTTCTTTTGTGATTTGTTCAATCTTTTCAACGGCACTTCTTATCATTCAATTTTATAAGTTTATTAATTTATGTCCACTTATGTATTCGTACTTTTGGAATTCTCATTTAATGCATTACCATCTATGTACTATTATCATGTCCATATTAGCAAAAGACATTTCACTGTCAACCGACTTGATTCTACTGACTTTTTGGTACCAAAAATTTTTGTTAGCCGGGTGTTAGCCGAAGGCGTTTTCCGACGGGCGTACAAAAAGAAACCCCTTGTAACTTGTTAAGCTACAAGGGGTTAATTGGTTGCGGGGGCAGGATTTGAACCTGCGGCCTTCAGGTTATGAGCCTGACGAGCTACCGGGCTGCTCCACCCCGCGGGATCTTATAAAATTCGAAGCACGAAACAAATATTAAATCATAAATTCCAATCCACAGAAACATCGGTTTGGAATTTAAAAAATTGAAATTTTGGGATTGTTTCGTATTTCGGATTTTAAAGAACTACTTCTGCGCATCCATCCGATAAACCTTCTCACCCTCCCGCACCAGGCCCATCCGCTCGCGGGCCACACGCTCCAGATAAACCGGATCCTCAATCAGCCGCTGTTTCTCTTCTTCCAGCTCGTTATTTCTTTTCTGCAACTCGGCAATTTTTTTCTCATATTCCAGGTTCTTCTGCCGATGGTCCTGCATCATAGTAAACGATGGCAGAAAAAAAAGCAAGATGATTGTGACGATGGCGAATAACCAGAGGGCATTCTTTAACATAGAGTCGTCAGTCGTCAGTCGTCAGTCGTCAGTTGAAGACTGACGTCTGATGACTGATGACTTTTCTACCAAATTTTCCCCCACCTCGTTCCGGCGTACACGGCCTTTTTGCCAAGGTCTTCTTCGATGCGCAAAAGCTCGTTGTACTTGGCCAGGCGGTCGGTGCGCGACAAGGAACCCGTCTTGATCTGCCCCGCGCCGGTCGCCACCGCCAGATGGGCAATGGTGGTATCTTCCGTTTCCCCGGAGCGGTGCGAAATAATCGAGGCATATTTATTTTTCTTGGCCAAATTGATCGTGTCCAGGGTCTCCGAGAGGCTCCCGATCTGATTGACCTTGACTAAAATGGAATTGGCAATTTTCTTATCGATCCCCATCTCCAAGCGCTTGACGTTGGTGACAAAGAGGTCATCACCGACCAGCTGCACTTTCGCGCCGAGGGCCTGCGTCAATTTCTTCCAGCCGTCCCAATCGTTCTCATCAAGCCCGTCTTCAACGGAAACAACCGGGAATCGCTCGACCATCTTTTGATACACGCCGATCAACTCATCCGCGCCGATCAATTGTCCGTTATAATTGTATTTGCCGTTCTCATGAAACGATGATGACGCGGCATCCAGGGCGATGAAGATATCTTTGCCCGGTTGGTACCCGGCCTGGGCCGTGGCGTCCATGATCAAGGTCAACGCTTCTTCATTGCTTTGCAAATTAGGAGCGAACCCGCCTTCGTCGCCCACAGACGTTGAGAGATTTTTGTCATGAAGGATTCTTTTTAAGCTATGAAAAACTTCGACCGCCATCTGCATCGCCTTGCTGAAAGTCGGCGCGCCGATAGGCATGATCATGAATTCCTGGATGTCGAGATTGTTGTCGGCATGGACACCGCCGTTGAGGATATTCATCAGAGGGACCGGAAGGATATTCGCTTTTGTTCCGCCAAGGTAGCGGTAGAGCGGGACTTTCTTTTGATTGGCATCGGCTTTGGCCACCGCCATCGAAACGCCCAGAATCGCGTTGGCGCCAAGCTTTCCCTTATTCTCCGTCCCGTCAAGCTTCAGGACGATCTTGTCGACCACTTTGAAATCGGGGGTTTTACCTTTGATGGCCTTGGCAATAATAGTATTGACGTTGGCCACGGCTTTGGTGACACCTTTTCCTAAATAACAGGATTTATCGCCGTCGCGCAGTTCGCTGGCTTCATGCTCGCCGGTGGAGGCGCCCGCGGGGACCGCGGCCCGTCCCAAGATACCATTTTTTAAAATGACATCAACTTCAACCGTGGGATTCCCGCGGGAATCCAGGATCTGCCGCGCTTTGACTTGTGCTATTGCTGACATCGTTTCGTGCCTTTCGTTTCAAAATATAATAGTGATAATAATATGGCAAAGTAACATAGTTTTCGGCCAAAGTCAAGATTTTATCCCCCAAAAGCCCGGCAAAAACGGATGAATTTGCTTACCTTTTTTAAAAGCTGTGTTATACTACTGTCATTATGCTGCTTGCCAGAATCAAAAAACTGATCCTCTTCACCCGCGTCTACTGGTTGCGCATCCTGCTGGTCGCGATCGCGCTGGCGATCCTGATCAGTCTCTATCTCTATACACGCTATACGTTAAGCAATTATCTGCTTTTGGAAGATTTCACCCGCCGCAACATCTCCGGCATGATGGCCGTGTACATGCCGATGTTCTTCTTCGCCCAAATTCTGGTTTTGCCGCTTTATTTTGCCATGTATTTTTACATGATGCGCGGCGGCGGCTTAGGAAAGATCGGCGGCGAAACGCTGGACCGCGCCAAAGCGAACGTCAAATGGGATGAAGTCATCGGGATGGAATCCGCCAAACGCGAAGCGTGGGAATTGATCAAACTCCTCAAAGACCGTTCTCTGGTCAAGGCTATCGGAGGCAAGATCATCAAAGGGACCATGATGATCGGCCCGCCGGGCTGCGGTAAAACCTATCTGGCCAAAGCCATCGCCACCGAATGCAATCTGCCGATGTTATCGGCGGTGGGGAGCGAATTCGTCGGTATTTTTATCGGTCTCGGTGCCGCCCGCATGAAATCTTTGTTCAAACAAGCCCGGGCGCTGGCCCATATGGAAGGCGGTTGCGTTGTTTTTATCGATGAGATCGATTCTTTCGCGCGGCCGCGCCAGGCGGAACGAGGCTTCGGCGGAGCCACGGATCACAACGCCACCGTCAATCAGTTCCTGACCGAACTCGACGGATTGCGCCAGGTGGAAAACAATATCGTCGTCATCGCCGCCACGAACGTACCCGAAGACGAATTGGACCCGGCCATCATGCGCGCCGGGCGTTTTGATCGCAAAATCCATATTGCGCTGCCCAATCTCGAGGAGCGGACGCAATTGTTCAAATTTTACCTGAAACGAATCCAAACGGATGGTTCCGCCAGCCCGGAACTTTTAGCGCGCAAAGCCTTGTGGTTCTCACCATCGGACATTGACGCGCTGGTGCGTGAAGCGGGCCTCATTGCCCTGCGCGGCCACCGCCACATCGTGAACAATAAAGACTTGTCAGAAGCGTACGACCGCGTGACCTTCGGCTTGAAGGCCAACATCACCCTTTCCGATAAGGAAAAACTTTGGACCGCCTATCACGAGGCCGGGCACGCCGTCATCGCGTATCTTACACACCCGACCAATGACGTCATTAAAGCGACGATCATCCCGCACAAAGGCTCGCTGGGTTTTATTTATCAACGTCCCGCCGAGGAATTGCATTCTCTGAATAAAGAACATCTTCTGGCAAACATTAAGGTAAGCCTCGCCAGTTACGCGGCGGAAAACATCAAATTCGGCGCCACCTCCAGCGGTGTCGGGGGAGGTCCCGGCAGCGATTTCGACACGGCGATGCGCATCGCGCACAACATGGTCTGGCGTGTG
>Ga0209541_10013205_pt1 | contig 12661 bp, 13 predicted proteins | sample RifCSPlowO2_01_FD_184027 | JGI IMG/M metagenome (GOLD analysis project Ga0209541, IMG submission 184027) | Groundwater microbial communities from Rifle, Colorado - Rifle CSP2_plank lowO2_0.1 (SPAdes) (version 2) | ecosystem: Environmental > Aquatic > Deep subsurface > Groundwater | place...
ATGCTGTAATTGTTCAACAACCTGCGGAAACTCGCTGAACACGTCCAACGACGGAGCAATCGCACCCTTAAATTTGCCGATTTGGCTTTCATAAGAATTGCGTGTGTCAATGATAGTAAACTCTGCATTATCCTCGTACAATTTTTTCAGTTCAGCAGGCTCAATATAATCAGCCCTCGTGTCGAAGTTGAACGGCTGTTTAAACGTAATAATTTCGTCGCGAATGCGCACGATCATCTTACGGAACGTATGACCATCAACTTGTCTTTCCTTAAATTCAACATCACTAAATAGTGCATCAGAACGCAACGCAATTTTATAGTCATCAATAGCCACGTCATCGCCCGACAAACAGCCGTTGATACCTTCAGCTGCAACAAGCACTTTGCCTTTTAATAAGAGCGAATCGCACAACTTCTGATGCTCGTCTCGCCATGGAGCAACATTGTCTAATTTGACGAACTTGTAAAAGAGGATGTTCTTCATGGGCTTAAGTCTAAATCAGGGGTTAATTAAGGTTGCTGAAAAAAAGATTAAATCGAATTTCTTAAACAGATTTTGATGATAAAAAAATATATTTTACTTTAACATATATAATCAGCTAATGGGGGTGGTCGCGAGGCGCAGCCGAACGCGACTAGCGAAGAGCACTTCGCGTGCAACACGACGAACACAAGTTCGTGTACCGTGAGCACCCCATTAGCTGATTTTTAGTCGATAGGCAGATTTTTGACTACTTTAAAACAGAGGAGATTTAAACAAATACTAAAAATCAAATAAATTATAAACTGAGTTTACTATCACAATATTATGACAACAAACGAAGACGTTGAATCACTTGTCGAAACGATTGAAATTCTCAGTAATCCAGAAACAATGCGTAGAATCGCAGCAAGTATGGAAGACATAAAGCATGGTAGAGTAAAAGCAGTTCGTTCTGTAAAAGATATGTTAGATTATTAAACATTAAATTATAATTTGATTGCGCTTGATCATAGAGGAAGTGTGTATGGTTAGAAGGAAAAATGTCTCATTGCAAAAAGAGTGTAAAAATCAAGGCAATAACAATTAAACTAAAAACAATTCCGATAGTAGCCACAGTCCACACGCTTTTCTTTTTATAAATACAAATAACTCCCGATATGATCGCAAGAGGAATACTAGCAACCCATAGTAAAAGCAAAAGTACTGCTACCATTTCATAACCCGCCAATGGAGCAATGTATGCAATTGGATATCCAATCAGACCGTAGATTCCCGAAAAAAGACTGACCAATTCTAACCGTTCCATCATCACACCCTATCCAAATAAATAACAAAGTCTTCCGTCTTCACTTTCTCAACAGACACATGCTCATGCTTCTTTACCGGATCAAGAATATCAATCTTCAGTTTAGCTGCCCCAACTTTCTGCGCAATGTCTTTCTCAAAATCAGCGAGCATTTTCTTCAGCATCTGGCCCGTCTTCAAGTACAGCACAATTCTATCTTTTTTAACCAGCCCGGCTTCTTTACGCAATGCCTGCACACGCCGCATGATTTCACGCGCATATCCTTCGCCGTCCAGTTCTAAAGTCCTCTGTTGATTCAGATAAACAACGCCCGTCTTGAATGCCGCAGCAATGTACGGATGCGGAACAATATCTTCAACGATAATGTCATCTTTCGTGATGCGCACATCCGTCCCATCAATAGCAAATGCAAACTCTCCTGTCGCACCGATCTTTGCCAGCACACTTTCAGGACTTTCAACGGCAAATTTCGCCATAACTTTAGGAGTCAGCGCGCCATACTTCGGCGCGACCTTCGAATTGTTTACGCGAACGTTCTGCTTGACGCCCGTCAAACGTTCAACGATCGTCAGTTCTTTCGCATTGACCTGCTGTTTGATGATGTCACGCAAATGCTCAACAGCTCGACCAGTATTCTCATCGCTTGTCGTCACCACAATCTCTTTGAGCGGCCAGCGCACGTTCAGCGCCGCGCGTTCACGTGCATGAGACACCGCGCTGATGACATCCTGTACGATCAGCATGTCGCGTTCCAGGCCAGCATTGATCAGCGACTCAACAACTTTCGGCCATGCAAACAAGTGAATGCTATCATCAGTCAAATGATATTCATTACGCAGATTATGATAGATAGCATCGCATACAAACGGCGCAACAGGCGCAAACAGCTTCAGTGTTTCAAGCAGTACCCGCCCGATCGTATACGCAACAACCGTCTTCTCGTCTGGATCACCCGAACTGCTTTTCTCGCGCACGAGCTGAATATAATCGCGGCTTAACGACAAAAACAAATTCTCGATCGGCTCAACAATTTCATCAAGACGATACGTGTCAAAAAGTTTAGTCATTTGTTTTATCGTCGAATGTAACTTTGAAAACATCACACGTTCAGCAACGTCAAGCTGCTTGTCCATGGCACGTGCATCAAGCGTGAACGGATTGACACCCGCATCTTTCGCCGTCTCAATTAGAAATTTATGAACATTCCATAACACACCTAATTGACGGTGTTTCAACGCAACTTCGTCCCACTTAAAATTCATATCCTCGCCCGCAGGCGTCTGGACAGAATAATATCGGAATGCATCAGCGCTGTACTTATTGATAACTTCATCCGGCGAAATGACGTTTCCAAGCGATTTTGACATTTTCATACCTTCAAAATCCGTCACAAAACCGTGCATATAGACAGCCTTGAAACTTGGCTTTTTGAACGCCAAAAATGACGCGATCATCAAAAGGTTAAACCATCCGCGGATCTGATCTTTTCCTTCAAGAATAAAATCAGCCGGGAAATACTGGTCAAAAAACTCTTTCTTCGACGGATAATACAAGCAGTTCCAGCTGGTCGTGCCCGCATCAACCCACACATCTAATACATCGGGAACGCGTCGATACGTCTTCCCGTTCTTGACAATGACAACATCATCAATCCATGGCTTATGTAATTCTTTGATGGTCTTGCCCGTCAATTCTTCTAACTCTTCAACCGAACCGACAACAATAAAATCAGATTCATTGTCAACATTTCTCCAGACAGGTAATGGCGTGCCCCAAAAGCGCTGTTTTGAAATCGAATTGTCACGCAGATTTTCCAGCCACGAATTAAACGCATTATATCCTGCATCCGGATGCCACGTCACTAAATCATTAGCTGATATCATCGACTCTTTAAGGTCTTCAACTTTGAAGAACCATTGCCGTGTCGCACGGAATATGACAGGCTCATGCGATCGCCAGTCATGCGGATAATCATGCGAGTATTTTTCAAGCGCGATAACAGCATCTTTGTTTTCAAACAAGCGAATAAAATCTGGATCACTCTTGCGTGCAGCCAATCCCGTAAACGGCCCAAGCTGATGCATGACACCTTTTTCGTCAGTAGTATTGAATGCAGATAAGCCAGCCTGATGGCCAACTTCATAATCCTCAGGGCCGCAGCCCGGCGCGCAATGAACTAACCCAGAGCCGGACGCATCATCAACATATTCTGCATTGAGCAAAACCGTATGCATTTTTGGCTTATGCTGTTCAGTAAAAAACGGAATCTCCGACGCAAACGGATGGACATATTTCAAACCATCAAACTCTTTTCCTTTATGTTCAGAGACAATTGTGTAATCAGTGATGCGTGCTTTGGCCAAAACATGCTCAACGCGCGACTTCGCAACGATCCATTGTTCGTGGCCAACACTACAAGTGGCGTAATCCAGATCAGGATGAACCATGACAGCCAAGTTGAACGGCAGCGTCCACGGTGTTGTCGTCCAAACGACCAAAAACGTGTTCGGGTTGTCTTTCAGCTGTAATTTAAGATATACAGAAGTATCAGTAACAGACTTATATTCAAGTTCATGCTTCGCAACACCCGTCGAGCTGACCGTATCCCAGTGCATCGTGCGCAATCCTTCATACAGTCTTCCATGTTCATGCGCTTTCTTGATGAGCATCCATTCACCAGAGATAAAATCGCGTGTGATCGATTGATATGCATTCACCAAGTCTAACGTCGAACCGATACGCAGGAAATCTTTGTTCATCTGCTGCATATTTTCAATGCATAATTTTTCACATTCGCGGACAAACTTGTCGACGCCAAACGAGTTGATCTCTTCCTTGCCCTTGATGCCAAGCTTTTTTTCCGTTGCATGTTCGATCGGTAGGCCATGCATGTCATAACCCATCCTGTCCCAGACATTAAAACCCTGCATGCGCTTGTATCGAACGAACATGTCTTTCAGCGACATATTCCACGCCGTGCCGAGATGAACGCGTCCCGACGTATAGGGTGGCCCTTCTAAAAAGTAGAATTTCTTGCCGTCTTTGTTCCGGATGCGCAGCTGCTCAAGAATCTTATGCCGTTCCCACATGTTCATCAGCATCGGCTCAATCTCTGACGGTTTATAGGTGTCAAATTGCATGAGAGCTGAAAACGATGACGAGTTTAAAAAGGTTGTCAGAGAATAGTGATCATTTAATCGAAACTCTTAAATAAGCGTGCTTCCCTAAGAAAGGCTATGCAGAAAATAAAGCAAACAAATGGCAGTGTCCGTTTGACGCTGAATTTAGACCGCATCAAAGTTGAGCTTGTCGGCAACGACGCAGAAAAATGTCTGCGTGAAATCAACAAAATGCTGGACAAGGTCATGCACATTACTTCTCATCTGGAAGATTTTATCCTCAGCGACAAGATGGAAGGATTAAGCGACGAACTCACATTGAATGAATCCGTAAGCAAACTGCTGAACTCATACTCACAGATTTACGACGATTACCGCACCAATAGGGTCGCTATCGAAAACAAGCATATCGTCGAATTGGAAAAGGGCAGCGTCGAAAACCAGCTTGACCTGACCGAAGTCAAGAAAAACGTCAACAGATTGTTGTTTAATCTCGAAAAAGAAACAGTAAAGCATGCAATAATCCACGTCAAAGGTATCATTAAAAACGAAGAAGCCAAGAAAATCACCGACTTAATTACGCAAGAGCTCCAGCAGGCTGAAATTCACACTGTTTTCACAAAAAGCGAAGTGCCGTCGCATACGATTGTCGAAGGCGTGTTCTTCGGTGATTTCGAACCGGAAGATTTTGAGGACGAGTAGAGAATTAACATTCAATAACAATAATACTCATGGCTAAAAGTAGATGTACCTTCGCCATCCACATCTTCTTCATAAATACCTTTGTTTAATTTTAAATCCAAAACAAGCTGCTGTGTAGAATTACCTTGACCCCACTCGATTTTTGTAGGTTTAAACCCAGCCGCAGAAATTTTTTCCAACGTTATACGCCGCGAATTTAGGATTCCTTGAGGCCCAAACGGAAATTCCGAATCTAAACCTCCACCCGCAATATAAATTTTTGTTCGTCGGGGATTCGCCTCCCTTCGAAGATCGTCAAGCAAAGCATCAAGCTCAACAGAATGTTGCTCAGTATCAGGAGAGTGGCTCATATAACCAGTGCCAGCATATATCGCACCAACTGCAATACACACACCAAGACCGCCTGATACCAGAATATCGGGTTTTCTTGCCTTTTTATACTCAAATATTTCAACTTTAATTATTTCCATTAAAAAAGAGTTTGCTTAAAACCCATATTTAAACATTTCGTCAATTTAACCCCTGAATAGTAGCAAATACACTACAACCCCATCACAACATTAATAAATAACCAAAATAATGGTTTATATAAACCAATAAAGTGGTACACATGCTCACGGAAAAACAACTCAAAATTTTTGAAGTCTTCGCACAAAAGCCGTTCGCAGAGCATACAAGAAACAGCATCAAAAACGAGTCAAAAATAACATCCAACAACATGCTTGCTGCAGTGCTCAATAGCCTCAAGAAAGAAGAGGTTATTATTGAGAGAAAAATAGGACGTTCAGGAATCATAACACTCAATTTGAACAATGACCGAACGTTCTATTACATCGCACTATGCAACGACAAAAAAATGAACAAAATGACAAAACAAGCATTATACTGGCTGAAAAAAGAAATTGATGATACGCCTTTTTATTCGATAGTAATTTTTGGTTCGTATGCAATAAACCAGCAAAAGGAAAAGTCTGATATTGACATCGGGATATTTATCGAAAGCAAAGAAAAAAGAAAAGAAATAGAAGCATGTGTAAACAGCGCCAAACTTAAAATATTAATAGAAGCAGACACCCACGTTATTCCATACACCGAAATGCTGGAAATGCTGAATAACAAGCATGAAAATCTCGGAAAGCAAATAGCACGAAAGCACCTTGCTGCACACAATCACCGCATATTTTATGAGATCATCAAAGAGGGAATGAATCGTGGATTCAGATTATAGAATATATCTTGCACGCGCAGAGAATGAACTAAACTTAGCAGCAATAATTCTGAAGCTAAGCGACGACAAAGAAATGCAAGTGTCAATGTTCGGAACGAAGGCAGACACCTATTACAGCGCTGCGATAGCGCATGCTTATTACTCGATATTTTATGCTGCAAAAGCTTATTTGATAAAAAAAAGAATAAGAACAGAAGCGCCCGAAGAACATCGTAAAACATTCGAATCATTTGCACAGCTTGCGAAAGACGGCATTATCGACATCGAATTGCTCAATGCATATCAAAGCTTGCTTGTGAAAGCCGAAGTATTGCTTCATATTTTTGAGATTGAAAAAGGAAAGCGAACAAAATTCACGTACAAGAAAATACCACAGGCAAATCAGGAACCGGCACAGGAGAGTGTGCATAACGCACGATTCTTTTACGCAAAGATTGTAGGATTATGTGAGAACGTAATGTAACGAAAGATTTCGAGGATAAGTAGAAGATGAATATTTAATCACAATAATACTCGTCACTAAAGTGAGATTCATCGTCCTCATCTGAGATCTCTTCATAGACAGTCTTGCCTTTTTTTAAATCCAAAATAAGTTTCTGCCTAGAATTACCTAGACCCCATTGAATTTTTGTAGGTTTAAAACCAGCCGCAGCTATTTTCTCAAGGGTTATCCGCCGTGAATTTAAGATACCTTGAATAAGAGACGGAAATTCCGAATCTAAACCTCCACCCGCAATATAAATTTTTGTTCGTCGGGGATTCGCCTCCCTTCGAAGATCATCAAGCAAGGCATCAAGCTCATAGGAAACTTGCTCTGTGTCAACAGAGTGACTCATATAACCAATGGTATCATATATCGCACCAACGGCTATGCATGGACCAAGACCACCCGATGTCAAAACGTCAGGTTTTTGTGCTTTTTTGTACTCAAACATCTCAACTTTAATGATTCCCATAAAAAGGAGTTTGCTTAACCCCCTATATAAATTTTTCGTAAAGTAGTCACTTACCAGTAACAAACATACCAAAACTCGCACCACAACCCATATAAACAATACACACATTACATCGGAACATATACATCATATAATCTAAAAAGAGGCATGATAAAACGTCATGGCAAAACTACAAGTAAGCAAGAATGCGCAAGTTCTCTTAGAAGAATTCTATCTTAAACGGAACGACAAAGGCGAGATAACCGAAACGCCCGAACAGCTGTTACGCCGCGTTGCTCATGCACTGTCACGCGCTGACGGCAAATACCACCATAAAAGCCATACGGCAAAGCTGACAGAAAAATATACCCATTTCTGGGAAATAGCAGGCACAAAAGAATTTCAAGATCATATTACGCACGACCCGCATATCAAGGAAACAGAAGAAGAATTTTACGAATTATTGACGTCGTTCGATTTCCTGCCGAGCAGCACTATCCTGTTCAATGCCGGCAAATCATTCCCTCAGCTCGCGGGCAGCGCAGCGATCGAGTTGAACGACAGTGTAAAGAGCATATTCCATGCACTTCAAGTGTCAGCAGCCTACCACCAAAGCGGCGCCGGTACAGCGTTAAACTTTTCGAATCTGCGTCCCAAAGGAGACATGCTCAAGAGCGGCGGCACATCGTCCGGTTCACTGTCGTACATGAAAATATTCAACATCGAAGCAGACGTGCTGAAGAAAGGCGGAAAAAAGCGCGGTTCTCACGCGGCTTTGATGCGTTATGATCATCCAGACATCAAGGAATTCATCACAACCGCTCAGCAAGGACAATTACGAAACTTCACCGCATTCGTAGGCATCAACGATAAATTCCTTCAGGCAGCAGAAAAAAATGCATCGTACAATCTCATCAATCCCCGAACGAACCGAGCGACAGGAAAACAGAACGCGCACGAGCTTCTCGCACTGATCAGTGATTCGCTGCTCAAGGCAGGCACGCCAAGCATCGTATTCCTCGACAAAATGGATCACAAAAACCCATTAACTACATCGTTCAATGCAGTGAGCATCGCCGGCGAATCATTCTTGCACGCAAACAGCGCATGCATGAGCGGCAGCATCAATATGTCCCACATGATCAAAGACAAGGCAGTTGATTACGAACGATTAAAAAAGCGTGTCATTCAAGCCGTCCACTTCCTTGACAATGCCATCGACATGTCCGCATCTCCTACAGAAGAAATCGCAGAATCGCTTGCCGCAAACCGAACGATAGGTTTGGGCGTCATGGGTTTTGCAGATATGCTTGCTCAGCTGGCCATCAAATATAATTCGGACAAAGCGCTTAAGATGGCTGAAGAAGTCATGTCATTCATAAATCAGCAGGCAGCCGACGCAAGCACAGCATTAGCATCACACCGCGGCGCATTCCCCAACAGTCGAAAAAGCAGGAAAAAACTCAAGATACGCAACGCTGCACGCACTGCAATCGCACCCGCAAACATGATCAGCATCATCGCCCAATGCAGTGCAGGCATCGAGCCTTATTACGGCATGGTATCTACACTGGAATATGGAAACAAGAAGCTCATTGACGTCAACCCGCATTTCGTGCGTGCACTGAAAGAAGAGAGTATATTTTCATCGGAATTGCTCGACAAAGTAAAGAATCAAGGAAATTTAAAAGGCTTGTTTATTCCCGTATGGATCAAGAATTTATTCATAACAACAGATCAAATCCCTACCGAATGGCACGTGAAGATGCTCGCTGCATTCCAGAAGCACTGCGACAGCGGCGTCGCAAAACAGATCGTTTTTTCAGCAGATGCCACATCCCAGCATGTCGATGAGGCAATAAAGAGTGCATACGCACATGATTGCGTTTCATTCATCGGATACAGATACGGCGGCCGCGCTGAACGAACACAAGTCCTCGGTATGAAACATGGCGCAGACACAAACATGTTATGCCCGTCGTGCAACATCCCCTTAGAACGCGACGGCGACACCGATGTCTGCAAAAATTGCGGGTACGGAATTATTGAGTAGATAGTGAGAATACTATAATGAAAGTTACCCTTCGCCTCCAGAAAATATCAGACGCAGAAGACTTCTACAGAATTTTAAGCAATCCTAATTTTAAGTATTTCAGCGCCCGGCCAGTATCAGTCGCCGCAGAACGTGCATGGATGAAGCAAAACCCAACAAAAAGGAATTTCCATTATAACTATGCAATAATAATGAATGACAACGTTGTCGGCGGCTGTGGAATCAGGATAAACCAGCACCGAAAACACATTGGAGAGATTGGCTATTTCGTAGATGAAACGCACTGGGGAAAGAGCATCGCGCCGAAAGCAGTGAAATTACTGGAGAATATTGCATTCCAAACATTCAGGCTGAGAAGACTGGAGATACTCACCCATCCCGATAACAAAGCAAGCGAACGAGTAGCAATAAAATGCGGATATCATAAAGAAGGAACCCTAAGAAAAGTCATCGAGCACAGCAAGGGATTCTGGGACGCACACATCTACGCAAAAGTAAGATGATAATTTTATTCAGGAGACTGATTCTGCGAATCATATTTCTGAGTAAGTTTCTCCAAATCACCGAGCATTTCTAGCTTTTTGGGTACGTCTGCTCCATCAAATTAAGAACGCAACGTAGCAAGATACTGTCGAGCAACATTCACATAAGCATCATCTACTGCTTTAAAACCACCAGGAAGAGCAGGTGGACTGCACCCCTAAAATGAGACACAAGTAAACCTTTATATACAAGTATTACCTAATAGGAAAGATGACACAGGTCAGCATAAAAAACATTAACAAGAATACATTTCGCGAATTTAAAGCGGAAGCAATACGTGAAGGATTAACAGTGGGCCAGGCATTAACGTCCGCCATGGAGTTATGGCTCACAAAAACCGACACAAAGCTGAGTTTCATGAATTTTAAGCCTTCCGATTGGGGTAAAGGTACAGAACGTTTAAGCGAACAAATAGATGAGATACTCTATGGATAAGGTATTTGTTGATGCAAGTGTTTTTGTGGCATTGAGCAATGAACGCGATGTGCATCACAAAAAAGCGTTGCAGATGATAAAGGAAAATCTAAGTAGTGCAATTACAAGCGATCACGTATTCGATGAAGTTCTGAGTGTCGTCGCACGGAAAGTAAATCGAGAGAAGGCAATCGAAATAGGAAAGCATATTCTTCAAGCAGAGATTGTAGTTGCACGCACAAATGAGCAGGTGTTTCAGAAAGCATGGCAGCTGTTTCAAAAAGAAGCATTGAGTTTTACAGATTGCACGATCATAGAGCTAATGAATACAGCAGGAATGAAAAAAATCGCAACGTTCGACAAAGGTTTTGAGAACAAAGGATTAGAAATTATGAGATAAAAACAAAACTAAACGTTTATAAATTCGCCTCGTTTATCACCAATTATGAAAAAAGATAGGAAAGCACTTTCTAAATTAAACAAGCTGACAGATTATGTTGCGCTTGCGGTCGTTGATGCAAACAAGTATCAGCAGACAAATACAAAAATCATCGCCGAGCTCACAAAGCAGAATATTCCCGGCGTTTATGTTACATTAAACCGCCCGTACGAAAATGTCAAGGAAATGTTAAAGAAACAAAAAATCGACCTTGACAAAGTTATATTCATTGATGGCGTCACAAAGACTGCCGGCGGCGAGATAACGAAACGAGCAGACTGCTTATACATCGGCGGTCCAAAAAGTTTGAGTGACATTTCGATTGCTATGGATCAGGCGATCATGGGCATTCCTAAAAAAGATAAATTCCTATTTTTCGATAGTTTAAGCACACTATTAGTGTTCAACGACGCAAGTATCGTCCTGAAATTCGTCCACTTTTTAGCAGGAAAGATGCGCATCTGGAAAGTGCGTGGCATCATCATCAGCCTGCGACGAACAAAAGACAAGGAATTGATTGAATTGCTCAAAGAAAATTGTGACGTAGTCCTTGATTTGTAGAAAAAAGGAGATCAAAAATAGCAAGCAAAAAATAGGGTGATCTGACGTGGATAAAGAAAGAGGAAAGTTTTGGACAGCATTGATCTGTGTCTTATTCGGTGTATTCGGGCTAATTAAAGTAATTCCAGAAGCCGAGCTTGCAATCAAATTTTTAAGCCTGACGTTTGGCATCGTCGCAATCATCTGGGCAAAACGCGCAAAAGCAAGCCTGTCGCCCGGAACATTGCTCAAGGACTACACGTCCTATTTCATGAACGCATTGATATTAATCGTATCATTTCTCGTATGGGATACAATGTCAACGCTCTTTTATTGGGAAGGCGCGATCGTATTTCCTCAATACCTGTTCCTGACAAGTTCATTCCTCGTCTTCGTCTTTGCAAGCTATAAAATTCTGTCCGTCGGCCGCGTCTTCGGATTCCAGCCGCAGATAAAGCAGATGAAGAAAGCACTGAAACGGAAAACTAAAAAAGAATAATTGAATTTTTTCTATTGAAATTTATCTTTATTTCCATTTTCCTGCTCAATCAATGAAAATGGCATTTGATCTGGATACACTTTAATGCCGCCTGCACCTATAGAGAACGGAACTACATTCAACATATGTTCCTGAGCCCGCATCTTGCTCACATGCAGAACACGCTCGAATGCTGCTTCATCTCGAACGCGTGCGAGAAATATAACACCATCAAACAAAAATTCTTCTGGCTTGAATCGAATACTGTCAAAATCCGCCTCAACTGCTTCCGTTGTCGCTAACAGTGTAACATCTTTCATGCCATTGATGCAGCTCATAATTTCCTGTCGATATTCCTTTTCCTGCATGGTATGAACATACGCAAACATCGTGAGTGAATCGAGAACAACACGCTTGATCTTTTTTTTCTTGATCATCGCAAGCGGCGCAGACAACCCAGCAAATTGCCGCCCAACAACTGGCTGTTCAATGATTGTAAAGAGACCATTATCATAATACTTCCGCAAGTCAAGTCCTAACGAATCTGCATAATCTAAGAATTTATTTTTAGTGTCATAAAGGATATACATGCATGGTTCTTTATTCTTCAAACCCTCAAGCAAAAAATGCATGGTGAAAATAGTCTTCCCCGTTCCAGGTCCACCCGACAAAAGAACCGAGCTACCCACACGGATGCCGTCTTTGAACACTTTGTCAAGCCCTGGCACGCCCGTCTTAACTTTTACTGAATTGCTTTTCACCATTTTTAAAAAAAGGATAACGCTGCGGTTTAAAAGAGTATCGAAAGTGTAGGGGTTGGTGCGAAATGGTGCACCGCCTGCTTGTTTGAGCGACGCGATGCACACTGAAAGAGATTCGCTGGGACCGATTTCTTTGATCCAATTTTGTGCACCATATA
>Ga0209541_10013207_pt1 | contig 12659 bp, 14 predicted proteins | sample RifCSPlowO2_01_FD_184027 | JGI IMG/M metagenome (GOLD analysis project Ga0209541, IMG submission 184027) | Groundwater microbial communities from Rifle, Colorado - Rifle CSP2_plank lowO2_0.1 (SPAdes) (version 2) | ecosystem: Environmental > Aquatic > Deep subsurface > Groundwater | place...
TCTAATTTGTTCTCGGCGGCATTTCTGATTTCGTAAGTTGGATTGATAATCAAATTTTTCTCATCTTCCAAAACACCAATCCGAACGGCCGAAACCGGTCCGTTAAAAGGAATATCGGAAACACCGAGCGCCAAGGAGGCGCCGATGACGGCCGGAATGTCCGGGTCATCTTCGGCGAGAGAAAGAATTGTTACCACCACCTGAACTTCTTGACGAAAATTTTGATTAAACAACGGTCGGATAGTGCGGTCCACAACTCGGCCTGAAAGCACCGCTTCGTCCGATGGCCGGCCTTCGCGACGCATAAAACGCGAACCCAAAATCTGGCCAACGGCATAAAAGCGTTCTTCGTAATCAACCGTTAAAGGAAAATAATCGGAGTCTTTTTCGTATTTACCCATAACAGCAGTAACCAAAACCGTCGTATTGCCTAAACGAACGATTACCGAACCATTGGCTTGGTCGGCTAAATCAGTGAACTCGGCGGTTAATTTTTTACCGCCGACCTCAAAAACATATTCTTTTGTTTTCATAATTTGCGGAACTGGCTTTCAGATACTAAATTTGAAAGTTTTTCCTTTCAAACCTATCTATCTAAAAACCAGCGATTAAATTGATAACACTTCGAGCTTATCATATTTGGACTAATTCTACAAATGGCTTTCATGGAGAGATTGGTTGATGACGGTGATTAGGTGCGAGATTTTGGACTGGATGTCAGTTAAAAGTTTTTCGTTCCAATCTTTGGTTTCGGCAAATGGCGAGATGTGCTGGTGCTTTTGGACATAACCGAGTCGATGAAGAATCCTCAAAACCAAAACTGTTTCAAACGCCAAAATAGTTTTCTTTTCAGTTAACAGATTTTCCAAAAAATCAAAACCATTTTTCACCAAATCAAAAAGCATTTCGTTTTTTTCTTCACCGTGAAGTAGGCGTTCCAACAAACGAACAACATTGGCCATTGTTTTTAATTTAGATGGAGTTGATTTGAAAATTTGAAAATAATTTTTATCGGCGGCGGCGCCGATCAGCCGCCAAAAATTCTTGCCGTGAACCAGCGATACTTTCGCTAAAGAAAAATCCGCCAAATGCGAACGCAGTTTAGAATTAACCTTGCGCACACCTTGGGCGTGCGCTTTAACAAAACCCAGATCACGGCAAAACAGCGAAAAAATCTTGCCGTTCTCCCCAGTATTTCTGAAACGAACGACAATCGCCAACATGGTGATAATGGAATACATTATTATTTGTTTTAATCCGAATGTTTACGGATATTTAGTAATTGATAGGTATCGCCTTCAATACGAAAAAACATACGGATATTTTTAGTAATTCGTATTTGCCAAACATCAGTCGCTTCGTCGTATTTTTTGGCGCGCAACGAAGGGTGACGAAAATTTTCAACAAGAAAAACTATTCGTTCAGAGAAAGCTTTGCGTACCACTTGCGGCATTTTCGCGAATTCTCGATCAAAATGTTTCGTCGTGATATATTTCATTATCCCAAATGCGTCATCAGTGCCTTCACTGAACTAAATGGGCCAGAAACCTGCCCTATCTCAATGTCGCGCAAACTGGTCTTAAGCCAAGCAGGCAATTTTTTAACTTTTATAGCGTGCACTAAAAAATCATACTCGCGGCGCGGCAAAACCACCAGTTCCTCATTGCTTTGTATTAGTTTTGGTGAAAATGAAAGTGTAACCATATTTTTATATATGTTTAGCGTATCAAAAATTTCATCGAAGTCAATGTCTAAAAAAATCACGACCCTTGACTTTTTTAAGAATTGAATTGGGGAATTTTTCCGGTCTTTCGAGAAAAGCTGCCGAGCAAATCTTTACCACGCGAAATGGGCGAAGGCTTTATTGGCTTCTGCCATTTTATGAGTATTCTCGCGTTTTTTAATCGCTTCGCCTTCGTTCTTAGAAGCGGCGATAATTTCATCAGCTAATTTTGCCGCCATTGGCTTGCCTTTTTTGCTCGCCGCCGCTTCCACCAACCAGCGAATGGACAACATCTGCCGTCGCTCGGGCCGGACTTCCACCGGCACTTGGTAATTAGCGCCACCAACGCGCCGTGAGCGCACCTCCATGGTCGGCGCGGTATTTTTCAAAGCTAATTCAAAAATTTCCAACGGATTAGCGGTTTTAGTTTTTTCTTTGATAGTATCAAAAGCTCCATAAACAATTTTCTTGGCAATGGTTTTTTTCCCTTGCTTCATTATGTAATTGGTAAACTTTGCGACTTTCAACGAGTCGTAAATTTTATCGGGTTTCACCACTGCTTTTATCTTTGCTTTTCTGCGCATTTTATTGAAAATTGAAAATTAGAAATTGAAAATTTAGGCCTTCTTAGGCTTTTTAGTTCCATATTGACTGCGACCCTTTTGACGATTTTCCACACCAGTGGCATCCAACTTGCCACGCACAATTTGATAACGCAAACCGACATCTTTCACTCGACCGCCGCGCAACATCACCACCGCGTGTTCCTGTAAAGTGTGACCGATACCCGGCACATAAGCGGTTACTTCCATACCGTTGGTCAAACGAACACGAGCGATTTTCCGGATAGCCGAGTTTGGTTTTTTTGGCGTTTTGGTCGTCACTTTGGTGCAAACGCCTCTTTTGAACGGCGATGGAAAAAAATTCGGGCGATTTTTCAAAGTATTGAATGTACGCATCAAAGCCACAGATTTTGGTTTCCGTGCGGTTTTAGTTCTTTTTCTTTTTATCAATTGATTAATGGTCGGCATAAAATCAGTGGCGCTACTCTAATATATACTGGCTTAAAAAGCAAGACTTAATGTTTTTATCAATTCAGCCTCATCAGTGTTTTGTCCGATAATTGCGAGATTAAGCTGACTTTCTAGGAAAATATCGTTGGCAAGTTTTTTTAAATCGGATGCAGAAACCGCCTTGATTTTTTCGGTAATTTCTTCAGGTCTCTTGATTTCTTTTTTGAAAATTTCCTGAAAACCGTAATATTCGGCAATAGCATCGGACGATTCCAGCGACAAAAACATTGAACCGATTAAATGGGCTTTGGCTTTCGCCAATTCGGCCGCGGCCACTGGCGTCTTTTTCAACTTTTCAAATTCCGCCAAAACCACCTTGACCACTTCTGTTAAACGACTGCGATCCACACCGGCGGTCACACCAAAAATACCGTGATCGGTAAAGGCCTCGTTGTCGGCTTTGACGTAATAGCAAACGCCCATTTCTTCGCGCAATTTTTGGAAAAGTCGCGAACTCATGCCACCACCCAAAACTTCTGCCAATAAACGCAAAGAAATTTCTCTTTTATCAAAAAGACCAAAACTTCTGACACCTAAAATAAAGTGAGTTTGATCGGTTTTTTTCTCTTTAATCGCCAGCGCTGGCTTTTCTTGCTCTTCTATCACTGCTAATTTCGGCGATTTTTTTCCGGTCGGTGAATTTTTAAAAACTTCCATTACCTCTTTTTTAACTTTTTCTTCATCAATATTGCCAGCCACTACCACCGTCGTCGCTTGAGAGAGATAATGCGCTTTTCTATAATCTAAAAAATCTTCCCGCTTCATCCTTCGAATATGCTCTTTGGTGCCGGCGATGGAATAACCGGCCGGCTGTTTAGGATAAAGCAAGGCCATAAATTCGTCCGCCACCTGCCGTTGAGGAATATCTTCATACATATTAATTTCCTCGATAATCACTCCGCGCTCTTTTTCCAGCGCTTCCGTCGGCAAAGTGGAATTAAGATAAATATCGGAAACCACATCCAAAAGCTGCGCCCGATCGCCAGACTGGCCTTTGGCAAAATAGCCGGTAAATTCTTGGGCGGTAAAAGCATTGTACTGCGCACCGATAGAATCCAATTCATGGGAAATAGACAAAGGGGTCGGGCGCTTTTTTGTCCCCTTAAAGCACATGTGTTCTAAAAAATGCGACACGCCATTGTTGGCTTTGGTCTCATACTTTGAACCGGCTTCTACCAACACTAAAACCGTCGCTGTCGGATTATCCTTCATCGGCACAGTTATCAATCGCAAACCGCTTGGCAAAATTGTTTTGGAAAACTTCATATAATTAAACGATTGTAGCAACACTTTAACAAAAAAAGCAATTAATAACCCCCGTTCCGACGTGCATATCGGAACGGGGATGTTTGAAGATCTTTCCTAATCTTCTTTAATTTTTACCCTATAAACCCTGTGCTTTGGTTGCATGATCCATGGCGTCCCTACTCTGACCTCCGGATCACCAAAGGTTTCGACATTGCCAGTCCCTATTATAGAACCAACTGTCAACCACTCGGTATTACCGAGATGTTCTTTAAGCTGGACTTCATAGGTGTTTCCAACAACTGTTTTCACCTTAAAGGTGAAGTAGCCATCTTCGAAGTACTTCGGCTCCAATAACTTTAGAGCTTCAGTCTGATCATCCGGATACAATCGAACAAGTTTTTCCCCTTTCATTCCGTTGATTGAGGAAAACGAGCCGGCCACTATCACCTTATTGTCTGGCAAAGACAAAATATCATAAACAGTTCCTATTCCGTTCCACACCATAGAACCGTTTTGCAGATAGCCGTCCAGACAACCAACTCCATTTGGAAACTTGTCTACCGTTCCATTTGGCCCTAGACGGGCCAAGGAAAATTTCGAAACTCCTCCGATGCTCTCGAAAAATCCTCCGACAATCAGATTATCGCCTTGAAGGACGACCTTGTTTATCCAACCTCCTTGATCAATAGGTTTATAAATCAAATTCCATGATTTATCGAGCGAGCCGTCGCTTTTGAGCCTGGCGATATTCTTGGACGGAACACCATCAACCGAATTAAATTGTCCGGCAATGACAATTCTTCCTTGATTGTCTAAGACAATAGATGAAATATCGCAATGACCCTCAACTAAAGAGTCGAATCCAAAGTCCAAAGCTCCATCGGCTTCCAAACGGGCCAAGCCATTCCTTGGCACTCCATTCACATTGTCGAAATTTCCACCAATCAGGATTCTTCCGTCAGTGAGCGCAATAGCCGAAACATTGTCGTAAAGCGTGCCGGCACCAGCGCTAAAGGTTGGATCAAGAGAACCGTCAGAGTTTAGGCGAGCAATGCCATAATGGCGCGCTCCACCCACTCTGATAAAGTTTCCGCCGATGAGGATCTTCTCTCTTTGAAGAACAATAGCCTTAACCGAACCTATTATTGGATCCTCTGGGTCCTCCGGATCGGGAGGCCATATGGCCAAAACTCCTCCTTCAAGATTGAAACTTTCATCAAGCGATCCATCGCTATTAAGTCTGGATATGCTGATTCTTTCCAGACCACCCATACTAGTGTATGTCCCTCCAACTAGAAGCTTGCCATCAGGCAAAGCGACTAGTGTTTCAATCGGTGCGTCATAATCATGATAGCCACCGCTCAAGCCTTCACCGGCGTTCCACAATACGTCCAGCTCGCCATTAGCCTTAAGCCGAGCTAAATTGTACCTAGTAATACCGTTGACCGAACTGAAGTTCCCACCAATAATTATCTTGCCTTCTGCTTGAATGGCCATTGTCCTGATTCTGCCAGTAACTTTTGGCGTTATGAACTCTTTGTCCAAAATTTCTCCATTAGACAAAGACCTAGTGCTAACCGAAAAATTTACATCTCGATAATCTTCTCGTCCATAAAGAAGAATCGTCCAGTTGCCCCCTCTTGGAAACTTTTCGGTAAATTTCTCTTCATTACCGTTAATCCCTTGTCCTATGAAGGGTTTTCGCGATCCTTCAAGAACATACATATCACATTCTCCTTCGCCGCCAGAAATTGCTATCTCAAGATCTATCTGGCCGTTTGGTAACAGCAAGTTGTAAATTTGTTCACATCCTTTGTAAGCACTTTCACGAAACTTCGAATTAGCCTGGATTGTAATAGGATCTGGTTGTGGCCAGACAACAAAATTCATTGAATTTCTGTTACTGCCGACGTTTTCCCATTTCTCCTTGATCTTATCTTCTTCATCTAAAACCATCAATATCGTGTGAGTTCCCGGACTAAGTCGGCCCAGATAATAAGTCTCGTACAAATACCAGTTTGCCTTAATACCTCTACCACCATTTGCCCATTTGGCCGTCCAAGTTTTAAATTTTTGCCCATCCAGGTAAAAGGTGACATTAAATTCATCTGTGATATCAACAGAGGTGTAATTTACGATTGCCCATCTAAAATATATTGATTGATTGTCATAGATGGTAGTTGTCATGTGTTTTTCAAAATCTAAACCGGTCGCTGTTGAGAAGACAAACAGATCATTCCAAGACTCAAGTTTATAACCTGTCAAATCCGGGAGTTCTTGCTCCTGACTTTTGACCGTAAAAACGAACATGAAAACCGTAAAGATGAGAGGGAGGATTCTCCCCGTCTTTGTTAGAGTTTGTTTAGAGTTCATAACTCTTTTGGGTTGTCTGTGCTTTCGCACAAGGTTTATGTCAAAGAGCTTTCCCCACCTTTTTGTGGTTAAAGCATTTCTACTTTAAAAGTAAAGTAATTTTTGTAAAAAGTCAATAAGGTTATGCACAACCCTACATTTTCTCCGGCGCCTGTATACCAAGGAGACAAAGGCCGTTTTTGAGGACGAGAGAAGTGGCTTCGGTCAGAGCGAGCCGATACTTTTCTTCGTCGGAGCCAATGATTTTGTTTTTCGCGTAAAAAGCATTGAACGCACTGGCAAGCTCAATGAGATAGGTCGCGATATAGTGAGGCTCAAACTCTTTCGCCGCCCGCTCTACTATTTCCGGAAAACGGTACAGCAATCTTTCCACTGTTGAAGTTGAAACTTCTTGCGCAGGTCTGACCTGCGTAGCTTCGCAGGTCTGACCTGCGCAATTATTATGTTGCTTATTCAACACCGACCGCGCCCTCGCGTAGGTATACTCTAGATACGGCCCCGAGTCGCCTTCAAACGAAATTGATTTTTCAAAATCATAAATGATGTCGCTACCGGTCGCGGCGCGAAGAATGGAGTACTTGATTGCTCCCACCGCAACCGCCGCGGTGATGTTCTGTTTCTCATCAAGTGGCAGTTCACGCTCCTTAATTTTCTCCTTCACCAAATTTTCAACCGCCGTAATGAGCGACTCGCCGGTGATGACATTCCCCGTTCGCGAAGACATTTTACCGGAAGCGAATCGCATCATGCCGTGCGCGATATGCTTCGTCTTTTTCGCAATCTCCGGCATCACTTCCTCCATTGCCTTAAGCACCACTTTAAAGTAGTCGCTCTGCTCATTCGCGGTAATGATGATTGACCGATCCAGTTTCGGCTCTTTTTGAAACTTCGCTTTATTGAGCCCAAGCTCCTTCGCCTCGTACGTCGGCAACCCTTGCGAGGTGATAAAGACACGGGTGTGTAATCCATGTCTTTCGCCGCGGAACACTACCGCCCCATCGCTCTTTTCAAACACGCCTTTCTTCAAAAATTCTGCGACAATCTTTTCGCCTTCTCGCCCCTCTTTGCCTTCAAAAAAATAGTAATCAAATTTTGTGCCAAGCTTCTTATAGATTTGCTCAAAGTGATTCAAGCTCCACTTCCTTCCCTCGTCGTAAATCTTGTTTATTTTGACATCCGATTGATCAAAGATTTTTTTGTTAAGTTCGTCAATTTCCGCCTTGTGCTCGTCATAATTCTTTGAGCCATACGCGTAAGCCTCCCCCCATCCCGCATCCAGCTTTTGAAACTTCCCCCAAACCGCCTTCGCCACATGAAGCCCCACATCTCCCTGCCAGCAGGCGCGAAGCGTTTTGGCTCCGCTGTATTCAAACAGTCGCGCGATAGACTCGCCAATGGCATTGCTCATCAAATGGCCGATATGAAATTCCTTGAACGGATTCGGGTCAGTGTATTCCACCATTACTTTCCTACCGGCAAAAATATCATTTTTGCCATAGTCCTGAGCTTGTCGAAGGATTTCAGCAACACTTTCCCCAAAAAACTTCGGCGATAGGTAGAAATTTATAAATCCGCTACCTGCTATTTCAATTTTTGAAATTCCTATTTCATCCTGAGCGAGCTCTTTTTGAAGAGCGAGTCGAATGGACTCCGCCAAATCTCTCGGTTTCTCTTTCAATTGTTTTGCTAAAACCAACGCCACATTCGTGGAATAATCCCCATGCGAGAGCTCCGCCGGATGTTCCAGTAAAATTTCCTTTGCTTCAATATTTAAATTCTTTAATGCCCCCTTAATTAAATCTGTGAGCTTCCCCTGAATCATATGGCCATTTTAACATACAATCTGTTTTGCTCTCCATAAATCAAGGATGGTTTCTGTTAATTGATAGCAATTTCCATACTTCAAAAGCCCGAGGTAAGAAGTAATTAATTCCTGTTTCGGATTTTCTACCAAACGCCTAAACATTCTTCTTTTTGTTGCCGTCCGCAAAACTCGGTGGTTTGGAAAATGCACCCAACCTAAAAAATCAACGCCTGAAGCGGTGGTTTTGATGAAAATCTTGTCAGGATGAATTTCCAATTTCAATTCGTCATTCAGAAAGTTTTTTAGGCGAGATAAAATCTCAATTAGCCAATCTTTGTTTTCAGAAAAAACCGCAAAATCATCCGCGTAACGAATGTGGTGTTTTGCTTTTAGTTTGTGCTTCATAAATTGGTCGAAACTATTGAGATAAATATTGGCAAATAATTGGGAGGTCAAATTACCAAGTGGCAAACCTTTTACGTAAAAACCGACGGTGTGAAAACTGTCAACAATTTTCTCCAAAAGCCAAATAGTTTTTTTGTCTTGAATCCGCGATGACAAAATTTTCAAAAGAATTTCATGGTCAATACTAGCAAAGAATTTTCTGATGTCGCATTTTAAAACCCAACAGGATTTTGTATTGTTTTTACTGACTTTCCAAATAAAACGATGGAAACGGTTGATGGCTTTGTGAGTTCCTTTTCCGTTTCGGCAAGAAAAAGAGTCGGTAATGAAAGTTTGGTCAAAGAATGGATAGAGTTTTCGGTAAACAGCACGATGAAGTAAACGGTCGCGAACACTTGCTTTGTGAATGTTTCTTGGCTTCGGGTCGGAAATCCTAAAGGCTTGATAATCGCCGTGACAGTAAGTCTTTGTTCGTAAGTCATCATGAAGCGAAATGATATTATCCATTAAATGGAAACTGAATTCCTGCACATCCGACTTCTTTCTTTTGCCTTTCACAAATTCCCGCCAAGCTCCAAGCAAATTTTCCACGGAAATGATATCTTCGTAGCTATGGCTGAATTGAATCCAACTCATTCTATAAAGGTTACCCCCCCCAACGCTTTTTGCCAGTGGTGGAAAAATTAAAAGATGCCTACAAAATTTGGCAGGAAATTCTGCCACACATCTCCAAAAGCCAAAGACAGACGATAGCGGCGAAAATTGACGAATTTCTCCTTAATGGACTTGAATCAACCTTTCGAGCAAGTTATGCCCCAACACCAAAGCGTTTTGATTTCGTCGCGGACGCCATTATTAAAATTGATTCGGCAAAGTTTTTTCTTTTAATCGGTTGGGAAAATAAAATAATTGATGATAAAAAATACATTCGACTCTCGGAAAAACTAGTTGAGGCAAGCAAAATGTTGGCGGGTTGGAAGGCGTACTTGGAAAAGAAAACTTCCGCCAATTAACGCGGAAGAAAGAAAATAGTAGCGGAGGAAAAACCGGTTATCGGCATTCCACCTGTTGTCGTTGCCAAATGAGTTCTGGTTGACATTCCACTGCCTACCATTCCGGTTCACGTTGACGACCGAGACGCTTCGTACAACATACCGCCTATACCACCACCCTTAGAATACTCTCGGGGTTGTATCGTATTCCGAGTCAAAACTCGATAGTATGATGCACCAACTTTTTTCTTTTTTAACGAGGTTTAACCTCGAGACCTCGCCATCCGAAGCAAAATACCGCGGATGCCAGCGTGTCTTGATAAAAGTATACCCCGACACGCGAGTGTCGGGGTAGTGAGGAAAAAAGAACAAAGGGTCCAAGGGGCCCAGTGCCCTAGTCCCCAGAAAAGTTGCGGAGGAAAAACCGCGCATCGGCACCCCACCCGCTGCCGCCGCCACACGAGCTCTGGTAGACATCCCACTGCCTACCACGCCGGCACACGTAGACGACCGAGACGGAGTCTCCATCTTCGTTTTCCACAAAGAAGAAGTTCGCCCAGCCGTCTGTCCGAAGACCGACATCATCGCCATTCTCTTGGCGCTCAATGAGCGTCTCGATGGCGGGCAGAGTGGTAGTCAAACTTCGCTCTTTTAGGAGCTTGGCTAAGGTTTGGAGGCTTCCTTTCGTCCCGAGGACATTCTCCACAAATTTCTTGAAGGTTGCGGGCTCGGTGAGTTGGAGCACACCGAACCGACTCTCGGCCTGGTCGGACTGATGCTTGGGCAGAAACTTGTCCAAGTCACCGTCGCGGAAGAAATACCGCGTTTTGTCGGTGAAGCAGTCGGCGGTTTTTTTGGCTGTCACCGCGCCAACTGTTACGGTCTTAAATCGGGAAAAGATCTTCTTGACCTTCTGGCCAAAGTGCTTGGCCAAATCATCCCAGAAAGTATGATCCGGCGAACTGATCGCCGCCTGAACCGCTTCTTCATCTGCCTTCATGGCACCGAGCTTTTCGGCGACGAGTTTCCCCATCTCAAACTGCTGACCGATTGTGAGTGTGTTCATTCATTTAAACCGCAGTAACGGCGGACCGTATCACCTCGGTATGAGGGATTATCGGCTGATCGTTAGTTGCGGAAGATAGACCATTTCAACAAAAAACGGTCCATCTTCCGCAACTAAATCCACAATTTCAAGGTTCATTGAATTATGGGTTATTCTAACAAACAGTAATATCTTCATATTTCTGCTCAAAATACTATCATAATTACACCGTAAAAGTCAAGTAAAATATACGAAATGTGTTTTAAAATAAGGGTGATTTGGGGACTATTTAAGGTATTTGCTTATTACAGCGAGAAAGGCTGATTTTACTCCGTTTATTGATTGATTGGCGTCAATCACCTCATGCGGTACGTACTTGAGAAATTCTAAGAAGCCGGCGCGGACTTGCTTGTGAAAAGCGAGTTCACGGCGGTCAAAGTGGGTCTTTTTTTCTTTGCGAGAGGCTACGCGCTCGAGTCCAATTTTTGGGTCAACGTCAAAAAAAATGTAGAGGTCGGGCTTCCGCTCTCGTAAAAAAACCTCCCGCGTCTGCCAAAAAAGTTTTTCCAAGTAACGCGCCTTCTGCGCACAAATCTGATAAGCAAAAGTGGAAGAATCAAATCTATCGGAAACAACATTAACTCCTTTGTTTAAAGTTGGTTTGATACAATATTTCAGATGCTCGGCCCGCTGTGCCCATTGAAGCCCGAATTGGGTTTCAGCATTACTTTGACCCGCATATTGGCTGTGCAAAATAAGATTTCTGATTTCCTCGGCATAAGGCGTGCCACCCGGCTCGTGAGTAATTAAAAACTTTTTTCCCAACGCGGTTTCGGCAAACCATTTCAAAATGGTAGTTTTACCACTTCCTTCGCAACCATCGACAATTATAAATTTACCTCCGCCCATAGTAAATCAAATGCTAACACATTTAACTGAAAAAATTCATAGATTAGCGATAACGGATCCAATTTTATCGTTATGACGAACCAAACCGCCAGTTTCATCCGCCAATGACTGTAAAATTACTTTTTTGGAAAATCGAGAAAGAAATGGAAGATCTATTAACACCGGCCTAGCTCCCTCGACACGATATTTTTTTATCATCTCATTTGAAATCGGCGCTTTATTACAAATGACAAAATCAAAAGACTTTCTTTCCAGATAAGAAAGCACAATGCGAACAAATTCTGACGCGGAAAACCCGTCGGTTTCCGCTCTTTTAGTCATAATATTTACTATGAAAATAAGCTTGGCCTTGCTTTTCGCAACCGCTTCTTTAAAGCCTTGCACAAGAACATTTGGAACAATTGAGGTATATAAATCTCCGGGACAAAACACAATTTTTTTCGCACTCACAATCGCCTCATAAGCTAGAGGGTATATGCCCGCGCAGGGTTCCAATCGCGCACCGACAATTTTCCGATGGTCTTTGATGGATCTTTTATCAATCTTACCCTCCCCTTTGAGCTTTTTGCCATCCGACAATTGAACAACAAGTTCCGCGTTTTCCAGGCTAACTGGTAAAACTTTCCCTTTAACTCGAAACCATCTACTAAGTACATTTATTGCGCCTGGCAAACTTCCGGTTATTTCAATCAACGCCGTTAGTAAAATATTGCCGACAGTTGCGTGATCCAAAGATGAGCCGTTTTTGGGCGCAAAACGATGAGTAAGCAATGCGCGAAATTCAGCTTCTATGCCGTCGTCGGCAAGAGCAAGTATGGCTTGACGAATATCGCCTGGAGGCAATACCCCTCTTTCATCCCTAAGTTCGCCCGAATGACCGCCGTGATCAAATGATGTTTGAATCGTCGTAATATTCGGCCGAATGTTTTTCAAAAATCGCGCTACGCGATACACTCCACCACCTCCACCAACAAGAACAATCGATTCATTGTAATCACTCATAATAAAAGCAACCTTATCAATATGAAACTAGTTTGGCAATCTGAAAGTTATAAATTTTTTGGTTGAAATGGATTGTAAATAAAAA
>Ga0209541_10013210_pt1 | contig 12656 bp, 12 predicted proteins | sample RifCSPlowO2_01_FD_184027 | JGI IMG/M metagenome (GOLD analysis project Ga0209541, IMG submission 184027) | Groundwater microbial communities from Rifle, Colorado - Rifle CSP2_plank lowO2_0.1 (SPAdes) (version 2) | ecosystem: Environmental > Aquatic > Deep subsurface > Groundwater | place...
CGGCGAAATCGTCGCTGAGAACAGCATTGTTTGTCTTTTTTCAGGACATTGTTTTAAAATCATTTCAACATCTCTATAAAAACCCATATCAAACATTCTGTCTACTTCATCTAAAACTAAAAATTTAATTTGATTAAAATTTAAGGTTCTTCTTCTAAGGTGGTCTAAAGTTCTTCCGGGAGTTGCAACAATAACATCTGTATAAGGAATTTTTCTAATTTGAGATTCAATATTAGTTCCGCCATAAATCGCCAGAACTTTTAATTTTTTATTTCTTGCAAATTTTCTTATTGAATCTGCAACTTGTTCCGCTAATTCTCTTGTGGGCGTTAAAATTAATGCCTGCACATTTCTGTTAGGAATTAAATTTTCAATTATTGGACAGGCAAATACTAAAGTTTTCCCGCTTCCAGTTGCAGAACCGCCGATAATATCTTTCCCGGCTAATGCTAAAGGAATTGTTTTCTCCTGAATTTCTGAAGGTTCTTTAAAACCTGCATTCTCCAGTACATTTAATATTTCATAGCTTAATCCAAGCTCTTTGAATTTTTCCATTTTGTTTTTATAATTTAAATAAGAATTATTCCATTAAGGATATCCTCAACTTAAATTTTTTATATATTCAATATTCATACAAGAAATAATACCCTAAAGGGCACAAGATATTCTTGAAACACCAGCCCTAAAAGACAGCGCTCAAGGACTAATTATATTGTTATAATGATATATTAAATTTTTTTTAGTTTATAAAACTATGTTAAGTTATACATTGGTGCATCTACGGGTGTTTTAGATAACTTACTCTTTCTTGTCGCTTTCGGGACTTGCAAGAATTCTTTTCAAAGTTTCTATATCAATCTTGTGTGTAGCAAATTCTTTTAAAATTATTTTGTCAAGCTCAGCAATAAGTAGAATCGTCTCTTCTTTGAATATATTTACTAAATCTTGTATACTTTTACAAGAGTCCAATCTCTTATTTACTAATTTGAAAGTTCTTCCATCTTTAATTGAATTTGCAAATGCCTCTTCAAAAATAAGATTGTGTTGAAATGAATTTCTAATCTCTCCGATAGTTCGTAAACTCGCAACTATCTTTTTATCTTCAATGAAAGAAACTTCTTCTTTTTTTCCTTCAGGATTTTCTTTATATGTATTAATCAACATAGACAAAAATTTAATTTTAGATAAGAAATCGCAATATTCTGATTTAAGAAATTTTAATATTGATGAATAGCGAATGCTGTTATCGTGACCAAAATAACCAGAGATAATCTTATCTACTCTGTCCTCTACATATAATTGACCATTTAAAAAAACATTTCTTGGATTTTTGTCTTCTAAGGCTTCGTAGACATTTAGAAAAGTTACATTTATTCCTTTATTTGTAACAACCCTTGTGATGCCATCAATATTTTCAATTTTACTCTCGTCTTCCATTTTCTAAACTATTCAGAAGAAGCCCCTTCCACTTATTATTCTTTTCTATTTTTATACCGCATTTATCAGCATGGGTTTTCTTATCCTTAACCCCCTTCCTTATGAAATTGTGATAGGCCTTAAAGCCATTTTAATAGGTTTGGGTTTTGGTTACACCACGTCTTACTTTTTGAAACACTATACCTATTAAGAATACTCTTTTTAAGCTATGTTTAGTCATGTATATTACAATAAGTATATATTTAAATAGTTTAGAAAACATATAAAAACATGGAAGAACGCAGTATTAGTATGAAAAAAGAGGGCTTTGGTGTAAATGTTCTCATTATTGGTCATCGTTGTTATCGTTGTAAACATTCTTGGGTTCCTCGTAATATAAGTGAAGTTCCTGAGATTTGCCCATCTTGTAAAAGTCCTTATTGGAAAACTGCTAAGAAATTATTTAGGAAGGGAGAAAAGAGAAAATGAGATTTATAGAGGATGCATCAGAAGAAAAGTTAAGAGGAGGATTTTATACTCCAGAAAAGATTGCATCATTTGTTTTAAAATGGGCTATTAATGGAAATAAAGATTATGATATTCTTGAACCAAGTTGCGGGGATGGAATTTTTTTAGAACAAATAAAAAAGAATAATTTTGATAATAAATCTATAACTGCAATTGAATTAGACCCTTTTGAATCATCAAAGGCAAAAAAAATTAATTTAAAAAATAGCGAGGTTATAACAGGAGATTTTTTTAAATTTTGTAATTCAACTAAAAAAAGATTTAATTTAGTAATTGGTAACCCTCCATATATTCGTTACCAATATTTTAATAAAGAACAAAGAAATGAAGCGGAAAAGATATTTAAAAAAGCAAATTTAAAATATTCTAAATTAACAAATGCTTGGGTATCTTTTGTGGTTGGTTCTAGTTTATTATTAAAGGAAAAAGAGAAAGGAAAGATTGCCTTTGTTTTACCGGCTGAGATTTTACAAGTTTCTTATGCAAAACAATTAAGAGATTTTCTTGCTCATTTTTATAATAATATTAGCATAGTTTCTTTTAAAAAATTGGTTTTTCCAAATATTCAACAGGAAGTTGTTTTGTTGTTATGTGAAAGAAATCTCGATGATAATTCGCATCTTATTGAACATTTAGAAATTAATGATGCAGATGACTTAAAAAAAATAGATGTAAATAAATTAAAGACCCCAAAAAAGAAAATAGATTTCAAAAATAATAAATGGACTTTTTATTTTTTAAGCCAATCTGAAATAAATTTTTTGGAAAAAATTATAAATGATAAAAAAATAAAACCCTTAAATAATTTTTGTAAAATTGAGGTTGGTATGACTATGGGGTCAAATGCATTTTTTACAGTTTCGGAAGATATTGTTAATAGATATAATCTAAAAAAATATGCTCTTCCGCTCGTTGGGAGGAGTGTTCAAATAAAAGGGGTTAATTTTACAAAAGAAGATTGGGAAATGAATGTTAAAAAGGGTTCAAATACCTTTTTTTTAAATTTTCCAAATATAAAAAATATTCAACAGAATAAACAAGCATTAAGATATATACGTGAAGGAGAAAATAAAGGTATTAATAAATGGTATAAATGCGGTATTCGTGATGAATGGCAGAAGGTTCCTTCTGTTTGGATTTCAGATGGATTATTTATAAGAAGAAATAATATTTATCCAAGATTAATTATTAATGATGTAAAAGCATATACTACAGACACTATGCATAGAGTTTCAATAAATAAAGGAGTGGATATAAAATCTTTAATTGGAAGCTATTACAATTCCCTTTCTTTTGCATTTGCAGAACTTTTTGGAAGAAGTCATGGGGGAGGAGTTTTAGAATTAATGCCAAGCGAAGCAGGAAATATTTTAATACCTTACGACGAAAAAAATAAAATCCTGTTTAAAAAGATAGATGAAATGCTAAAAAAAGGAAAGAAAATAGATGAGATTATTTTAATTACTGATAAAATAATTTTAAGTGAAAATTATGGTTTTACAGATGAAGAAATTAAAAAGATAAATTCTATTTGGAAAAAACTTTTAAATAGAAGACTTAATCGGAATAAAAAAGTTAAATTATTTCAAGATAAAAAGGTTCTTCCTGTCCTTCTGGAGGGGAATAAATAGATAATTCTTTTCCAATTAAATTTAATTTTCTTATTGTTTCAGAAAGATGTCCCCAAGATAAATGAGTGGTATAGTTATTCTGAAATGCTTCTCCATCTGGATTATATCCTACTATAAGTCTATGCAATCCCATATCTTTCCCTAATATTTTTATAGCAAAAATTCCTTCTGCAACTTCTTTTTTAGTATGTGCTTTATCAACCCAATCAAGATTTCCAAACATTTCTTTTCTAAAATAAGTTGTTTGGTCAATTAACTTGCCATTTACTTTAAATCCAGATTTTACTAATTTTAATCTTCCAGTAACATTTCCTCCAGGACTTTTTTCAACATCAGATGCAGATAATTCTGGTTTTTTCCATAATAAATTTCCCTTTGATTCCCAATTAGAAGTTCCTTCAATTATTTTTCCATATTTTAAAAAGGATTCTTCTTTTTCTTGGGCATTTTCAAATTCTACATTAAATATCTTTTTTATTTGATTAAAAATCCATTCTTTTCTCTCTTTTATTGCTTCTTCATTCCAAGCAAAATCTTTATTTTTGGAAACTTTATTAACAATATTTTGTGTAATTAAAAATCTAGTTATTCCGTCTTCACCAGTTCCTGAATAATTTTTATTTACTTTGGTTGTAAACGAATTACAACTTGCAGAAATATTTTTCTTTCCAGATAATAATGTTAAGTTTCCTAATGTATTTACTAATAATTCTGCTGAATCTTCTGTAAATTCCTTTAACCAAGAGGGGTCTTTTTTATAGGCTCTTGGAAGGATATGTTCAACCTGAACATTTCTATCTATTTCCATAAAATCTTGTCTTGGAGTATCCATTTGTTCATATTCAATTAATATTAGTAATGGTTTACACCATGCCATATCATACACATTTCCAGTCAAGTTTCCTACTAATTTAGTTATTATTTTATCCTCTAATATCTTTTTCTCTATTTCTTTTTGTATATATTCTATATCTTTTCCAGATTTAATCCAAGAAATAATATTAAAAGAAGTTTGTTTTGTTTTTGAGGTTGTGTAATCTGCTAACCAATAAAGATAATAAAATTTTCTTAGAATTTCTCCTAAGTTTTCAATATTTTTATCCTCCCATCCACACATCTTTGAAGAAAGGATTATTGATTTCCAATACACATCATGTTTCAAATATCTAAGTGAATAAAACACTTTGGATTTTTTATTGTAAATTGAAACATAAAATTCTATTAACTTTTTAAAATCACTAATCACCTTTAGAGGATTTTCTTTATTAAATTCCTTTATCAATTCTTCTTGTAATGTTTTTTTAGGATTTTTTGCAAGTAAATAATACTCATAATAAGTAAGCAAATTATTAATATCTTCTTCAGATTGTTTTGCTTTTTCTTCTACTGAAATCCACTCTTGTTCAAAAGTCTCCCAATCTTCTTTTTCTTTAAGTTTTCCCATGAGATTACTTTTAATAATATCTGAAGCGGTCAAATCCAAACCTCTTGTATTTAATACTTCAAAAAGTTTCATAGCAAAACTAGGATTAGAACATTTAACCAAAATAATTTTCACATTATTTAAAATATAATCTTTAAATCCATTAATTTTTTTATCATCTTGATTAATCATTTCTATTTTATCTTTAAATCTAAGAGCAGTATTTATGAAATTATTAGATTTTATCTCAGATACCCTTCTTTTTTTATAAAAATCTATGCCATTAATTATATCTTGTTCAAAACTATTTTGTTGGTGTTTTTGAGTTCTTAATTTTAATCTATTTTCAGAATCTTCAAGACTTCTAATTCTTCCCAAAATTGTATTTTTCTCTTTATGTTCTTTATAATGCAAATCCCTTAATACACAAAACAAAATCATTAATGTAGTTAACCTCTGTTGACCATCTATTACCTCTAAATATTTGTCCCCCTCTTCTTTTGAGACTATGATGGAACCAAGAAAGTATTCTTCTTTACCTTCTTCAAAAGCAGTCATAATATCATCCCATAATTCGTCTATCTGTTCATTTTCCCAACGATATGGTCTTTGATAACTTGGAATTTGATAGTAATTATCTGAATCAAATACAGCTCTTATGGATAAGCTTTCTGGCTTAAATATGTCTCCCATATAAAATTAAACAAGAAATCCCAATTTTTAACTCTTTACTTTTCGGACACTATTCGGACAGTTATCGGACACTTTCAACTTTTCGGACTGTGTTTTAAGTTAAGAGTTAAAACATTTCCATCATTAAAAAATTCCAATTTTTCTTTTCTAGATAATTGTTTTATTTTATATTCGGCTTTGCAAGCTTCAGATTTATTTTTGCATGGAATCACGGCGATTAATCTTTTGAAACCTTTTCCATACACATACCTGCTTCCTTTTCCTTCTGCATGAGCATTCATTCTTTTATCCACGTCAGTTGTTACACCAACATAATATGAACCATCAAGACATTCAAGAAGATAAACAAACCATTTTTGTTTCATATCATTAATTAAATAATTTAATGTTTTTAATCCTCTCACTCCTTAAAAATAGTTCAAAATATTTAAATACTAATATAATTTTATTCTTTAAATTATACAATTAGTAGTAATCCGTAATAATTAAACATACAACCTATTGTATATTAATAAAACAATGAACTGCCCGCACTGCCTGCATACAAATTTTAAAGTAACAGATAAAAGAAGTTCCCCCAACGGGATAAGAAGAAGAAGAGAGTGTCTTAAGTGCAAAAAAAGATTCACAACATATGAAAAAATAGAAAAAAAAGAATTTTATGTTATTAAAAAAGATAATAGAAGAGAAAAATTTGACAGAAATAAATTAGAGAAAGGAATTGAAAGAGCTTTTGAAAAACGCCCGATTTCACAGGAAAAAATACAAAAAATGATAAATGAAATTGAAGAGCAAATAAGAAAAAAAGGAAAAAAAGAAATTAAAAGCTCTTTAATTGGAGATTTGGTTTCAAAAAAAATAAAAAAATTAGACAAAGTTGCGTATATAAGATTTGCATCAGTTTACAGGGATTTTCAGGATGTCAGGGAATTTAAAAGGGAGTTAAAAAATATTTAACTCAATCATTCGCTAACAGGAATTTATCAAATGAGAGAAATAAAAGAATTATAAAATATATAATAAAATGAGATTATCTTTAAAAATAAAAAAGAGCAAAAAATAAAATGGAAATAAAAGAGGAGATTCATTTGCAAAATAATCTATCTAAAAATGGAAATTCATTAGAAAAAAAAGTTTATTCTTTTGAAGAAGCTATTAAGCTGTCCACAGAATATTTTAAAGGGGATGCGCTCGCAGCAACAGTTTTTGTAAATAAATATGCATTAAAAGATTCTTATGGAAAGATATACGAAGCAACGCCGGACGACATGCATGAAAGACTGGCGGATGAAATTGCAAGAATTGAAAATAAATATTCAAATCCAATAAATAAAAAAGAAATTTATAATTTATTGAAAGATTTTAAATACGTCATTCCTCAAGGCAGCCCCATGACGGGCATCGGCAATGAATATCAAATTGCTTCTTTATCAAATTGTTTTGTTCTCGGAAACGAAGCAGATTCTTATGGAGGAATTATGCAAATTGATCAGCAGCAAGTGCAATTAATGAAAAGAAGAGGCGGAGTAGGCCACGATTTATCGCATATAAGACCTATGGGTTCTCCAGTTGAAAATTCTGCTTTAACATCAACGGGAATTGCGCCTTTTATGGAAAGATATTCCAACTCTACGCGCGAAGTTGCTCAGGACGGAAGAAGAGGAGCATTAATGTTAAGCTTGTCTATAAAACATCCGGACGCAGAAAAATTTATTGACGCAAAATTAGATGGAAAAAAAGTTACCGGAGCAAATATTTCAGTAAGAATTGACGATGAATTTATGAAAGCGATCAAAGGTGATGGAATATATACTCAAAAATATCCTGTTGATTCTGATGCTCCTTATTTCAAGCGTGAAATTGAAGCGCGCGGGCTTTGGAAAAAAATAATTCACAATGCATGGAAATCTGCAGAGCCAGGAATTTTATTCTGGGACACAATAATTAGAGAATCAATTCCTGATTGTTATGCAGACAAGGGATTTAAAACCGCTTCAACAAATCCGTGCGGGGAAATTCCGTTGTGCCCGTATGATTCATGTAGATTACTGGCAATGAACTTATATAATTATGTAGAAGCGCCATTCACAAACAAAGCTGAATTTAATTTTAATTTATTCAAGAAACACGCGCATTCTGCCCAAAAAATTTCTGACGATATAATTGATTTAGAAATTGAGAAAGTTGATAAAATTTTGAATAAAATAAAAAAAGACCCTGAAGATGATGAAATAAAAAGAAATGAAATAAAATTATGGGAAAATATAAGAAAAAAAGCGGAAGAAGGAAGAAGAATGGGGCTGGGAATAACTGCTGAAGGAGATATGCTCGCTGCTCTTGGCTTGAGATATGGAAGTGAAGAGGCAATTGATTTCTCAACAAAAGTTCATAAAACACTTGCAGTTGAAGTTTACAAATCGTCGGTAAATCTTGCAAAAGAAAGAGGGGCATTTAAAATTTACAACGCTGAAAAGGAAAAAGACAATCCATTTATTCAGAGAATTAAAGAAGCAGATTCGCAATTATACGACGAAATGAGCAAATATGGAAGAAGAAATATTGCTCTGCTGACAATTGCTCCGACAGGAACAGTAAGCCTGATGACTCAAACAACTTCTGGACTTGAACCAGTATTTTTACCTGTTTATAAAAGAAGAAGAAAAGTAAACCCAAACGATAAAAATATAAAAGTTGCATTTACCGACGAGATTGGGGATTCGTGGGAGGAGTATTCTGTTTTTCATCCCAAATTTGAAAAATGGCTTGCAATTAATAAACATGATGTCAATGAAGTTAAAAAATTAGATGATGCTAAATTAGAAGAGATAGTTCAAAAATCTCCTTATTACAAAGCAACTTCAAATGATGTTGATTGGATTTCTAAAGTTAAATTTCAGGGAGCAGTTCAGAAATGGGTGGATCATTCAATCAGCGTTACAATAAATCTTCCTAAAGATGTTTCTGAAGATTTAGTTGATAAATTATATCAAACAGCTTGGGAAGAAGGATGCAAAGGAGTTACAATTTATAGAGAAGGCTCAAGAAGCGGAGTTTTGATTTCAAATAAAAAAGAAAATTTAGAAAAGAATGAAGATAAAAAAACATTAATTGAAAAAATAAATGCTCTTGGGAGAATAGAGAAATTTAGGCTTCTGCAGTATTTAGTAAAAGAAAGGCTTGAAGAAAAAAGACCGGAGAATATTGTTGGAAGAACTGCAAAAGTTCCCACACCTTATGACAAAAAAGCATTTGTTGATTTGCGTTTGGAAAAAGATGAGAATAATGAGACCATTGGAGCTTATGAAGCATTTATTCGCGTCGGAAAATCAGGAGGAGATTTATCTGCTATAACTGAAGGATATGGCAGAATTTTATCTGTAGCGCTTAAAGGAGGAATCCCTTTAGAAGAACTGATTGAGCAACTTAGTGAAATAGGCGGTGAAACACAGCATGGACTTGGAGAAAATAAAGTTAAATCACTTCCAGATGCTATTGCAAAAGGGCTTCAAGAAACATTAGATATTGAAAATAAATATTCTGGAAATGGAAATAAAAAAAATAAAAATAAAGAACTAAGTAAGTCAGAAAATCTTTGCAGTCAGTGCGGTTCTCAGTTAATTATGCAGGAAGGTTGTGAAAAATGCTCTTCATGCGGATATCAAAAATGTTAAATTTTATTGGTTATAATAAAAAATGATGGAAAAGAAAATTTACAATGTTCCAAGCTGGGATAATTATTTTATGTCAATGGTTTATCTTGCTGCGTCAAAAAGCAAAGATGAAAGAACGCATATTGGAGCAGTAGTTGTTGGAACAAATAAAGAAGTTGTTTCTTTAGGATATAATGGTTTTCCAAGAGGAGTTAATGACAATGTTTCAAAACGGCAAAAAAAACCAGAAAAAGATTTTTGGTTTGAACATGGAGAAAGAAATGCTATTTACAACGCAACTTTAATTGGAGTTTCATTAAAAAATTGCAAAATGTATACCCCCGGAATTCCGTGCACTGATTGCGCAAGAGGAATTATTCAGTCAGGAATTCTTGAAGTTATCGTTGATAAAAAATGGAATACAACAAATTCAGAAGAAGACAAAAAAAACTCAAGGGTTTCACTGCAAATGTTTAGAGAAGTTGGCGTTAAATTAAGATATTGGGAAGGAAAACTTTTGGATATTAAAAAATATAGGAGAGGAGAAATTTTAAAATGAAAATATCTGCGTTAAAAATTTTAGAATTAAATGACAAATATAATTTAGTTGAAGGACTTTCTGAAAGAGAATTAACTAATCCTGAAGGAAGTGTTCTTGATTTAAGGGTTGGACAAATTCATAAATTAGCGGGCGATAGTTTACTTGGTGTTCAGGAAAGATATTCCTCAAAAACGGAGACAATCGGCGACGTAAAAAAAGACGGAAATAAAAGATTTACAATAAAACCAGGAGAATATTTTTTAGTAACGACAATGGAGATAATTCATGCTCCTTCTGAAAAAATAAAATACGATGAGGGTTTTCCAGAAGGATATTTAATCCCAAAGATTTCTCCAAGAAGTTCTTTGCAAAGAGGAGGGGTGAGTTTGCATTTTACAGGAACTAATCCCGGCTATAAGGGAGAATTAACTTTTGGGATTAAAAATTTAGGAAATCAAGATTTTCATTTTGAACTTGGAGCAAGAATGTTCAGTGTTGAATATGAGGCAGTTGTTGGAGAAATTAAACGGGCATATTCAGGACAGCATCAGGGCGGAAGAGTTACAAGCGATGGGAAAAAAGAGATTCAGAATTAAGATGAAAATTCAGGAAAAAAATAATTATTGCATTTGCGCAGTTCTCCAGAATATTTTTCTGGATTATAAAATTACTAAATCTCAAGATGAAATTGCGCTAAATTTAACTCCCGATAAAAATGGTTTTAGAGTTAATGACGATAAAATTAAAAACTTTTTGAAAAGCAATGGTTTTGATTATAATTTTTATTGGAGAAATGAAACTCCTCTTAACGAGCCTGAATTAGTTTTAGATGAAATGAAAAAAGACCATGGTTTAATTGGAATAAAACATCATTCTTATTTATTTTATGATTTTAAATATCCAAAAATCCAATTAAAAGACCCAAATGATGGAAAAATAAAAATAAAAGAGTATAATCAAATGATTAAAGAGATGTATAATACAGAAGGTTTTTTTGCATTAATTAAAAAAATAAATTGAGTTATATATTTCAAATTATAATCATCTTTATAAAATAAAATTGAATTGAGTTAATATGGCGCAACAATATCTTAATCATTGCAAAAAAATTTTTACTTCTAAATATTCTGTATTTAAAGGAGGAAGCAAAGAATCAGGACTTATTTCTTTATTTGGTTATCAAAATTCATATGATCTAAGAGAAGGATTTCCATTATTAACAACAAAAAAAATGGCAATAAATTCTATTATTCATGAATTAATCTGGTTTTTAAAAGGAGATACAAATGTAAAATATCTTGAAGACAATAATGTTCCTATTTGGAGGCCTGATGCTTTTCAGCATAATTTATCTGAAATGATAAAAGAAGGAATTTTTCCAAAATCGATAAAAAAATATTCTCCTGATTGGGATAAAGCAATGAAAGAATATGGGCAAAGAATAAAAAAAGATTCTGAATTTGCAAAAAGATTTGGAGAAAATGGCCCTATTTATGGAAGACAATGGAGAAAATGGAAATATTTTGATGAAAAAACAAATGAGATTAAAGAATTAGATCAACTTGGAAATGTATTAGATAAAATGAGAAAAAATCCAATTGGAAAAAAACATTTAGTTTCTGTTTGGAATCCGGTAGATATTCCAAAAATGTCTCTTCCACCTTGTCATGTAATGTTTCAAATGACTGCAACTGAAGAAAGAGAATTAGATTTGCAATTATATCAAAGAAGCTGTGATCAATTTTTAGGGGTTCCATTTAATATTGCAAGTTATGCGATGCTTACACAAATCATTGCTCAAGAATTAGATCTTACTCCAAGAAGATTTATACATACATTTGGAGATTCCCATTTTTATACAGGACCAGAAAAAAGAGCGCAATGGTATAAAAAAAATTTAAGTAAATTAAAAGAAGAAATAAAATCTGCAGAAAATACTTCTAATTTGTATTATCATGAAATATTAAACTGGATAGATAAAGAATGTCCTAAAGACGAAATAGGAGAAAAATACGACCATGTTACAGCAATTCTTGAACAAATGTCAAGAGAGCCAAAACCTCTTTCTAAATTAACAATTGCAAAAAAACCTTTTGATAAATTGGAATTTGAAGATTTTAAATTAGAAAATTATGAGCATCATCCAGCAATAAGAAGAAGTATGGCGGTATAGTTTTTTAAAAATCAACAAACTTAAAAACCTATTTTCATAAATAAAATAATGTCAACAGAATTAACTGCTGAAAAATTTGGTGAATTTATAAAAAAAGGAATTGTATTAATTGATTTTCATGCTCACTGGTGCATGCCTTGCGTAATCATGAGTCCGATTGTCGACGAAATTAGCAAGAAATTTAGAGATAAATTAAAAGTAGGAAAAATTAATATTGACAATAATCCGGAACTTGCGCAAAAATACAATATTCGCTCAATTCCAAATTTTACTTTATTTAAAAATGGAAAAGTTACAGAACAATTTATGGGCTCTATGTCTAAAGAAGAATTTGAAAAAAAGATAAAAAAAACATTTGCTTGCATTCAGTAATTTATAAAAAATATTTTACCTTCGCAAAAACGCTCGGCTCCGCATTAGACATTCGTCATATTTCTCCGCTAAAAAGAATTATCGCGGTAATATTTTTTAAAATAAGTTAATCCATTGAAATTAATAATAATTTAATTCAGCCGTCATAGATACAATCTTTTTCAAACCCGACGAGCGAAGCGAGGAGCAAATTCACAAAAAAATAAAAACAAAGAAAAACAAAAATCCC
>Ga0209541_10013213_pt1 | contig 12655 bp, 12 predicted proteins | sample RifCSPlowO2_01_FD_184027 | JGI IMG/M metagenome (GOLD analysis project Ga0209541, IMG submission 184027) | Groundwater microbial communities from Rifle, Colorado - Rifle CSP2_plank lowO2_0.1 (SPAdes) (version 2) | ecosystem: Environmental > Aquatic > Deep subsurface > Groundwater | place...
TACTACAATCACGAAAGACTACACATGGGAATCTCACTTCGTTCGCCAATACAATTATTAACAAAACGCGTCCAAGCTATTGACTAGAATACGGTTTTTTTTCATGTACCAAAAATGGCCCTGTACAGGGCCATTTTTAGGTCATTTGGTGGGCAAGGAGGGACTCGAACCCTCAATCCGTAAGGAACTAGTTCCTAAGACTAGCGCGTATACCAATTCCGCCACTTGCCCAATATTTAATATGACCGAGTGCGCCCGGGAGGAATCGAACCTCCGACCGTCTCGTTAAGAGCGAGCTGCTACTACCAACTGAGCTACGGGCGCATTTAAAATCAAACCTTAGTTTACTTCACATTGACAGGTCTGGCAACAGTTTTTAACTTTGCCCATTTCTTTTGCAACAGAGTTATTTCTGGAGCAATATCTTTTAAAACAGTTTGTGTCTAACCAAAAACACGATATCGATAATCAGTGCTTTTCGGCACGCCGACTCTCATTGTTCCATAATATAGATTATTTTTTTTATAATTTTTGCTTAACGGTTTTACATAACTTTTTCCAAAGTTTTTGACTGGGATTCCGGTCAATTCTGACCAGAATTTCTTTATATGTTTTTCGTTCTGTTGTGGGTAGATATTTAGCCATGCTTTCAATTCTATTGTGGGTATTTTAAAAATCCTATTGAGCCACTTAATCCAAAACAGAATAAGATAAGGGTCGGAGTTGGTCATATCGAACATGGTCTTTTTGCTTGTTTCAATCATAGAAAGCATTTTGGCAAAACCGTCTCGCCTGGGCTTCTTTGCGCTTTTCGCTTCGGTAAATTCCTTTACAATCTCAATGCGTTCTCGGTCGGCAAATTCGCGCAATTCAAAAAGCTGTGCCTCGATAGACATTATTTGTTGGTCATCTTCCTCGGTAGATTTCCGAGCGTAAAGAACGCATTGAGATTTTGGTTTGAGCTCTTTCATATTGTTATTGGGGCGAACTCTGGGATTTTACGGCGAAAACAAAAGCGGATTTTACCCTGCGGAGCGCGGCGTACTCGCCGCGCGGAGCAGTCAATTCCGAACAAGTTACTACTGGTGCTCGGGGTGGGAATCGAACCCACACGCCGGTTAAGGGCGGGAAATTTTAAGTCTCCTGCGGCTACCAATTACGCCACCCGAGCAATTATTTGTCAATGATAGGGTCCACTTTATTATTGAGGCCACGGTGGGATTTGCACCCACGCATCGCAGTTTTGCAGACCGCTGTGTTAACTACTTCACCACGTGGCCATTGTTATGGTAGGCCAGTATATTTTTAATGGCTTCATCAACCATTTGCGGCCGTAATTCAAAGTAATCTTTGAATATCCTGAATTTTCTCATAAAAAATGAATTAATACCAGTGTTTTTGTATATCAATCTAAAAATCTTTATGGAGTCTTTGTTGTTGTAGACAGACTGATACGATCTTTTACTTGAGTAAATTTTACCGTCTGTAATAGCAGCTTTGATTAAAGCATCATTTATCTCTTTGAGAAATACCTTACTACCACTTGTAAATACCGTACGGATTCTTGTTATGATTGTTTGCCCATATTTTCCTTTTCTTTTTTCAAAATAAATACAACCATCTCCATCAAAATATCCTCTTATAAAATGACCTAGGTATTTTTTCGGAATCTTAGGGAAACGTATTGTAAGGGATTTTTTCGGATATAAACCAAGCTTAAAAAGATCATTATATATTTTGTGACTCCCTATTCTAAGAATATAACAAATTCTACTTCCTTTAAAATGTGATACTGCTTCTTTTATTCTATGTTCCGAATCTAGCCACTTTCTAATTCTGTCTATAGAGTCTTTGTCCACACTAGATATATTTAGATATTTACCGCGCATGTAAGGAGAGTCAATGAGATGGCCATCGGCATAAATATATCCAACAACGTACGCCATAGTAGGGGACCATCTTTCAAAGAAAGACTCATTAACTTTATATTTTATTCCCACACTTATATTATAAGTGGTAATGATTACTACTGCAAATTAATTTTGGTTCAAAAGAGAATCAATTTTCTGCCTGTTCTTTTCTCCGGAATCTATCTCAAAGTCCAAGAGGGGAATTCGTCCTAACTGGGAGTTTTCTTTGACGAATTCCTTGAATTCACTTCGTTTTCGCTTGGCGAATTCCAAGGCGGTTTTTTCGAATGTGTCGGGAAAAACCGTAAAGAAAATAGTAGCATGTTTTCCGTCTTCTGTTAACTCTGCTCGTGTTACGGTAAGAAGTGACGAGCCGTTCCCGTTTAGTAACAAGAATTTTGCTCCCAAATCGTGCAGTATCTCTGAGATTCTGTTATTGCGCGTGCTCATATTACTTTTCTACAGTTATAAATCCTTCCAAGTAATCACCCACTGCTATTTCTGTGTTCGATATGACTAATGCGCCAAACTCCGTACCAGTTTTCGCCTCCTGGCTGGCCACTTTTTGTTGCTGGAGTTCGCGGATTTTTCCTTCACCAATTTGTACATCACGGCGTATTATTTTGACTTCTGAGCCAACAGTCACGACACCCTTTTCCACTCTTCCTCCGACTATTTGCTTATCTTTTACTTTGCTGAATATTTTTAGGATTTTTGCCGTGCCGAGCGATTCCTCAACCTGCATTTTCGGTGTTCTGGTTGCCAAAACCTCTTTCAGCCATTCGCTCATTTTATATATTATGTCGAAGTTTTGAATTTCAATCTCGTTTCTTTCGGCCAGGTTTTTGGCGGGGGAGTCGGTTTTAACATGAAATCCTATTATAACGACTTTTTCTTTTCCGTCTGCCAGTCGCACATCGTTTTCCGATATTGTGCCGATACCACAGGATATTATTTTTGCTTCCATCCGTTCTGTGGAAAGTTTTTTTATTTCGGATACCAGAGCTTCCAGACTACTTCCAGTATCCGCTTTTACCACTACCGGAATACTGTTCAACGGACCTTCGCTATTATCCATAGGAACTGCTGAACCCCTATTTTTTTCGATAACCGATAGTTCTTTTTCTATTTCACTCCGAGCTTCTTCGCGAACCAAGTGTGCTTTAAAGAAACTTCCAACCGTTGGTAAAACATCCCAGCCTATGATTTTTATCGGACTGGAAAACGTGGCCGTTTCAATCGGTTTTCCAAGATAGTTTTCCATCATTCTGACCGGAGCTGTTGCTGTGCCGGAAGTAACATACATACCTTTTTCCAGAGTACCGTTTTTTATGATACATGTGGCCGATATGCCCTTTTTCACATCAAGGTTGCTTTCTATAACCACGCCTTCAGCTGGTACTGTCGGATCGCCGAACAAATTTTCCAGTTCCGCCACCAGAATAATCATGTCAAAAAGTTCCGGTATGCCTTCACCAGTTTTGGCAGAAATGGGGACGAATGGAATATCCCCGCCAAACCCTTCTATGTATATCTGATTTTCAACCAGATTTTGTTTTGTGCGTTCAACATTTGCTCCGGGCTTATCTATTTTATTTATTGCGACGATATACGGAGTTTTACTTTCGACGATCGAGTGGAGGGCCTCAAGGGTTTGTGGTTTTACTCCATCTTCGGCCGAAACAACTAGCACTACGACATCGGCTACGGAAGCTCCGCGTCTGCGTATACCGCCGAAAGCTTCGTGTCCCGGAGTGTCGAGAAATGTAACAGTGTGTTTCTTTCCGTCCTTAGCGAGATGTTCGACTTCATAGGCGGAGATATGTTGAGTGATGCCACCGGCTTCCCTAAGGTCAGGCAAGGCCTGACCTTTCAAATTAGATAGTGGGGTTTGTTTTCTTATATAGTGAAGGAGAGTGGATTTACCATGGTCAATATGACCCATTATAGCCACGATCGGACCTCTTTCCTGTTTTTGATTTACTGTTTTCATGGCAGTTGGTAATTAAGTTCATCCCGTTAGAGATAGGAAATCCCTCGAGAATACAAGGCATTTCCGTAGTTTATGTTTATATAATGATTAATGCAAACTGAATTCTTATGTCACTCAAGAGCGACTAATCAACCGAGTAATCTCTAACGGGATTCTGTAAGTCTTTTATTTCAGTTGATTTTTGGAATTGGCGATAACCTCCTTCTCTTCCTCCATTAGTTCAAATGAGCTGACGAATTTAGCCAGAGGTTTTGAGAATACACTCACTCTGTCTCTTGAATACATACTTGAAATAACTACCCCATCGCCGTTCTCGCTTAGAAATGAAGTGGCGAAACTTTGGTTTCCGCCCTCACCGGTGCCCTTGAAAGGATTGAAGCGTATTGTTTCTACCGCCTGAATGCTCCTCTGGAGTCGATTTTCCATATTTACAAAGTGGTCTATAGATTCTTTCTGAAACTCATTCAGTTTTCCCAGATTCTCATGGGCCGTGATGATGGAATCTTCCAAAGATGCTCCGTTCTTGCCCTTGAGCATTTTATGCATTTTTATTTCAAAGCGTACAAGCCAACCAATAAGTATTACGATACATAGTCCCAAACCGTATGTAATAAATAATGGGTCAAAAATCATGGCTAGATTATTACATAAAATGTTGTATTTTGCAATTATAAAGGTATGATAAAGATCATGATTTTCAGGAAGAAAACCAATAAAAAACGAATATTTTTGGATTATGCGTCCATAACGCCGGTTGATCTGGAGGTGGAAAAAGAGATGGATAAAGTAGGTCGAACGACTTTTGCTAACCCCTCGGCTTTGTATGACGAGGCGTTCATTGCAAAAGAGTTAGTGGAGGATGCCCGTAAAAAAGTGGCCGGTATTTTGAATGCGCAAAAAAGTGAAGTCGTCTTTACGAGTGGCGGGACGGAAGGGAACAACCTCGCCCTTCTTGGTGTTTTTGAAGCTCACAAAAAAGATGGATTTGTTCCACATTTTATAACAACAGTAATCGAACATTCTGCTATTTTGGAAGTATGTAAAGAAATCGAACGACGGGGTGGGGAAGTGACGTATCTCAAAGTTTCTCCGGAAGGCCTCGTCTCTCCGAAAGATATTCACGGAGCTCTGAAAGAAAACACAGTTCTTGTTACTGTCGCCTATGCCAACAACGAGATAGGCACGATTCAGCCAATAAAAGATATTGGCCGAGCGATAAAAGATTGGCGACAGAAAAAAACCGAGCACCAGAATGGTGCTTGGCCATACTTTCACACGGACGCATGTCAGGCTGGTCCGTATCTTTCGCTCGATGTTTTAAAATTAGGTGTTGATATCATGACTTTGGATGGAATAAAAATATACGGTCCGCGAGGAATGGGCATTTTGTATTTACGCCATGGCGTAAATGTCACTCCTGTTATTTTTGGCGGAGGTCAGGAGAAAGGACTGCGAAGTGGTACGGAAAATGTTCCCGGTATTGTCGGATTTGCCAAAGCGCTTGAGATCGCTGACTCTCTTCGTGAAAAAGAATCCGAACGATTGACTGCTTTGCGGGATTACGCCACCGATTCTATTATAAAGAATTTTCCAAAAGCTGTGCTTAATGGATCAAAGGAATCGCGTCTACCAAACAATATAAATGTCTGTTTTCGAGGTCTTGATGCCGAGTTTGCCGTTATTTCTCTCGACATGGCCGGCATCTCCGTTTCATACTCTTCCTCATGCCGGACGCTCAAAGAAGACCCCTCATCTTATGTCGTGTCTGCGCTTGATATGGGGGATTGCTCCACCTCAAGTCTACGCTTCACATTAGGGCGCGAAAGTACAAAAAAGGATATAGATGATTTGCTTAACGCCTTACAGAAGATTGTGTTACAATAAGCTAAATGAATCCCGTTAGAAATAACGGAAATCGAAAAATATGAAAGTCGAAATATTACGATATAATCTAAATAGAAATCACAACGAAGTATGTGTGATTTCCTATTTCTAACGGAATGAATATACACGACCTGAATAAAAATCAAATTATACTCCTGGCGCTTCTAATAAGTTTTGTGACATCTATCGCTACGGGTATTATGACAACTTCTCTCCTCCAGGAGGCGCCACTCGAGATTACTAGAAATATAAATCGCATAGTTGAAAAGACGATTGAGACGGTAACGATTCCGGCTACACCATCATCGCCCGCCAAACAAAAAGAAGTGACGACTGTTGTTGTTAATGAAGAAGATTTAATCGTGAACTCGATAAATAAAAATATAAAAAGTATCGTCCGTGTACACGAGCAGGACGGCGTGACTCAGCTAAATAGTTTCTACGGCATCGGAATGGTTGTGAACAAAGATGGTTTAATTGCGACCGACAGGAAAAGTATTACTCCAATCAACATCTATACCGCGGTGATGAATGATGGGGTTGAACTTAAACTAGTTCCTCAGGTTGTAGACAAAGAAACAAATTTTATTCTGTTCAAAGTCGTTATACCGGAAAAAAGTCCTACATACACTTTTTCTCCGGCAACTTTTGGAGAACAAGACCCGAAACTTGGGCAAACACTGATTGCTCTTAGCGGAGAAAAAATCAACACTATTTCTATCGGCAGAGTAACATCTCTCGATATGAATGAAACCGGTATCGGTACAAGTACCGTAAAATATCTTGCAAAAATCAACACGGATGTTGCAACAAAAGATCTGGCAAACGGCAGTCCAGTTTTCAATCTTTCCGGTGACATAGTGGGTGTCAGATTATCACTTGATGACTATCAATCCTTTACTCCCGTCTCTGTTTTGAATAAAGAATTGATCATTCTTACTCCTTCTACAAAATCTCAATAACCTCCGGTTGGTGAGGTTTGACTAAGGCCTATTTTGACCATATAATAGGCTTAAATATGACTCCATTCAACCACTTCACAACAAAAGCCAAAGAAGCCATAAGACGGGCGCATGAATTAGCCATCGAGAAGGGGCAAAACCATGTAAATACCCTACATCTTCTAGCCGCTCTTATATTGCAGGAGGAAAGCATGGTTACATCCATTCTAGACAAACTTCAGGTTGATACTATACTTTTAACCGACTCTATTTTGGAAGGCATAGAGGGGACAGACAGTGGACAGACGCTTTCCGCTTCATACCAGGTATACCTCACTCCCGATCTGGCTTCGGCCATAGAATCTTCGGGAAAGGAGTTGCCTCTCCTGAATGACGAATTTGTTTCAACAGAGCATCTACTTCTGGCTTTAATTGAAGTACCGAGCCAGGCGAAAGATTTACTTTCAAAGTTTAAAATAGACAAGGAATCGGTTATTCGGGTTATTGAAGAACTACGAAGTACAAAGACGGTCGAAACCGAAACACCGAAAAAATTCAAGGCGCTTTCAAAATACACCAGAAGTCTGACTAAGCTTGCTCAACTGAACAAACTTGATCCAGTTATTGGTCGTGATGACGAGATTTCCCGCATAATTCAGATTCTTTCTCGGCGCACAAAAAATAATCCGATTTTGATAGGTGAAGCCGGAGTGGGGAAGACGGCGATAGTTGAGGGTTTGGCTATCCGCATGTCCATGGGTGAAGTTCCAGAGTCTCTTCGTGAAAAAGAGTTAGTTTCGCTTGACCTGGGACTTCTTATTGCCGGTACAAAGTACCGTGGAGAGTTTGAGGAGAGATTGAAAAATATTTTGAAAGAGATAGAAAAGTCCGACGGTAAGATAATTCTTTTTGTTGACGAGATACATGCCATAGTTGGTGCGGGTTCTGCCGAAGGCTCTCTCGATGCTTCAAACATGTTGAAACCGGCTTTGGCCCGTGGAGAATTACGCGCCATAGGAGCGACGACATTGAAAGAATATCAGAAACACATAGAAAAAGATCCTGCATTATCGAGAAGGTTTCAGCCTGTGTATGTTAACGAACCAAGCATAGAAGACGCTATAACCATACTGCGAGGATTGAAGGAAAAATATGAGTTGTATCATGGAGTTCGCATAACTGATGAGGCTATCATCTCGGCGGTTAACCTTTCAAGCCGATATATCACCGACAGATTCTTGCCAGACAAGGCCGTTGATCTTATAGACGAGGCCGCTTCGTATCTCAAGATTGCTTTGGAGAACAAGCCACCGATTCTGCAAAATGCTCATTCAAAGATTGTAAAACTTCAGATTGAACATGAAGCTTTGAAAAAAGAAACTGATCCGAAATCAAAGAGTCGTTCAAAAGAAATCGATAAAGCTATTGCCGATTTGAAGGAAGAGACGGGCGAGATAGAATTGAAATGGAATAACGAGAAAGAGACGGTTACCGATATAAAAAATATAAAGAAACAGCTGGAGGAGTTCAGACGTGAAGCGGAAACGGCAGAAGCCAAAGCAGATTTAGCTCGTGCTGCCGAAATTCGTTACAGTAAGATTCCGAGTCTGGAGAAGGAGCTTGATGGTAGAACGAAACGACTGAAAAAACTTCAGAGTTCTCGTAGGATTTTGAAGGAAGAAATTACCGAAAATGATATTGCAACCATTGTTTCAAAATGGACTGGCATTCCCGTATCTCGAATGCTGGAAGAGGAAGCAAACAAACTGAACCGCATGGAAGATGTTTTGAAGAAAAGAATCGTCGGTCAGAACGAGGCTGTTCAGAAAATTTCCGATACCATAAAACGCTCTCGTGCTGGAATTTCCGATCCAAACCGCCCCATCGGCTCCTTCCTGTTTCTTGGTCCTACCGGTGTGGGTAAAACGGAACTGACCAAGGCTCTTGCACAGTTCATGTTTGATGATGACAAGTCGCTTATACGTATCGACATGTCGGAGTTCATGGAAAAACACAGCGTCTCTAAAATTCTAGGCGCGCCACCGGGCTATGTTGGTCACGAAGAAGGGGGGAACATAACAGAAATGATTCGTCATAGACCATACTCCGTCGTATTGTTTGATGAAATCGAGAAAGCTCATCCGGAAGTGTTTAACATACTGCTTCAGGTTTTGGATAACGGAAAACTGACAGATGCCAAGGGTAGGGTAGTCAATTTCCGAAATACGGTTATTATATTGACTTCGAACATAGGAGCTCGATATATAGACAAGATGGAAAAAATCGGCTTTGCCTCCGGTAACGAAAAATCTAGATATGATGAAGCAAAGGCGAAAGTTCTAGATGCGTTGAAAGACCATTTCCGTCCGGAGTTTTTGAATCGACTTGACGATATTATCGTGTTCGATACATTGAGCCACGAAGCGGTTGCCGAAATCGTCAGAATTCAAGTTAACATCGTCCGCGAGAGACTTTTACAGAAAGAAATTAAACTTACACTTTCCGATACCGTCTTGAAGCACCTAGCCAAAGAAGGTTATAGTCCACAGTATGGGGCTAGACCTCTTAAGCGATTGATACAGACTAAGATATTGACTCCCATTGCCTCTCTTATGGTAAGCAAGGGTATCTCAAAAGGTGGTTCCATATCCGTCGATATTAAGGGTACGGAGTTTGTGTTTAATGTTAAAAAAGGAAAGAATGGTTCATTTGTTACTGAGGGGTTTGTTAGTGACAGTATTGTGACGAAATAATTTGTAGATTATCCTCTTTTCTTGTGCTAAAGTACTAGAGTTCGTGTTTTTACATGCGTCGGTGGCGGAGTGGTCAATCGCACTAGACTGTAAATCTGGCGCCTTCGGGCTTCGTAGGTTCGAATCCTACCCGACGCACAAATTAAAAATACCCTAAGAGGGTATTTTTAATTTATGGTACGGGAGTAATAGTCCGGGGGACTATTACGTTAGGATTCGAAAACCTGTGATGGTTTTTTAAAGAAAAACAGAACAGGTGTACCGTTCATGTAATGAAAGAATCCTACCTGAATTTCTGTTATTATGTAATTATGAATCTTTCAAATAGAAAAGGCTTGCGGACTTGGATAGAGATAGACAAGAAAGCATTAAAAAATAATTACAACATATTCAGAAAACTGATTAGTAAAAGCACTTTACTTATGTCCGTAGTGAAATCGAATGCTTACGGTCATGGGTTGGTTGATTTTTCTAAAGAAGCCCAAAAACTCGGGGTAGACTGGTTTGGAGTGGATTCTATCGTCGAGGCTGTTACTTTGCGTAATTTTGGTATAAAGAAGCCTATATTAGTATTGGGATATACCCTGCGAAGCAGGTTGGGGGACGCCATAAAGAACAATATTTCTATAACCATAGCGGATTTATCATCACTTAGGGAGTTAAAGAAAATACATGGCCTCAAAAATAAACCGAAAATTCATATCAAGATTGATACAGGTATGCACAGACAGGGTTTTCTTTTTTCCGAAATTCCCAGCGTAATAAAAATCCTGAAATCAATTAGAGGCGTGGAGCTCGAGGGGGTTTATACCCACTTCTCATCAGCCAAGGACCCTTCACAGATGAAGGAGACTATACGACAAAGTGAAGAATTTAAAAAAGTGGCAGGCCTTTTTGAAGAAAAGGGTTTCGGAGGTTTTATAAAACATATTTCTGCAAGCGGAGGCTCCATTATTTTAAAGGGGAATCATTTTGACATGGTCCGTATCGGCATCGGACTTTACGGATTGTGGCCATCCTTGGAAATAAAAAATGCTTTTAAAAATAAAATAGGTCTTGAGCCGGTTTTGTCATGGAGGACCATCGTCAGTCAAATAAAAAAATTACCGAAGGGAAGCGGAATTGGGTACGACTTGACCGAAAAATTAAAAAAGGACTCAATCGTAGCCATACTGCCTATCGGTTACTGGCATGGATTTCCTTGCTCTCTTTCCAGTGTTGGTAATGTTCTGGTTAGAGGCAAAAAAACTAAAGTTCTTGGACGAGTTTCTATGGATATGGTTTGTGTCGATGTGACGGGTATTAACGCTGTTAAGGTGGGAGATGAGGTTGTCTTGATAGGAAAGAGTGGGGGCTCTGAAATATCTGTTAACGATACGGCATACCTGGACGAGACAACGGGATATGAAATAGTCACACGTCTCAACCCTCTAATAAGGAGAATACTGGTCTAATTTGCATTTTTCCGCCTTTTATAGTAACTTAGTAATCACTATGTCACAGGATCGACTTATAATGCTAAAAAATAAGGAGACTGGCGAAGTTCGCTGGTCTTCAAAGAATAAAAGAAAAGTTGAGCGCAAAATAGAGCTCAAGAAATACAGCAAAAAGCTCAGAAAACGAGTAGTTTTCAAAGAAGTAAAGAAATAGAAAAAAGCGCCGATTGGCGCTTTTTTCTAGCACGACTTTTTGCGGGGGGTGGAGGAATCGGACCCCCGACAACAGTTTTGGAGACTGTAGTTATACCACTTAACTAACCCCCCGTGTGAAGTTTATGCTACACAATTTTTCTCTTTTAAGCAAAACGAATCCGCGCAGCCCTCTCTGGGCACCGCGCGGTAGATGTGTTCGTGTCGCGGCTCTGGGGAGTCGTTACACGAAAAGAGCAAGGACGATGGCGGCCAGGGTGGTCGCCACGCTGGCAAGAGTCCACCAGAAGATTCTGTCGACCTCCTTGTCGGTGGACATGATCACCCTATCGCCAAAACGGATAAGTGGTTCTTTCACGGCGCGCCTCCTATTCTAATTTATTTCTACTACAAACTTAGATATTATGCAAGAAATTTATCAACTTCGGCTCGGATTTTGCTGATTTGGTTTGGATTGAACCATTTTATTCTCTTGTCTCTTTTGAACCAAGTCATTTGGCGTTTTACATAGTGCCATGTTTCAATCTCTAACTTTTGTATGAACTCATCTCTGGTTAACTTTTGTTCTAAATAGTCCGCAAGGTATTTATACTCTAACCCTAGGGTTCTCATGCGCTTCCAGGAAAGCCCCCCCTTTCTCAACTTTTTGGTTTCCAGGATCATACCTTCTCTAATTCGCGCGAATAGGCGAATACGGATTCTTTCCTTTAATTTTTTAGGTGGTAATGTCAGCCCTATTTGCAGGATATCGTATCGACTCTTCTGTTTCCTCATATCTGGTACCGACCCTATAGCCGTGGCTATTTCTATCGCCCGTATCAATCTTGCGGGGTTATGTCGGTCTATAATCCGTGCTCTTCGATGGTCAAGTTTTTTTAGTATTTCAAACAATTCTTTAGTCGACTTCTTTTCCAACCTTTTTCTCAAGGTTTTGTTTAGTCCCACTTCCGGCAATACTATTCCGTCAACTATTGATTGAATATAAAATCCAGTACCACCACATATGATTGGTAGTTTTCCTCTAGATAAAACATCGACGATTATCTTTTCCGCTTGTTTTTTCCAATCTACCACAGAAAAAATCGTTTCAGGAGAAACCACATCTAACATTTGGTGGGGAACACCACGCATCTCTTTTTTTGTAATCTTTCCCGTACCGATATCGAGACCTGTGTAGACTTGTCGCGAGTCTGCGGAGACAACCTCGCCTTTGTATTTTTTGGCAAGTTTTACAGCTAAGTTGCTTTTTCCCGTGGCAGTTGGTCCGAGTATAACGAGGATTTTAAGCCCGTTTCTTTTTGATTTATATGCCATTTTGGGCTACTATAACACATAAGCCCGAGTGGCGTAATTGGTAGCCGCGCAGCACTCAAAATGCTGTAGGATTAAACCTGTGTCGGTTCGAGTCCGACCTCGGGCACCAGAATGGAACTCATCGGTTTTTTGGAAGCCAAAATGCGGGACGCGCGAAGCGCGTCCCAAGGATTCCCGCCGAATTTCCCAAACGAATTCAGAATTTTTGGCG
>Ga0209541_10013216_pt1 | contig 12652 bp, 11 predicted proteins | sample RifCSPlowO2_01_FD_184027 | JGI IMG/M metagenome (GOLD analysis project Ga0209541, IMG submission 184027) | Groundwater microbial communities from Rifle, Colorado - Rifle CSP2_plank lowO2_0.1 (SPAdes) (version 2) | ecosystem: Environmental > Aquatic > Deep subsurface > Groundwater | place...
TGGGACCGAATAACTCAAAATACGGAGATTTAGTCTTCCGTTGGCGCCTAGATCAAAGCTACCAGAACGTTCTAGACGAACTCCTCGGCATCCAAAACCCCGAAACCAGCGTCGCTACTACCAGCAGCGTTAGTCCTGGCTCTACAGCATCCACGCCTATAACTAGTGAGTGTGCCGAAGGCTCGGAAGATGTTGGGGTGCATGATGGTTATGAAAACTACAACAAAATCCGCATAAAACTATGTGCTATTGATGGCTTAATAATTGAAGACTTTACGTCCGGGAAAGAGGGCGCAGAAAGTACTCCTGAATCCGATTACTATATACCTGGCGCTAATAACAGGGTGCTGGTCGATGCCACTGTTTCTCAAAAGATAGTTGATATGGTAAGAGCTGCTAAAGCCGACGGAGTAACATTAAAGGCGTTCAGTAGTTACAGAACCTATGAGCATCAAAAGAAACTAGCTTCAGGAGGAGGAGCTTACGCGGCAGCTGGTGACTCAAAACACCAGAGAGGGTTCGCGATTGACTTTATTGATTCAAACCAAAACAGCACAGCTAACTGCCGTAATATTCCTGGTCATACAGTTAATGGAAGGTGTGTGGCGCCTGGTGACCGTATTTGGGAATGGCTTAACAAAAATGCTTCCCGTTTTGGGTACGAACAATTAATTAACGAGTCTTGGCACTGGTCCCCGGATGGGCAATAAATGTTTAAATACTTAAATATTATTGAGTCAAAAGTTGTTAAGTTTTTACTGTTCGGATTGCTTGGTCTTTGGATGGCCTCTGCTCCAAGCGTGGCAGCTTTAACCACAAACGACATTGATAGTCTTATTAAGCAACACCCTTATTATGACTCCGAAGATTCAACCTGCACTACTACGGGTTCAACTGCTGGAGGCAGTGAAGCACTGTCTAAACAAGCTGGTCTAGACTCTCAATGGATAGACTTAATCAATAAGGATGCCAATAAATACGGTGCTGATCCTGTAGCGATGGCCTCTATCCTTTACTGGGAAAACAGGGGTTGGCCAGCTTTCGGGCGCTTAGTTAATGGAAGTCCGGCAAGAGGTATGGGACCTTGGCAATTCATAGCTGATACCTGGGCAAACTTTAGCGAATATTCGGCCGACCAGGTGTATGATCCTGTCCCATCCACTGATGCTGCCGCCCGATATATAAAAGGCGCAGGCGGAATTGCAGGATCCAAAGCCGGTTTTATAGATCAAGACTTTAGCAAAGGCTTAAACATACCTTCAATGGCGACACTTATGAAAAACTACAATGCGGGTGGCGCCACCTACCGTATTCCCGGAGCAGCACAACACCTGCAAGCCGGCAGAGTGTGGTATGACGGCAACGATAGCGATTGGGCTAACAGGGATGCTGACAAGCCAAAGATTATTGACGACTATATTGTCGCCGGAACCTATCTCTATTACCAAATCTCAACTGGTCAAACTATTACCTACAAAGATACTGGTAGTTACGTTACCGAGGCGCTAGCTAAACAAGATCAAATTCAGGGTTTTACTTCAGGTGGCAGTGCCGGTACGACAATTTGCAGTGCTGTTTGTCCAACGGGTGGTGGTGTCGCGGGCAACGGCAAAGCTGTGGTGATTGACCCTGGCCATGCCGGCGCAAATACTCCTGAAACGGATTCCGAAAGCGGCATCGAGGCTGTTGAATCAACCAACCCAGCTGAGAGAAAGCAAATGTGGGAAACTGCCCAGATTATAAAATCAAGTCTCGAAAAGGATGGTTATTCAGTTACCCTTACCAAGAGTGCCGAGGATGACCCTGCCGGACTGCTTGAAAAAGCCCGCCGGGCAAATGCCACTAACGCGGCGCTGGCAGTAAGCCTGCACAGCACTGGAGGCGACTTTGGTGTGCCAAACGACCATTGGGGTGTTACACCTCAAGAAGTAGGCCGCTACAGACAAAACTGGAGTAATGATAAGGAAAAAACATTTGACAATGCCCAACTGGCGCAAACAAGCCAGCAATATGCCAATATAATTGCCGAGGAACGTAATAAGGTCGGTGATAAGACTAAGGTGGCCCCGCTTGATGCCAGCTTTACTACTAATCGTGTTAAAGCACATGGGGATATTTCCATAGTCCAACTTTTTGGCAAGATCCCGTGGGTATATAACGAAGTCGGGCAAACCAACTTTAGTGCAGAGAAATATGCTGAAGGAATTACCAACGGCATAGAAAAAGCACTGGGCGGATCAACCGCTACAAATGGCTCATCAGCAACATCTAGCTGTGGCGCAGTTGCTGGCAGTATTGTACAAACAGCTCTAGGCTTAGCTTGGCCAGAACCAGCGAGTGACGCTAAACCGCCCCGGAATCCCCATGTTCCTACAGACGCCTATGCCAAAGCGGTTGCGGCCGCAGGCGCACCAAATGGTGGAGAAGATTGCGGTATTTTTGTCGGGATAGTTATGCGTGCCAGTGGCGCCGATCCTGATTATCCAGCTAGTTTTACCCCTGAACAGGCACGATATGTTTTAAATTCAGAAAAGTATCAGGTTATATATCGAGTCAATAGTACTGAAGAATTGCAAGCCGGAGACATTTTAATACTTAATGCCGGTAGCTATGTTGACGACCAGGGGGTTTATCATGTCGGTGATGGTGCTGGCGCGGCTGGCCATACCTATATCTTTGTCGGTCAACAGAGCGGTGGTTATAATGCAGCTAGCGCCTCGCTGGACAGCCATATGCCTAGCCTTGGCAACGCTGAAACACGCGACAGCAGCAGCCAAAATCGTGGTGATTACCTAGTAGCAAGGTTAATACAGTAAGATGAAAACTCTAAGATCACGCATATACTTTCTTCTAGTAGTTGTAGTTGTTGGTTTTTTATTGGTATTTCTTATAGTTAATAACCGCTCACTATCGGCTCAGATAAATATCGAGGTTGTCCCCTCTGGGTCGAGCGTGAAGCTCAACAATAAAGGGATCCGGGAGGGTGTAAGCAAGGTCAAGCCAGGTGAATACGAGGTTGTTTTCTCGCACCAAGGTTTCAGTACTATTTCAGAAAGGGTTGAGCTTTCCAAAGGCGAGAAACGTTATATTGGTGCAGCGCTGCGGCCTACTGTTCCAACTACTGCTGACTGGTATCAGAAACATCCCGATGATGCCAAAAAATCAGAAGGTATTTCTAGCAAAAATTTTGATCAATCCACAAACCTAAAGGCCAAGTCTTTGCCTCTGCTAAAAGAACTGCCTTATATTGACCGCTACTTTAGGGTTGACTATGGGCCCGGTGTGAAGTCAAAAGATCCAGCTACATCAACAGCTATATATATACGTGCTTCGTCGCCCGAAAACAGGCAAATGGCCCTTAGTTGGATTCGCCAACAAGGATTTGACCCGGTTGACTATGAAATTACATTCAAAAGTTTCGATAATCCGTTTGCGAGTGGAGACTAGTTATGAATAGAAAACTGATAATCGTCCTTTTAACAGTGCTTGTCCTCATAACTGGTGGACTTGGTTGGTTACAGCATCAGAATTCCTTTCAGAATCTATCCGTTACACTAGATCCACAAATAAAATCGGCCGATATTTACCAAAGTGAGGGCGAAGGGCATGTGCCAGATAGTGAAAGCCCCTCTACACATTTATCGACTAGTCAGGAGCTGAGGCTAAAAAAAGGTAGCTATGTTCTGGTCACTGATGCCACCGGTGATTTTAGCCCTCAGACAATCTATTTTGATTTGCAAGATAAAAAAATTAATTTTACAGTGGCCCCGAACTATTCCGGCCAGAAGCTACAAGATCTTCTCATTTCAGAACAAGTATTAATTGATCAGGAATTTAACAGCCGGTATCCGAATAAACCGGCAGGATATTCAGTAAGCAACGGACAACTATTTATGCGTGGGGAATGGTACGGTGCTTTGCTGGTGAGCAGTTCTGGCCAAGACGGTCTACGTTTTGTAATGCAGAAAAGGGAGGGCAAATGGACTGTTGCTACTGACCCTCCCGAAATTGTTTTAAGCGCTGTAGTTTATCCGGGCATACCAAAAGAGATCTTGCAAGCTGTTAACTCTCTATAATACTTAACAGGTTAAGTATTTTTACTAAGAGGTATGAGCTTTGTATTCTTGGAAAAGTATTCCAAAACGGCTTCTGCATCAGTCGTAGTAATAATCGTTTGATAGTTCTTTATATGCTTGACCAGATGCTTGCGTCTTTTACCATCAAGCTCAGAAAAGACATCATCCAGCAAAAACAACGGTTTTTTGCCCCTAACTTCTTCTAATAGTTTGAGTTCGTATATTTTTAGCGCTAGCAGCAAGCTGCGTATTTCTCCTCTTGAGGCGCTAATATTAGCTGGCTGCTCATCCAGATAAATTGTGATGTCTTCTCTATGAGGCCCGTAGGCTGTAAAGCCGCGCTTAAAATCCTTCTCTGCGCTAGATTCTAGCTTAGACAGCAGCCTTGATGAATAGTGCTGGGTATTTATAGGTGTTTCATAACCAAGCTTGACTACAGACTGCTTGCCTGAAATATCACTATAGGTGTTGCTGATATGCTCATTAATATCTTCAATAAGGTCAAGCCGGGCAGTCACTATTTGTGAGCCTAGCTCGCTCAGGCGGACATTCCAAGCGAATAGCTGTTTATCGGCCCTGGTCCTGTTTTGTTTAAGCAGGGAATTGCGTTGAGCCAGTGTGCGGCGGTAACTAACTCTAAGGCTTTTAAAGCCGGCTTTAGTACGTTGCAGGATATCGTCAAAGTATTCACGGCGTTGCTCGGGCCCCCTTATAACTAACTGCAGGTGATTAGGCTCAAACAAAACCGCTGGGACTGTCCGCTCTAAACTCAGGCGCTTGTATGCTTTACCGCCCAGCTCATAAGTCTTTTGGACCCTACCATCCTGGGCAACCATCTTGAGAGTACGGTTTTGTTTATCAAACAGGCCGTCCAGGCGGGCCCAGGGTGCATTAAACTGCACAAGATCAATGTCCTTGGCCCGGTAAGAACCGCCACTAGCAATTACTAAGATGGCTTCAAGCAGATTAGTCTTACCGCTGCCATTGGGCCCAACAATTATGTTAATCCCCGGCTCAAACTCAAAAGAGTCATCCGTATATGAACGGAAGTGTTGCAGGCGGATAGAGCTAATCACATTTATTAGGTTACAGGACTTTTAGCTACGCAGGGGCATGACCAGGTGCAGGTATTTAGTATCATCTGCACTTCTAAGAATACAAGGCTCAAGTTTACCGTTGAAACAAAAATCAATCTGCTCGCCCCAAAAGGCATTTAGGGCTTCAATCAGATAACGTGAATTTAAGGTAACTTCACCACCGCCTTTAACTTCAGCATCAGCTTCAGCTGTATTCTCCCCCAGCTGTGAAGCAATGGCGTTAATACTAACTCTTTTCTCAGCAGCATTAATGGTAATGCTGCCGGCACTCTCGCGGGCAAACAAGCTGGAGACTTTGGCTATGTTAATAAAATCCTCACGGGCCAGGCGGGCTACGGTTGCGAACTTGGTAGGAATTAGTTTGCGGTAATCCGGATAATTACCCTCAATTAATCTCGCTACTAGGATTACGTCCCCGACTTTGTACATCACCTGCTGGTCGTCGTGGGTAATGGTCACTTCATCACTGCTGTCGCCAATAATGCGTAGCAGGTCAGAGGCGGCCGTAGCCGGTACTAAAAAGTTTAGTTTCCCCCTATGTTTACCCAGTTTATGCTCGGCCAGACGGTAGCTATCGGTAGCGACCATTACGACTTCGCCGGCTAAATCAGTGAAGTATACCCCCGTTAAAACCGGCCGGGCGTCGTCGTTACTGGCTGCAAAAACCACTTTAGATAAACCGTGCTTCAGCTCAAGCGCCGGGATTTTCCAAGTTGAGCCCCCTTTGATGGCCGGCATGACCGGGAAGTCTTCAGAACTAATACCGTTAATGGTGGAGTGGTATTTATCGGTGCTGATACTAAGTTTGTTGTCTTTAAGTTCCAGATCCAATACGTTATCAGGCAAGCTGGTAACAAAATCCTGCATCAATCTGGCGGGGACGGTAATGGCTCCGGTTTTAGTAATCTTGCTACCGATCTGGTGGGTTATAGCAATATCTAGGTTGGTAGCCGCCACACTTAAGCGGTTATCAACGGTTTTAATTAAAACATTAGATAAAATTGGCAAGGTGTTTCGGGTACTGGCTACCCGAGCCACGGTGCTTAGAGCCCGGGCTAGGTTTTCCTGGGTTACTTGTAGCTTCATACTAATAACTTTCTATAATTTATTTGCATACATAGGGCCTGTGGGTAGCGGGTATAACTATATTTAACTGATGAAAATAAACTAGGTGCTTGTGTAGAAGCATGAGTTAAACTGTGCTTATGTACAGCCGTCCTGCGTATAAGTTTTCGGGTATTGTAATAGCGGTTTGTGGATTGTGAGTATAAAACCGAACTTTGTGCGCGGCCTTTACTCAACAAGTCCACAAGCTTTACACAACTAGGCATACAATCTTTCCTTCAACTCTAATACATATTGTTTAATAGAACCCTCATAACTGAGTTCTTTTTCAATCTTATCAATTGAATGAATGGCCGTGGTATGGTCCTTGCGGCCCAGCTCATGAGCAATTTTTGGGAAGGACAAATGCAGCTCGCTTCTAAGCATATACATGGCGATTTGGCGCGGTACAACAATGTCTTTGTCGCGCTTGGGTCCCAGTATGTCTTCCATCGAGATATGGAAATGCTTAGCTGTGCGTTCAATAATCTGCCGGGCGCTAATATGCTTGGGGCGGGCCTGATTGCTCTCAAACATGGTCGCTACTACTTGTATGTCTGGCTCAACCCGGCGCACTTCGCACCAGGCCAGCAGTTGGTTAAGAGCGCCTTCCAACTCCCGGACATTGCCGCTGGCTTGGCTGGCCAGCGCTTCGGTTACTGCCTGGTTGAGGCTTACTCCCTGGCCAGCCGCTTTACTCTGTAAGATTGCACAGCGGGTTTCAAAATCCGGTGTCTGCATATCTATAGTCATACCCCAGGCAAAGCGGCTCCTGAGACGCTCTTCCAGGGTTGGGATATCTTTAGGTGGCTTATCGGAGCTGATAATTATCTGCTTATTGGCTTGGTAAAGAGTATTAAAAGTATGGAAAAATTCATCCTGAACCCGCTCTTTGCCGGCCAGAAATTGCACATCATCAACAATTAAAACATCGGCGCTGCGGTAGAAACTGGCAAAGTCGCTGGTGTTCTTTTTAATCCGCAAGCTATCGACAAATTCCTGTACGAACTGTTCGGTTGAAGCATAAACCACCCGGGCACCTGGTTTTTTAGCCATGATCTCATTGCCTACCGCTTGAATCAGGTGGGTTTTGCCGATGCCCACACCACCGTATAAGAAAAGTGGGTTGTACTTGGTGCCGGGCTTTGAGGCAATAGCCTGGCAGGCGGCATAGGCCAGTTCATTGCTGGCGCCGACCACGAAGTTTTCAAAGCTGTAGCGTTCATTCAGGCCCTGGCGGTAGCTATGGGTAACGCCGCCAATAGTAGCTTTTGGCCGGGCCGTATCTCTAACGGCCGCCGGGGCTGCCTGGTTTTTTAAGATCTCAGAGTCACGGTGTTTAATCTGCGGCGAGATACCAGTATGTATCTTATATTCAACCTTAAGAGGCCTGATACCGTTTTTACCCAAAGTCTCAACCACCAAGGTGTTAAACTTTTTTTCCAGTTGGTTTTTGACAAAGATGTTAGCCACGCCGACCACAGCGACATCGTCTTTATAACGGATCAGCTGGGTGTTTTTAAACCACGTTACAAAGTTACCTCGGCTCACACTAAGCTCAATTTCGCCTAGTACTGCCTGCCAGAGAGTGCTCTCCTGCATGTGGTTGTAATGTCCCCCTTTAACCTGCACTTAGTACATATGAATATACGCTTAGCGCAGTGGTTTTTCCACAGCCTTGTCAGAAATTACTACAGTCTGCATCTATGCAGCAGCTTTAAGAGATAAGTTATGCACACCTAGAGAACACCCCAGTTAAAATGTGGATAAAACTGGAGTGGTAGTGGATAACTGCCGTTTTTTTGTGGCTTAATGTAGTCAATTTCACGCCAGGTAAGCTTTGATGCTAAAGTAGGGGCATGCCCAAAAGAACTTATCAGCCTAAGAAGAAACAACGCAGCCGTGAACACGGTTTTATGAAGCGTATGGCTACTAAAGCTGGTCGTAATGTATTAAGGCGCCGCCGGGCCAAAGGCCGGACCCGCTTGTCGCACTAGAATTTAAGACTTTCAGCCGGGAGCCAATAGTTTTAAGCTAAGGGCATGATATCCCGCCAGCATCGTTTCCGTGGTTACTCCAGCCTGAAGTATGTCTATAAGAACGGTACCATCGTCCGTGGACCGTTATTTGCTGTTAAAGCCATAGAAAACCCTAAACGCGGCAGCTATCGCTTAGCAGTGGTTGTCAGCCGCAAGGTCAATAAATCAGCGGTAGCTAGAAACCGCATCCGACGGCGCCTGTATGAGGCTGTGCGACAATTAGAGGCCGATATCTTACGCCCCTATGACATAGTTCTAACAGTTTTTCACAGCTCAGTCCTGGAAGAACCAGCCCAATCTTTGGCTGCTCAAGTTAAAAAGCAGTTATCTGAGGCTGGGGTGTTAGCTAAAAGGGTCAGATAACACTCAGGCAGGTGCTGGCGCAGCTCTCGTCGCTGATGTTATAGTAAGTTCAAACATAAAGAGGTTGTTTTACGGATGTTTACGACTGTTATTGTCCAGCCAATTTTTAATTTACTGGTCTTTATTTACAACATAATCCCAGGTCATAACTTTGGCCTGGCTATTATTATCTTCACCATTATTATCCGCCTTTTGATGTGGCCGTTAGTTAAAAAGCAACTGCACCACGCCAAAGCTATCCGGGACCTGGCGCCCCAGATGAAAAGGATCAAGCAAGCGGCCAAAGGCAACCGCCAGGAACAATCCCGCCTGACTATGGAGCTTTACAAAGAGCGCCAGATCAACCCCTTTGCCAGCATCGGTATTGTGCTGGTGCAGGCGCCAATTCTAATTGGCCTATATTTTGCTATCCAAAGGCTTATTAAAAACCCGCAGGAGATTATAGATTTCTCCTACTCCTTTATCCATTTTGGCTGGCTGGATCACCTGGCCCAGAACATCCACCTGTTTGATAGCAGCCTGTTTGGTGTAGTTGATCTCACCAGAACGGCCATTGGGTCAAAAGGTACTTACTGGCCGGCCTTGGTGATTGTGGCCTTATCGGCCATCGTGCAGTTTGTCCAAAGCAAACAGCTGATGCCCCAGGCCAAAGATGCCAGAAGTCTCCGCACAATTATGTCCGAAGCCGGCCAGGGCAAGCAGGCCGACCAAAGTGAAGTTACCGCAGCCGTTGGCCGCGGTACTTTATTTATCATCCCGTTCTTTGTCTTCGTGATCGGCCTGAACTTTGCGGCTGCCCTGCCACTTTACTGGCTGGTCAGCAGTAGCGTGGCTTTGATACAACAATCCCGGATTCTTAAGCAGGACGTGGCCGAAGCCGAGGCGGTGGTCACCAGCGCCCGGGTAGTTAGCCACAGCTCTACTAAACCCAAAACCAAGAAACGCTCCAAGAATAAGCGCAGGAGAAAATAATGGCCGATGACACCCCAGCCCTTAATGAAGACATTGAAGAGGCCATCTTATACGCCAAAAAGTATTTAGAGGATCTGCTGTCTTTTTTCGGCCTTAACACGGATGTCTATGCCACTACCCAGGACCATGAGGTCATTGAGCTTAACGTCCCCAGCACCCACCTCAACGGTTTCTTAATTGGCCAACGTGGCGAGACCGCCCGGGCTCTGCAGTACACGATAGCTACGGCCCTTAAGAACCAGAACTTTGTTCATAACCGCGTCAATGTTGATGTGGCCGATTACAAAAAGCATAGGGCGCAGCGGCTGGTCAAAACAGCCGAGGAATGGTTCCACGAGGTAAGAGATAGCGGCCAAGCCAAAGAACTGCAGCCCATGAATGCCGCCGACCGGCGGATAGTCCACCAGGCGGCCTCGGACTATGGGCTGGAGACAGAATCAATAGGCGAGGGCAGGGATAGGCACATCGTCCTCAAACCAGCCAGTGGCGGGGCTTCTGAGGAAGACTAGAAGGCCAAAAGCTAGCAGCAGAGCTAACGCCCCCACAGTTTATGACTGTATTCTTATTGTTGACGCATAAGCAGTGAAAGCCTATAATTTTAAGTGATAAGTAATTCCCTAGAGCGTGTGGCTCCGTATGGTTCCACTAAAGAGCGCCTAGGGTTTTATCTTTTATGGGAATAGCGGGCTTTCTGAGGGAGACTAGAGAACCGGTAAGTAATCAAAAAGAAAGCGTCAAGCAGCAGGGAAATACTTAACAGGTCAAGCATTTTTAGACTGACTCATTATTATATGCAAAGTGCTCAAGCCAAATTACTTAAACCTAAAGCTGTTTAGGATTTTGTCAAACTCGCCTTTTTGTTTATCAAAGTCCCCGTCGCTGCTGGAAGCCAGTAAGAAGAAGGTCTTAGCCTTGTAGGGGACGGCGCTCAATTGCTGGCGGAGTTTATTCTGACCGTCTTTATCGGTAAAGCTATAGATGAACTTATAGCCGGACTGGCCATCAACCTTGGTGCTGAGCGATGACAGCAAAGCAAAGTTCGGGGCATTCTTCTTAATATCGTCCAAGGTATTGTTTTTCAGCTGGTTATCGTCCTTGGGGGTTGATGAGGAAACGCTAGTCTTAAATATGGCGGTTAGATTAGACACGCTGCCGATACCGCTAGTGGCTCCAATCTGGTCCAGCACCTCCTTTTTCATCTGGACCCAGCTAGCGGGGATTTGGTATTTAAAATCAGCCGTTTCTATAAAAGCCGTACCGGCAGCATCCTTGGTGACGCTAACCCCACCACTGGCCGGCTGGCCAGCTGGAGCACTTACAGGGCTGGTGCTCTGGTTAGAGGCTGTGTCCTTAGGATCTGGCTTAAGCACCAGCCCCCCAGCGCCTAGCACTGCCACGATGGCCAGCGCGGCGACTAACCGGGATTTAGTTTTCCAAAAACGCATTTAAACTATTCTAACCTGTCTAATACCCTTGTACATAGACATCTATTTAATAGGTTGCAAGCTGAGATTTAGCTTAATCTCCCAGCTGCCCATCAGCTTTTACTATCTGTAACAGCGCTGTGGCTGTGGATAAATGACCCTAGGTCAAGTTGACATAAGCCGGCCAAGGCCCGAGAATGATAAATGAGCTCATCAAATAATAATAGAGTGTAAGGGGTGTAAGGAACCCCGGCACTTAAAATAAGGAGAGATTAATGAGTCTAAAATCATTTAGTAAAAAGGCCCTGGCAGGAGTAGCTTCTGCTGCGGCATTAATTGGATTGGCTGCCGCCCCAGCTTTGGCTGCCTCGGAATTCGGCAACAACCTCTGGAAGTTCGTCGGTGACGGGAACACCAACACCATTGACTTCAATAGAGGGGGAAGCAAGATTTACGATGACAACCAGCTGAACATATCTACAGACAGCCAGCTGTTCTTGAACGCTCCGCAAGCTACTGTAGTTAGTAGCAACCTGGATGTCCGCGGAACAAGCGTCAAGTTCGCTTCCGGCACAACCTTCACGAACTTGCCTGTTGCAGCTGGTGCAGTTGCTTTGGCGCCTGCGACAGCCCAAACCATTCTGCCTACTGCTAATGTTGTTCCGTTGACGGTTCAAAATTCAGCTGGTGGTAACGCCAACCTCTTGAACTTGAACAGCGCTGCTGGCACAACTGTCTTTAGTGTTGGTGCAACTGGTAACACAGCTGTTTCTGGTACTTTGGCAGTCACTAATGACGCAACCTTCGCGGGTAACGTTACACTAGGTGACGCTGCTGCTGACACAATTACCTTTACTGGTACGCCAACCTTCGCTACTTTGAATGCCACAACCTTTGTTGGCAACACTTTGAACGGCTCAGCCGTTACAAGTACTGGTGCGCTTTACGGTAACATCACCACAGGTGCGGTTAATCTTGCCACTGGTTTGACAACTGGTACATTGACACTTGGTAACGCTACCGCCACCGGTGCCACCGCTTACAACGGTGCTGTTACGGGTGGAGCGAACACTCTGTTCAACAACGCCACGACTTCAACCATCGCCGTTGGCGGTGCCCTGACAACCGGAACACTGACACTTGGTAACGCTGCTCAAACTGGCGTAACCGTTGTTAATGGTAGTGTTACCGGTGCTAACACCATCTTTGCCGGCACAACTACCGGCTCCATCACCTTGGGCGCTGCTCTAACAAGTGGTACCCTCACCATTGGTAACGCCGCTGGTACAAGCGGAGCGACTGTTTTGGCTGGTGGTGTCTCTGCTGCGAACACCTTATTCGCAGGCGTAACCACTGGTTCCGTAACCCTCGGTGCTGGTCTTACAACCGGTAACCTAGCACTCGGTGGTGCCCAAACAACCGGTACGATTACCGTTGGTGTTGTTACCCAAACTGGTGCAGTCGTAGTTAACGGTGGTACAACCGCCGCTAACACTCTGTTCGCCGGTACAACTACTGGCTCAATCACCATTGGTGTTGGCCTTACAACTGGTAACCTGACACTCGGTGGAGCACAG
>Ga0209541_10013219_pt1 | contig 12650 bp, 6 predicted proteins | sample RifCSPlowO2_01_FD_184027 | JGI IMG/M metagenome (GOLD analysis project Ga0209541, IMG submission 184027) | Groundwater microbial communities from Rifle, Colorado - Rifle CSP2_plank lowO2_0.1 (SPAdes) (version 2) | ecosystem: Environmental > Aquatic > Deep subsurface > Groundwater | place: Rifle...
CCTAACCCATTTTTGAACTTTTTTATGTATTGTTGTAGCGCCAACATCGGTTAATTTCGAAATTTCCCTGTAAGAAAGCTTGGAGTTGTGTTCTAAAACTTTTAGAATCTCAATATCCTTTTCTGACAGTTTAATTGGTTTAGCATTCATATTTTTTAATAAATATTCAACATTTTATAAAAAACTTTCTATAATATATTTACATACGTTCACGAAATTAACAAAATAGGAAAAAATTTAAAACAGGTGTATAAAAAGTAAGGTTTATAAACCTTTAAATCTTTCTAGTATACACTTTTATCAATTTTAGATACATAAGTGTTAAATAGCGAAAAGCTATGTGGCAATGGGGGTGTTGATATGGTTGATAAAAAGATTTACCTGCGTTTATGCATTCTGACATTATTGTTTCCTTTAAGCGTTATTTCGGCTTATGCATCAGACTTCAGCGAATATCCGGATATGTTTCTAGAAGATGGCAAGTTTAACGGGGTTATTGTTGTTGGCGAAGAAGCCTCTTCTGCAGATACAATAGGCGCAAGCGACATTGCCTCATCACTCCAATATCATTTGTCTGATAATGAAAATACTAAAAGTAATGTAATTGAAGTCAAGGATATACAGACCATGATAGATAGTGGAACAATTAATTCAGCAATAAATACAATGAATATAATTTCTGTCGGAAATTCCTGCAATAACAGGCTTTCTCACGATCTGATGCAAAATCCTCAGCCCTGCTTGACAGGGTATCAGGAAGGAGTAGGATTAATCAAAATTTACAATTATTTCGGCCATTACCAAATTCTGGTTGGGGGTTACCGAGATGAAGATACAAGAAATGCTGCTGAATTTTTATCAAACTGGAAAGACCATGATATGAAAGGCAATGAGATTTGGGTAAGCGGATTTAAGGACAATCCATTCATAGATTACTACTACCGGAAAATTCCAGATAGCTTCCAATCCGAAGAAACATTTCCAACATATGAAGAAAGGGAATGGAAGGAAGAGCTATCAATAGAAGTCAGACAGAAAATGCTTGAAAATGAAATTGCAGCTGAAGATGCAGCAGTTACAGGTGAAGAAGGCGGTGAAGACTACATTTTACCCACAATAGAAGAACGCCTTCCTGTAGAGGATATAGAAGCCGAAGCTAAGAAAAAAAGCATAGATCAATTGAGGATAGAAGCTGAGTCTAAAAATGCCCAGGTTGGAGAGGAAAGTGCTGAAGGCCTTTATTCTGTACCCGCTACAGGAGAAGAAGATGAGAATTTGTTGGATACGATCTATTATGAAGAGCCTGATTTTAAAAAGATGAGTGAAGAGGAACTCAGAAAGTACAAAGAAGATACAGCATTAAGACTTCGTGAAGAGAATGGCGGAAATTACGAAAAAATAGATTCGGAAGTGGAAAATTTTTTCCAAAAGTTCTTCCGCTTTTTTACTAAAGAGGGGAAAAAAGATAAAAAGGAAACTGAGCAGGTTAAAGAGGAAAAACCAGTTGCTGCAACTGATGAAATAAGCGCTGAAGAGCCAGAAAAAAACGAGAGAGGTGAATCATTTTTAGATAGACTATTGAATTGGTTTAAATGGTAAATTAGGCTGCAAAATTCATAATTTTCCATAATTTTTGTTGGGGTTATATGAAAGAATGTGCTAAAAATAATTTGCCAGTGTATGGAGCCTTATTCTTTGTATTCATATTAATTGTCCTTACCAGCTTCATAATTTTTACAAATTTTTTAGATATAGATTCTTCTTATTCTGGAATAAATGCAATAAGCCCGATTAAAAGTGCAGATGGGAATAAGATTGCAAATATCGCAAATGCGGCTGGAACTGAAGCTGCAGAGAAAACCGCAGAAAGTTCTGGCAAAGATCCGGAAACCAAGACCAGGCTTGTAGCAGGAGCTGAAGTTTCATCCAATATGACATTGAAAAAGCAGTCAAAGCAAGAATATTTATCAGCCATAAAAACCCCGACAACAGGCAAGGTGCATAAAGAATTAAAAGAAGAAATAAAAAGGAAAAAACCGGAAGAAAAGGTTAATGTTATAATTGAAGTTAATGATGAGGAAAAATTATCCCAGATTTCCAATATTATTGAGGAAAATGGAGGAAATGTTTATGGGGAATTTGAAGTGGGAGATTCCATTATTGCTGCTATTCCATCAGAAAAAGTGCAGGAGCTTGCTGGTAATAATGAGATACAAGGCTTGTGGCCCGACAGGGAATATAGCATGCTGCTTGATACAAGCATTGATCAAATTAATGCTAATGCAGCATGGAATATTGGCTTTAATGGCGCTGGAATAAAAATAGCTGTGCTTGATACAGGAATTGATGAAACTAATGAAATGCTTGCTGGCAAAGTCATTGCTTCAGGAGTTTTTACCGGAGAGAACCATACCCAAGACAAGCAGGGCCATGGCACCCATATTGCAGGAATTATAGCCGGCAATGGAAAGTATAAGGGAGCTGCTCCTTCTGCTTTATTAATGAATGCAAAAGTATTGACAGACCAGGGCAGCGGAAGTACCTCCACTATCATAAAGGGCATAAATTGGGCAGTTGAGAATGGAGCAGATATTATATCAATGAGCATAGGAGGGCCTTATAATGACCCTGACGGTCCTGTAAATATAGCATTAAAAGATGCCATAGATAAAGGCGTTATAGCGGTTATTTCTTCCGGAAATTGCGGAGAAGGCTGCCCAAGCGGAAGCTGCGGCAGTTTTAGGGGCGTTACAAACCCAAGTGATTTTGAGGAGGCTATAACTGTTGGGGCTGTTGATAAAGGCAATAATTGGGCATGCTTCTCTTCTGGCCAGGAATTTGCAGATTACATTAAGCCGGATTTAGTCGCGCCAGGTGTAAATATAACCTCATCCTATTTGGGCAATAACTACCAAGCCATGTCCGGAACAAGCATGTCAGCTCCTTTTGTTGCAGGCGTTGCAGCTTTGATGCTCCATGCCAATTCTAATTTGACGCAAGTGGAGGTCAAGCAAATCCTTGAGGAAAATGCCCTTGATTTAGGCATTAATGGGAAAGATGCTAAGTACGGCTCTGGACTGGTTGATGTCAGCAGGTTATTCTTGCTCCAAAGCAATGAAACTGAACCTAAGGCAGAATTAAATGGAACTAATCTAACTGAAGTTAATGAAACAGATGAAGTTAATGAAACAGAAATTGCAAATAAAACTGCTCCGGGATTGCTGATAGAGCAGGATATTGGCGAAAACTGGTTTATAGAAAAATCTGAATTTACCGAGCCGGAACATGGCTTTTATGGGGAAATGGCTAAGTATCAAAACAAAGAGATATATAAAATAAGTGTTGGCGTTCTTGCCTTTGAAAATGAATCATTTCAAAAAGATTTTCTTGATCAAAACATAGCATATACACACAAACTGCCAATAAGTTCGCAGGAATTATATTTTACTCAAAATGATGAATACTGGTTTTGGATCAGCGAAAATAATTTCATCTGGGTTTTGGCTTCTATAAATGTAACTGGGGAAATGCAGCCTATATTTGAGGAATATCTTTTAAAATATAATGTAATAGCGCAGTATGGCATCAAGCAAACAAATCCTGGTGAAATTGAAATCCATGAATCTAATGATGCTCTCGAAATAAATGACACTCTGAATGCAACTTATTCTGCAAATGCCTATTGCACAGACTCATGCGATAGGGATTCCTACAAGACGGATTTATCTTCAGGAGCCTGCCATAACAGCATTAACTACGAGAAGAAAGGCACTACTTACAATGATGAAAGGAGATGGACTTATACAGACTATTGTGTAGACAGCTCAACGCTTAGGGAATATTTCCTGAAATGCAATTACTATAGCTGGGGCTGGTGCTCTACCCAAGGATGGTTTTGCAATATGGATGAAACATTCCAGACAGACAAAAATTGCGCATCAACCTTTGGCAGTGGCTATACTTGCTCTAATGGCGCATGCGTTGCAAGCTGCGACTACAGCCCTTCATGCTCTTACAGCGCAAAAAGAGAATGCTATTCCCCCACAAGCTATACTAAATACAGCGCAAGCACTGCGTGCAATGGGGGCTGTCAGGAGAATAATGCTGGCAGCTTTGGCTGTGGAAGCGGAAATTATTGCTCAGGAACGGCATACGACTCACTTCCATGCTATTCATGCTCAACCGCAAGCGATAGGCAATGCCAGTCCAGCGCGTGTTATGGCACTGATCCTGATTGCAAAAGCGATGGAAGTGTTTATGAATGCACTTTAGACTCGCACTGCAGTTCAGATAAAAAATGTGTAAATAAGCAATGCGTTGAAAAAACCTGCGAGGAGATGGGCTACTCCAAAGGAAGCTGTTCCTGGTTGGACGACTGGGGTAGCGACGGTCAGTGCCTTGACGGGAGCAATGGAGATGTTTATAAATGCCAGTCTGCAGGAAATAAAAATTGCTGGTCAAAAACAATAGACTGCAGCAGCAACGAATTTTGCGATGATCCCACATTTTCTCCTGCCCAATGCTTCCCTTACCCCTGCACCGTAAGCTCATCATCCTGGAGCACAACAAGTGCAATGGAAGGGGATAAGGTAACATTAACCGCTAATGCAGATTCTTACTGCAGCGGCAAAACAGCTAAATTCGAAATTTGGGAAAGTGACTGCCCGAGCTTTGACCCTTCTTCATTAAACGCAACAAACAATGCTATTGAGGAATTAAATGTCGTTAATCTTACAGTGCAAGAATTAAACAATACAAATACAACAGGAAACCTTTCATCACAAGATTTGAAGGACATTTGCTCGCATCTTGTCGAAACAATCAGCAATATAGGCTATAGCACAAATAAATTTGAAACTGCATGGACAGCTAAATATGAAAGTGATATAATCGGTCTGCCTGATTATTATTTCAATGTAATTGTTGATGGGAGCGAGTTATCCTCCTCATCAAATATTTTAAAGGTTATGAGATGCGGCGATGGTATATGCAGCAATGGAGAAAACTGCCCAAAAGACTGCTTAAAAATAGATTCCTTCTACCAGCTGCCTTCATCAGTAGGCGAAGATGATGATGTCCAAATTAATGTTGTAATTAAAAATATAGGCACAGTAGCGCAGACAGGCAAGGTTGAGGCAGCTATTATCCCGGTAAACTTTTTCTCGCAAGATTACCTGCCTCAAGGCAGTTCTCGGGATATAACCGGCTGCTGCGAAGCAAATAAGTATTACGACACAAGGGAAGTTACGCGCGAGGCTGGAGATAACCAATATACAACTTTCAACATAAAAGTCCCAACCAAGTTTTCAGTTGATGAATGCGACAATGACGGCTCTAAAAGAAGCGCATGGGGCAGCTCTTTTATTGCGCTGGCAGGAGCTTACGACCTTTGCTATAAAGATGGAGGCACTGGCTATTATTCCTACATCGAACAAAATATTAATGTCAAAGAAAAATATAGTTATATTGACTTGGTTAGCTACGAGTTATTGCCCCCTAATCCGACAGTGCTTCAAGGAGGCTCTTTTAAGTTCAGGTACAAAATAAGCAACAGCTGGCAGTCTTCTGTTAAAGTCATCCTTGGAGCCTCTCTAAGGGATACAAACAACAAAGAGTATAATGACGTGCCTAATGATATAGTTATTTCAGCATTGCCTGGAACATATTGGTATGAAAGAACATTCAGCACAGACAGCAGCTACATAACAGGCAGCTATGATGCTGCTTGGGGCATTCATAAAGTTGATGCAAACAATAATGCTGCTGGAGGAATTGAATTTTCAAGCCCGTATTGGGCAGAAAACCTGATTCAGGTAACCGGCTGCGGTGACAATGTATGCAGCAGCGGAGAAACATCCAGCTCATGCCCCAATGACTGCTATGCGCAAATAGAGATAGAGTCTATATCAGATATAACCCCTTCAACTGCAGTTGCAGGCAAGGAAGTGTCGTTTACTGCAAAAGTGGTCAACAAAGGTACAATATATGGCGAAAGGTTTATTGAAGGGGCTGTTGTTCCGGAAAGCTGGAAAGGAATAATTTATCCCTTGGAATATATGCCTTTATCCTATATTGATAATCCGCTGGTTTGCCCAGGCAACACTTATTATGATTCAAAAAAAGTTTCGTTAGCCCCTAACGGCATAGATTTTGTTAAATTCAGCGTTAAGGCCCCAAATCAGACTTCTGTTGATGCATGCGATGCTAATAGTCCAAAAAGAAGCGCGTGGGACAGCTTATTCAGGATAATTGCAGGCACATATGCTAATATAGAAGGAGGAGGCTATGAAAGCTTCAAGTACGTGCCTTATAATATCTATGAATGCTCGTCAAAGGGCGACTGCCCAAATGGAGGCTATGTCGGGCAAAGGTATTGTGACGGAAACAATGTCAACCAGAATTTTGAGTTCGGCACTTGCGCCTTAAATGCTTGCGGATTTGGGATTGCCCCAAAAATTGTTGAGTTCTGCAGCTACACCTGCTCTGTGGTAAACGGCGCTGCCCAGTGCATCCAGCCTTCTGGTTTCTGCGACAGGATGCCAGATGGTTCTTCATGGTATTGTCAATGCAAATCAAATGTCGAATGCAGGGCATACGGAGATTACTTCTGCAACCAGGTCTCTGGCCCAAACCCATGTGAACCAGTCCTGCACAACGACGAATGCTCCAATTATAATGATTATTTCTGCGAGGATGGCAATGTAAAGCATTGCTTTAATAATGGAAAGTACTGGGAAAAGCAATTAATTGAAACCTGCTCAGGAAAATACCAATACTGCGACCCATCAGTTGTTGATGGAACATGGAAATGCTCAAAATACCCAAAAAACTTTGATGTGTGGCTGGATTATGCTGATACTGGTGTTGCTGTCAACAAGCAGCCAGGGGATAAATTAAAGCTAAACATTTATTCATTTGACGCAACAACATTACAAGTATATTATGACACTAATTTTATTGAAGGTAATTGCAACGGAATTTTTAATGTTGCTCCCGGAATAAATACATGCGAGTTAACTGTTAAGGATAATATAGAAGATGCAACCCAATATATCAATATAGAAGGCAAGATTATCAGGGTAAACATAATTAATGATCCGCAACTTCTTGTCGTAACAGACTCTGAAAAACTTACACAGCAATTCCAGTTTGAATCGAATGGGGTTAGAGCAGTTTTAAAACAAGCTTATGCAAATGCAAAAGATTCTGGAGTAGTTTATGACCTAAGCTGGTATAAAAATGAGTTGGGGGTTAATAATCCGTTTATTTCCTTTATCAGCTATTTCGAGAAAATAACGAAGCCTAATATGGTTGATAATTCTTACAGCATAGAAGTCTCTAATTTTATTAAAAATAAATGCGAGAATTGCAAGGATGTAATGATAGTTGGGGATGATTTTGTGGTGCCGGGTTATAGAAGGGAAATTCCAACTTTAACTAGGAACTGGTTTTTCTGGACGGAAGAAGATGTAAAAAATATTTACACAGACATCCCATACACCAAAAAAACCATGCTCTACCTGTCAGAGTATAAGGAGATATTCAGGGACACTGATGTTGTTGCGACAGAAGGAAAATATGAGGGAAAAGATGTTTTGTTTATTCTGCCAGATTCAATTACTTCGGAACAAAGAACTCAGGTTGAAAGATTAAAGAAAGTATTCGATGACAAGGGCTACAAGCCGGATTATTCCGAGATGAGGGGAAAAGATACTTTCTGCCTTGATGAAAGATGGTTTGTAGATGTTAAAGGCAAAACACTAATAATAATCGGAACAGAAGAGAACAACAATGCTTTCAAGTGCATGCCTTTTGTTGCAGGAGATGCTAATAGAGATACAGCTTTCATGCAGCCGAATGTGTGGGATACTGAAGAATACGCTTTGGTTATTAATACAGATAATCCTGATATAATTGGAGCATTAGCAAATTTAGTTGAAACTGGAGAGATTATTGACCTAAAATCTGAGTCAGCTTATTTCTTTAAAGTTGGGGTTACATATGCAAGCTATGCTGCATTAGGCGTTGGTGTTGGCTCATTGATACTATTCTCTGGAGGAACTGCAGCTCCAGTCACTTTACTTGCTGCAAGCCAAGTATTGGAATTCATAGCAGACGCTGGTGATGTGGCTGATACATGCACTGTTAATCCCGAGGGTGTTGGGTGGTGTGGTGGGACTATTGCTTTGGCAGCCCTGCCTTTTGTTCCATCTAAAGTTGTTAAAAAGCCAATAAAGGGATTTGCTGATGCTGTCTCAAATAGCGAGCTAAAGAAATTATTGGAGCCTTTCGAGGATTTGATTAAGAAGTATTTCAAGAAGTTAAGAAATTCCAAGGCAATAGGAAACTTAGCATTTGAAAGAGCGGTCAAGACTCCCCAAGACAATATCTATATGGCCAAAGGGGCTAAGAGATTTATAGGTGACGATTTTAATAAACTCGATACGTTACCATTTAGCAAAATTGATAATGCTCATTTTATAAAAACTGTAGGCAAAGCAGAAGAGGTATTTGCAATTAAAAAAGAGATTGAAGTTTCATTTGGTGTATTACCATACAATAAAGCGGCGGTATCTAATGGCAAACGAATAATTATAAACAAAAATTTAAATGAGCTTGGAGAAAATATCGACGAAGTAATACCCCATGAATATGCCCATACCAAGATATTCGAAGATCTTGGGGATAAATGGCCTGGTAGTCTCGTTACACCTGACAAAATTAAACTTCCAAGGGAATCCACTCTTGAATTTGAAGAATTCTTGGCGAATGACTTAGCAAAGAGTAAGGTACCGGAATTTACCATTCAAAAATTGGACTCAATTACTGATGTTGTGACTGCAAAAAAAATTTTAGATGGGATGGACTATGATAAAATAGCAAAACACCTGGCGTATGCAAAAAAACACGATTCCCAGAAATATTATGTAATGCTTCATGCATTGGCAACATACAATCCGAAAGTAGAACAGATAATGGATTTGGCGGATACTTTCGTGAAATATGAGGATTATACAAAACTAACAAATGAAGCAATGGATGAAATTGCTGAAAAAACAACTAATCTGATGGGCTGGTAGGTGAATAAGAAAATGGTAGAATTTGACGAATGGGCGAGAGCCAAACCGGAAATGTGGGGAATCGTAGGCAAGTTTATCTTTCTTAATTTGAGGTCTGGGAAAAAGGAAATCAGCGAATTTATGGATTTAGTTGAGAGAGATGAGCATATAGATTTTAAATGGGACAAGGACAAGGCTGTTGAAATTTTTAATAAAGGAATAAGTATCAGCGAGATAGAAGAATCATCCTCATTTAAAAATATGGTTCGGTGGGGCATTGTTCAAATATCTAAGATAATATGCTTTGCAGAAAAACTTTTTCCAGACATGTCACCAGAAGAAGCAGTTTTCAGAGCAATGTATGAAAAAAGACATAATCTCTTCAGCTCTCAAGAAATAGTAAATTCTTTAGACTTTAAGGAATTTTTTGAGAAACTAACGAGTGCTAAGCCTTATAGGGATATTTACTACAATGAGGAATATGTCATTAAACCCTTTACATACCCACTTAGTGCTATAAAAGTATTAAATAATGATGGCAAAGAAAGGAAGATAGAAAATAAAGAGATATATGGTAAAATTAAGGGATTATACGATTCCTTTAACGATAATTGTGAAACTTCTGGCAAATTAAGAAGTAAATGGAATAGTTTGGTGAATCAATTTAGAAGGGAATATGAAAAAAAATGGAAAGATTGGAGATTTTGAAATGAATGCTAAACAAATATTAGGATTTTGGATTTTATTTTTATTAATCGTCCCTCTAGCCTCCGCCATAACCACCTACGAGGAAACCTCAACCGTCTCAAGGATAGTAGGCGAAAGCCCGACAGAGATGCTCAGGCAGATGCAGAGGAATAAAAAATGACCATTGAATCTTATTCAGACACCGAATGCATAACGCAAGAAGATTGCTTTAGTGCGGATGATTTTATCAGCCAGAGCATTAATGAAAGCTTGTTTATTGCACAAAAGAATAATATCAAAGATACAAACCAACAAACTCACTTTTTCAATCCAACCTCTCTCAGCAACTCAGAAGTGGAATACACCTTGACTTTTGACTGTTTCTTATGTAATCTCTCATTAGACCACAAGGGAATGTTTAGCTTTAATGCCAGCGCGAAATATGCGGAATCTTTTGGGTGCTCAGGAAAAATAGCTTTAGCTTCTGCTAAAGAGGCTTCATACTCGGATTTTGAAACTGACTTTACCGATTTGAACAGCTTATTAATCAGAAATCTTAGCTCATATATATTCAACCCTGAAAATTTCAATAATTTTTCTTCACGCTTTTTTATTTCTTCAAAAACAAACTCAGGGGAATATAGCTTTACCCCAAGCTTTGGCAACAAAGAAATCAGCTTAAAATTATCTGACTGTTTAATTAATGCAGCAAATATTATGTTAGCTTCTACAATCAGAGAATCCAGCATTTACATTACACCATGCCTTTTAGCAACTGCTTCCTTTACCTCTTCAGCAAGCTCCTTAGCCTGCTGCTCAGTCAACTTGCTCTTGGACAATATCTCATTGGCTAGCGAAAAATCCACTTCCTCCATAAACTTATCCACTACCTTCCTTAGCGCTGATTTGTACTCCGACTCTAGCTTATCAGGCACATCTACTTTAATAACAAGCTCTGCCATTTTACATCAACCTAACTCTTATTATGAGACGGGATATTTAAATCTTACGGAATTGGAAGTATTCTTAGGAAAATACCAATACTGCGATCCAAAGGTTGTTGATGGAACATGGAAATGCTCAAAATACCCCAAGAACTTTGATGTCTGGCTGGATTATGCAGACACTGGTGTTGCTGTCAACAAGCAGCCAGGAGACAAATTAAAGCTTAATATATACTCATTTGACGCAACAACTTTGCAGGTATATTACAATACTAATTTCATTGAAGGCAATTGCAACGGAAATTTTAATGTCGTTTCTGGAATAAATACATGCGAGTTAACTGTTAAGGACAATATAGAAGATGCAACCCAATATATTAATATAGAAGGCAAGATTATCAGGGTAAATATAATCAATGATCCTCAGCTGCTTGTTGTAACAGACTCTGAAAAACTTACACAGCAATTCCAGTTTGAATCGAATGGGGTTAGAGCAGTTTTAAAACAAGCTTATGCAAATGCAAAAGATTCTGGAGTGGTTTACGACTTAAGCTGGTATAAGGATGAATTAGGAGTTAACAATCCCTTTACTTCCTTTATCAGCTATTTCGAGAAAATAACGAAGCCTAATATGGTTGATAATTCTTACAGCTTAGCAGTTTCTGATTTTATTAAAGAGAAATGTGAGGACTGCAAGGACGTGATGATTGTTGGGGATGATTTTGTGGTGCCTGGGTATAGAACTGAAACTGTAAATTACGATTCAGATTGGTACTTTTTATGGTTGAATGAACATCCAGAAACTTCTTTCATATATTCAGACTCTCCATATATTACAAGGAAAAAAACATTTGGAGAGATAAATAGCTTATTTATTGAAGATGGAGAAAAGAAAAAAGTTGCTTTAATTTACTCAAGCAATATTAATCAAGAAGCATTAGGTGAAATCAATAATCTAAAAAATCTAATTCAAACAAAATACTCAATCAATCCAGAGATAATAGACTCTTCTTCAGTTGCGTGCAATTCTTTTAACAAGCTTAAAGGCAAAACCTTAATTATAATAGGCGATAAGTCCTCAAATAATCTTTTACCTTGTTATTTAACATTTGAGTCTGACTTTAACAACTCAGTTTCCATTGAGAGAAACCTATGGTCTAATAAAAAAGATTCTGCAGTTATTATAGATGAAAAGGAAAGGACTATCCTAGCGCTTGAAGAATTTATCAAGGATAATGAAGAACTGGTTAAATTCAAGGAAAAATCTAAAGTTTTTGTGCATCCTAAGGAATATCTAAACAAGCTGAAGGATATGCAGATAACTTTAGATGATGGCACACATATCACAATAGAGGAGGGATTCAGAGGCTATATTATGGGCCAATGCGAATATATTCCAGGCTTAGTAAACAGCCTTAAATGTTCCGCTTTTGACATGACTGTCTCCTCAATTCCCGGCGTTGGGATTGTTACTGACGCAAGGGATGCGGCTTTAATCTGCCCTGAGTTCGTTAGCGAGGGCGGGACATTAAATGGGGTTGTATGCGGCGCATCTACTGGAGGCGCAATTACCTCTGTAACAACAATCCTCTTTGGAGTTACAATTGTTGGCGGCGTTGCTTCAGAAGGGGCTGATATTGCATTAAGCATGATTAAGAATATTGCAAAAGCCATTGCAAGGGTGGATAAGAGAATTTTTGAGATATTTAAATTTGGGAAGAATATTGATGAAGCTAAGAATTTCTTCAAGATTACTGACTGGAAGGATATAAAATACATAAATAAAATAATTAAGGAATTATTAGAACACCAGAAGCAGATAAGGGCATTGATTGATAAGGGTTATGATGTTATTGGCAAGCACATACATAGCTTTGATAATCTGGTGAAGACGGCGAAGACTAATGAAAAAATAGTAAAGAAAATTGATGAATTAAAACCAGCAGGCGAACTTACTGCA
>Ga0209541_10013222_pt1 | contig 12649 bp, 9 predicted proteins | sample RifCSPlowO2_01_FD_184027 | JGI IMG/M metagenome (GOLD analysis project Ga0209541, IMG submission 184027) | Groundwater microbial communities from Rifle, Colorado - Rifle CSP2_plank lowO2_0.1 (SPAdes) (version 2) | ecosystem: Environmental > Aquatic > Deep subsurface > Groundwater | place: Rifle...
GTTTCTAATCTGGTCTTTGTAGTCATATAACACATCATAAAAAGGTATTATTGCCCCGCCGGTTATACCGAACAGTACCTCAACCTTCTCTTTCAATAGGGTTTCAACCATTAATTTGTTTCCTTTCATTTTAAACTATAGCTCATATTTTTAATTTTTTTCCCGCCACTTATTATGACATTTTTTCATTATTTTATTGTTAGTAGCATTTTTAATTCCATGAAAATGCAAAGCATTTTCAGGGCACCGAAAATCATTGATTTTCGCGTGTATTGTTTTAATATTATTAGTCATTATTTTTATTGCGGATTTGATTCTTTATTTGAATGCTTGTTGATTTTTTTTAATTGTAATCTTCATATTGTACTTGTTTCTCTTTTCTTCATTTTCTCCTTGAAATTCATTGCCTTGTTAATGCCCTGTATAAATGCTTTTGTTGAGGCCATTATAACATCTTCATCAACAGCTTCTGCCTTAAAAACATTCTTGTTTTTATCCTCTACCTTAATAACAACATCAGCAAGAGCATCTGTTCCTCCGGTAATTGCCTTTAAGCTGTATTCCTTCAATTGGATATTCGGCCCAATAACAGCCCTTATTGCATTGCATACAGCGTCAACAGGCCCAACCCCTTTTCCGCTGCCCTCCTTGACTTTTCCCTTTATTTTCAGCTTAATTGTTGCAGTAGGCGTTGTTTTATTTCCGGTATTGATTTTTACTTCGTCCAAAACAACTATGCGCTCTTCTTTTGTCAAGGATCCTGCAATGTCATTTGCTATCGCTATTACATCTTCTTTCATTACCTCTTTCTGCTTGTCCGCTAATTCTTTAATTTTTGCCATTACTTGGTCTATCTGCTCCTTAGCAAAGTTGTAGTCCATTTCTTTTAATATAACCTCAGCGGCATGCTTTCCGGAATGCTTTCCCATAACTAATCCTTCCCCAACCCAACCGACATCCTCTGCGCGCATTATTTCATAAGTGGATTTATCGGAGATGATGCCATGCTGATGGATTCCTGCTTCATGGGCAAATGCATTTGCCCCCACTATAGCCTTGTTTCTTTGAACCGCTAGCCCAGTAAGGTCTGAAACCATCCTTGATGTTTTGTATATTTCTTTTGTGTTTATATCCGTGTAAAAATTCTTAAAATAATCGGAGCGTGTCTTTAGGTTCATCACAATCTCTTCCATTGATGCATTGCCAGCCCTTTCCCCAATGCCATTTATCGTGCATTCTACCTGTGTGGCTCCATTCTGTACAGCAGCTAGGGAATTAGCAACAGACAACCCCAAGTCATCATGGCAGTGGCAGCTTACCACAATGTTATTTGCTTCCGGCACCTTTTCAAAAAGGTATTTTATACGATGTCCAAACTCTTCAGGTTCCGCATATCCTACTGTATCTGGTATGTTTATTGTTGTAGCACCGGCTTTTATTAACTCTCTAACAACATCGCACATGTAATCCATGTCTGTACGGGCAGCGTCCTCTGGTGAAAACTCAACATCTTTGCAGTATTTCTTTGCATGTTTTACAGCTGCAACAGCCATCTGTATCACTTCTTCCTTGCTTTTCCTTAACTTCTTTGTCATGTGTATTTGGGAAGTTGCAATGAATGTATGTATTCTCGGCTTTTCGGAGTACTTTATGGCTGCCCATGCCCTATCAATGTCTTCCTTTACCGCTCTTGCTAAACCACAGATTACAGGTCCTTTGACATTTTTAGCAATAAGCTTGACAGCCTCAAAATCACCTTCAGACGATATGGGGAATCCGGCTTCTATTATATCCACGTTAAGCTTAGCAAGCTGCTTCGCTATAATCAGCTTTTCCTGCATGTTCAGGCTGGCGCCTGGGCTTTGCTCCCCGTCCCTTAGCGTAGTGTCAAATATCAGAATCTTCTTCATTTTCCATTCCTTCCAATCTCTTGTATTTATTATTTATCATTTTGCTTTAAGACTTAATAATAAAGAACAATGATGCGGCTCAACCCTTAAAAAAGGATTATGCCCTAAATCACCAGCAGAAGCACAGCTAGAAGAACTAATACTAAATTTTTATTGCATTTTGCATTCTGCATGATACACCTAGATTATTACTCTTATTTATAAAATTTGCGGTAGAGCCTTCTGCAATTTTTGCTTCAATATGGCATTTTCTTTCCACATTTGCGCTCTCTCTAGCCCAAATCCAATCTGATAGCAGCCTGACCGCTTCATTTCTAACCTTCTTTGATCCAATGCATCAGCGAATTCTCCAGCCTTGCCTCTATGGGGAAAAAACAGCGGATAGTTAAATAGGCTCCTGTTTGGATTATTTACAATCCGCCATTGAATGTAGGCGTGCTTGACACGGAAACTAAAGAATCTAAATCTAATGATCCTGCTGTGCCATCAATTAAAGAAATTTTAAATAGTGCAGTAATAATCTTCTACTAAAACTACTAAAGAAATAGCAAATTATTTTAATGTAAATGATAAAACATGGCAAATGATTAATTCCGCCAAAGAGGTGTCGGTTATATGGCCTTAATTTGCGGCATTGATGAAGCAGGCAGGGGCCCGGTTATAGGCCCATTAGTAATGTGCGGTCTGCTTGTAAAAGAGGAAGACGAGAAAAAACTGGTAAAATTGCAGGTAAAAGACTCCAAGCTACTTACAAGAGAAAGAAGGGAATTCCTGTTTGACAAGATTAAGGATATTTCCTACAAGGCTGAGATTGTCATAATAAACCCGGATGAGATTGACCATGCAGTCAATAACCATGATGGATTAAATTTAAATAAGTTAGAAGCAAGAAAATCTGCCGAAATGATAAATTTGTTAAATCCGGATAAAGCGATTATAGACGCCCCCAGCAATAATATCAAAAGCTATAAACAATATTTATTGAATTGTATAAACGATAAAAAAATAGAGCTAGTCCTTGAGCATAAAGCTGATTTAAATTATCCGGTTGTAAGCGCTGCCTCTATTCTGGCAAAAGTTACAAGGGACAATGAAATAGAAAAAATAAAGAAAAAAATAAGGATTGATTTCGGCAGTGGCTACATGACAGACCCAAAGACAATAGATTTTTTGGAAAAATACTATGAGGAATACCCCGATTTATTCAGGAAAAGCTGGTTTCCATACCAGGACATTCTAAACAAAAAATTTCAGAAAAAACTTGAGGACTTTTCGCAATTTATCGAGAAGGTTGAGGGCAAAAATGAAAAAATTATAGATAAATTGAAGAAACTGCAGGATTTTGGCTATAAGTTTGTCCCGACATCAACAGAGCACGAAAGCGTAAGAATGAAAGGCCCTTGCGCAATAACTTTATACAAAAACGGCAAGCTGCTGATACAGGGCAAAGAGGAAAATAAAAAAGCTGTGGAGAAGCTGATTGTTTAATGATCATCCTTACAATAACAAATTCTGCACTCTCTTGAACCAGCTCCTTTGCATACAAAGTGTGGGAAAATTGCGACCGCAAAGTAATTTTTAGTGTTCAAATATATAGGAATAGCAGCATAATTGTTTGTTTTCGGCTCATTGACCGTATTGTCGGAATCCACATATATATGCACAAAATCCGCATTATCGAGATTGATACTAACAGTTTTTGCGACTGATTTATCGTCAGGACTAACGCTGAACAAAACGCTGCTCTCGTTTGAAATCAAGCCTGTATCCTTGTCCTGGGCTTTGAGCATAAGGACTACATCGTTAGCTGCCACATTCTCTGAGGTGATATTAACCGCAACTTCATTGTTTTCAATGCTGATATTGACATCTGCAGGATCTATTTTTAGGTCAGAACTTCCTGTGCATATTGTGCAGTCAAATATTAATGAGTCGAAATCACCTTCAAAATCCATGCTACCTGATTTAGTTCCGCAGCTTATCGTGTTATTGGAGCATTTTAAGGAATATGTTATTTGTTTGCCGCAAATGCTATTAACTTCTGTTTCAAACAAGCCATTAATGTCTATTGCCCCGTTTAATATGCCATTTGCGTAAAAGTTTGTATAAGGCACTGCATTATTTGACGAGTCAAAAGAGATTGCCTGTATTCTTCCAGAACAAATATTGGCATTAGCCCTAAAAACATTAGTCTGATTAACCTTGCTTCCTATTAATTCCAAAACCCCCTTCTTATCGACATCAACAGGAACAGGGGCAAAAGAAGTAAAAGAAGAATAATTGCCTTTTAGTATTGTTCCATTTAAATCCCAAATGTAACCAGAGCCTATCATTTCCAATTCATTATCATTGTCTATGTCTGCAATGTATAAAGGAGTGTCTAAATTTGTTGAATAGCCTCCATATAAACTAACATCAGAGGTGTTTTTTGGATAGCCGTTTACATTGTTTCCGAACCTGTCTAAGCAATAAAAGTAATCATCTGGAGCATTTTGATAGCAGACAGAATCCCCTTTCATAAGAAAACAAACATCTTCATAATTATCTTTATCTGCATCCACTAAAACGGGAGTTGATATGTCGCAATTGAAAGTTCCGGTTGTGCCTATGGGACAATCAGTTGCCGGAGTATTTTTCCATAATAATGTCCCATCAGTATCGAACAGCTTTAAATTGCTTCTGAAGCATGTATGATCAGTAAATGCGTGAAAATACCTTTCATTGTCCCAAGCTGTTAAGATTTCATATCCTCCTGCATTATCGCTTTGGTAGAAAACTGGATTGCCCTTAACATTTTCATATCCTCGGGTATACCTAAAATCACTGCTTCCGTCTATTACATCATCAATAAATCCTATCTGATTAAATCCAGTATCAAATTCCATATTTTCCAATTCAATTACGGAAATTCCCATAAAATTGTCAGAATCGTTGTTGAACCACCACAATCCTTCCATTTTTCCATCCAAATCATAGTCTAATAATGATGGAACAGTTGGTTTCGTATCTTCTGCATTATTTGTCGTTAAGTTAGCTATCTGTTTGCATGAACTCATATTAAAATTGTAAAATACATTTTTCTGGTCTTTGAAGAAACAAGATTTTGTTGTTCCGATGTCAGCGCATTTAATTCCAGCTCCGCTTAAGCCATTGCTTATTGTAACATTGCATTGTTTTGTAAAATCATTATTGTATTCATAAGCCATTAAATAGCTTGCAGAGCTTACATTAACATTAAATATTATTTCTAGATTATTGTCATTGTCAATATTATAAATTGCAGGCTGCCCGACTAATGTTCCAATATTTTTTTCATTAATTAATCCAAGACTATGATTAAAAATAATTAATTTTGAATTTGAAAATATTATTATTTCATTCCTACCGTCATTGTTGATGTCAGCAACCAAAGGCTCAAATTCCATTCCTTCGCTATTATTTATACTATTAGTGCCTGCATTTGAGAAATAGCTTGTTCCGCTTTGTTTGCATAAATTGTTTTCATCATTGCAGTAACCAGCCCATTCAGAAGTTTTTCCTAAAATTTTGGCTTCGTCATTTACAGTATAAGATTTAAAGCTTTCATTAAACCCAACAACAGAGCATTTCCAATTTTCATTGCTGGAAGTTGATGCGCCTGCAATTGGATTTATTGTGTTGCATACAGTTCCGTTATTGCATCCTATATTCGTTTCTGTTGATTGCAGTATGCTATCTTTGTACCAGCTAACATTTGCTTTTAAATTTCCATTCCAGGTAACAGCAAAAGAGCAGGTTAAACTGTCATCAGAAGATGCAATTAATGGGCTGATGGAAACATTTTTTATTTCTACAATGCCCCAATCATCAATAAATATTTGTGTCAGTGAATCCTTTGAAAATAATAAGTCCAACCCTATATTTCCGTCAATATCAGCAGGAATGGCAAAGTTTGAGCCAAAATTATGGGTAAAAAACGATGAGCCATTTTTGTAATAGATACTGTTTTCCGTAATGATGTCCATAATGCCGTCATTGTTCATATCTGCAACTGTTGCTGTTTTAATTGTGTCTCCAGGTATCTGTGCATCCAGCAGTACATTTCCGGAGTAATTGTAGCAGTTTATTGTCATGTTTTTGAAATTAGAATACGACTTTTTGTCTTTAATAAAGCAAATATCATTGATGCCATTATTATTGCTATCCAAAACAAAAGGATTTGTACCTTCCCATTGACTTGCTTCGCTAGAACCATCGTTGCAATTTCCTTCCATAGAGTCTGTTCTTTCTTCGCATTTTCTAAAAAGTCTGCTTCCATTGTGGTTATAGACAAACAGCTCAGTAAACTTGTCAGTTGCTTGAAATAAAGGGATACTGTCATCGTAAAATACGCTGACTGCAACTTCTAGCTTGCCGTCTTTGTTCAAATCAACCATTACAGGGTGTCCTTTTAAAGCAAAATTTGAGCCAGAAACACCATAAGGCATCATTATATTGTCTACTATACCACTACCATTAAAATTTGTATCTAACGATCTACTAATTAAATTAAATGCCAGTAAGCCATACCTATTGTTATTATTCTCGTCAAACCAGAAAACCGCTTCTAAGCTTCCATTTCCATGCAAATCACCAATTGCAGGTACTTTTTCCTGAGTGTCTGTATACGCTGAGGTATTATAGCTGCTATCTGTTTTGGAAGTTAAATTTATGATATGTATATATTGGGCATTATCCATAAAAACGCAAACATCAGTGCTTCCTATTGCAGTGCATTTTATTCCGCTTCCAATGCCGCCATTTTCAATAGTAACATTAAACTCTTGATTAAATCCAGAATTATTGTATTGATAAGCAAAAAAATAATCAACATTGGAAATATCTGAAATAAAAATTATTTCTTTAAAGTTATCATCATCAATATTATAAATCACAGGCTGTCCCAGAAGATTTCCGACAAACTCCTCATTGACTAAATTTAGCTTGTTATCAAATAATTTTAGGTAATTACCTGAGAAAATAACAATCTCATTTTTCCCGTTGTTGTCTATGTCAGAAATCAGGGGCTGGAAATCCATGCCATTCAAACTATCGTTTATGCTTTTTATTGCCCGTTCATTAAAATAGCCAGTTCCGTTTGCTTTTCCGGTGTTAAGCTCATCACTCTGGAATTGCTCCCATGAAGCGGATGCATTAAATAAGGATAAAATAAAGATTGCAGCAAATAAAAATGATTTATGCATTAAACCACCCTCTTATGGCTAGAATTAAATAAGGGTTATTTAAAAGTTTAGCTGATCTATAATAAATTTATGGAAAGTATTAAATATGTAGTAGTTGTATTGATATTTAGTTGACAGCTCGTCTCATTACCTTGTCTGGCACCCATGCTTTACACTTTTTTTTACACTAAATTATTAAACCTATTTGGATATATATAACCTCATGCACAAATGTCCAGTGCAATAGGTGAATGTTCAATGAGGAAATGACTATGAAACCTACTAACTTAAAAATAGAACATCACTAATGTAAACATGACAAACTCCAAATGAAGAAGACTTCGTTTTATCATCAAAACACTTGAACTTATTTTTTGGTTGATTTAATTTTTTGGACCAAAAATCAATTACTTCGTCTTTAGCTTTAGTAAAGTGTAATAAATGGAGTGATTTGTTAATAATATTTGATTTTCTATAAAGATTGTTTTTGTCTAATAATTTGACTTTCCCAGTGAGGTGGGTCCTTCGCCTTTAATAAGCCCTAAGACATAACATAATTTTGAAGTCAAATTGATACTACTTGGAAAAACCCTACTAACTTTCCTATTACCTTTAACATTATAAAAAACTAAAGTGTTATTTCCATCAGGCTGAGCTTTTAAAGTATAAATATGAGAGAAAACAAAAATTAAGAAAAATATAGCGAGGAGAGGATTTGAACCTCCGACTTCCTCTATTATGAGTTAACTCACAATATCTGAGGGTTATGAGCCCTCCGGGCACTCCTGATTGAGCATCCCGGACAACTTTGTCCAAAATTCTGCCCTACCTCGCTATAAAAACCAAGAATTTATTATTGTTTAAAAAGGTTGCTAATAGTTTTTTGAATCGCTAAATCTTGCACAAATAAGCTATCTTGCTTATCCCAAAAGATTCAACTTTCTATAAATTTCCCCCCTGCTTATTTCCTTAAATTCCCCTATTTTTAAGTTTTCTAATTGAATATTCCCAATTGAGACTCTTCTTAGGTAAATAACCTTATTGCCTACAGCATCAAACATCTTTTTTATCTGCCTTTTCTTGCCTTCTGAAATTGAAATATACGCATTTTTTCCTCCGACTATCTCAATTTTGCAGGATTTTGTTTTGTACCGCTCTCTGCCGATGCTGATTTCAATTTCTTTTTCAAGTATTTTTATCTTTTCCTGGTCAATTTGCCTTTCCAATACCGCATAATACCTCTTGACAATCTCATTTTTCGGGTTTGTAATCGCATTAGATAATCTTCCGTCATTTGTTATTATCAAAAGTCCTTCTGTGTCCTTGTCCAGCCTCCCTACTGTATAAAGGGACTGTTTTGACGCTTTTGGAAGATTAATTCTATCGAGCAAACCGTATACGGTCTTTTCGCTAGCGGATTTCTGGCATAAGTATCCGCTTGGCTTATTAAAAAGAAAATAAAGTTTAGGAAGCGGCTTGACTTTTTCATCATAGAGCTTAACCAATAATTTTTTAGAATTAAAAAAATGGTTTGGATGGGTTATTATTTCATCGTCTATTGTTACTTTTCCAGATTTTATAGAGGCAATACAATCGTAAGACCTTTCAAACTTGCCGCTTCTCATGAGAAATTGCTTGAGGGAAATATTCTTGGACATTTTAAAACATAAACTTATAAAATCGTAGGCAGAATACACACAAATTCATCGATTTACTATTAATTCTTTTTTTCATTGCTTTAAACTCTCCTCAGTAATCTTCTTTTCTTCTTCAGTTATATCGTATAATTTATAGACTTCTTCGTCAATTTCATTATCTAATTTTTTAACTTCTTCTTTCGCTTGTTCTTTAGTTAATTGCCTTAAAACCATTATGTATTTAAAAGAGGTATTTGATATATAAATGTTCTTCCTTTTTATATTTAGTCGGATTTATTTTGGGAGTATGCCATTTTTTTCCGATTATTGTACGCTTTCCTAACTTCATCAGCAATAATCTTAATACCATACTCAACATCTTCCACAGGAGCAGCTCCGAAATTAATCCTTATGCACTCGCCCATATGCTTCCATTCTTTATCCCGCACACCTGGAAAGAAATATTCTCCAGGAACGATAAGGACATCCCTTTTCTTCAATCTTTCATATAATACATGGGATATTATCGGTAAATCCTTGAACCAAAGCCATAAGAAAAATGAGCCCTCATTTATATGTATATAATAAGGCAACGAGTCATCAAAATATTTATATATCCATTTTCTTGCCTGCTTTGACCTTTGGGCATAGAATGGCTGTATGTAATTTTTGCTGATCTTTATGAGCTTTCCGTCTTTTAATAAGGGCATTATTAAAGCCTGGCCTAAGCTTCCATTTGCCAATGAAATTATTGCATTTGCTCGGCTTAATGCAGTTGCAATTTCCTCCTTGGCTACGATAATCCCTGTTCTGGATGTAGGCAACCCAAGTTTTGACAGGCTGAATGACAGGATTATATTTTCATTCCATTTTAACGAGGCATCTGTGAATATCACATTTGGGAAAGGAGCGCCATAAGCATTGTCTATGATTAGGGGAATACCCCTCTTTTTTGCCAAATCTGTCAATTTATCAACTTCTTCATCTGTAACTACGTTGCCCGTAGGATTTGTTGGCCTGGAAACGCATATGGCTGCAATATCCTCTGTTATTTTCAAGTTATTAAAATCAATGTGGTACTTGAATGCATGCTTATCTATAATCTCAAATTTTGGCTTGCAGGAAACAAAGAAATCCTCGCTTATTCCCTGGTCTGCATAGCCAATATACTCCGGGACTATTGGAAGCAAAATCTTCTTTTTTTTGCCGTCAGGCATATCCCCAGCCAGTAAATTAAACAGCATGAAAAAGGCTGATTGAGAGCCGTTAGCTATTGCAATGTTTTTTGATGTTACATTCCAGCCAAATTGCCCTTTAAGGAAAGAAGCAAATTCCTCAATAAAATCTAAATTTCCTTGAGGCGTATCATAGTTGCTGATAATATTTTCAAATTCCCTTTTATTATTTAGAATTTCATTCATCCTCTTCCGGAATAATTTTTGCATCTCCGGCACATGAGCCGGATTTCCTCCCCCAAGCATGTATTTCTTTTCTTTCCCGGACATAGCCCTGCCTAAATCGTCCATTAACTCTAAAATTCCAGAGTAGTTTGTAATTTTTTTTCCGAATTTTGAAAGCTGCATAGATGCTTTAGAGACTATCATGCTGTTTAAAAAACTTTAGAAATCTAGTACACTGCCGATAAGCGGCGGACGGAGCCAGTATGGGTCTAGGTAGAAAATGTGAGGTAAGTCAAAACCATAGCCAAATTTATATCCTTGACTTAAAAGCGCATTGTACCTATCTACTGCACTTTGCGGAAGACTTTTGCAACAAAATGCCCCCCAATTTTTATTGGTGCGGCATAACGCATGGCTTCATCTCCCAAATTAATTGTGGATTTGTCCAGAAGGACATCAAATCTTCCATCCCTCTTTATTTTATGAGTTAGATATACAATTTCCCTTTGCTTTGCAGCCTCATTATTTGGATGTTTCCACATGAATTTAAGTCAACTCCTGCCAGCATAAGGTTTGCTGCGATAAATGGGAGCAAGTTTTTTTGGATTTCATCAGGATCGCTTATAGCAAATCCTCTGCTGAATACATGCTGGAGATAATCTTCCATAAATCCTTCTTCTCCAAATCTTCTTGCTACTTTAGTGGCTCTGGGTTTTATTACAGCCGTATAAGGGTCTTCGCTTACAGGCAATGAATCCACCAATAAGGCATAAGCTGGATTAGCCACATGCAGCGCAGAATACACATCAGCCCCTTGTGCGATACCCAGTAATGCTAACTCTGCACTATCAGAATTTACAATCATAGCAATTTCTGACTGGAATGCTGCAATATCATCTAGTTGCAATCCACTGTTCCATGCAATTAATTCCCTAGCCCTATCCAAACCAACACTTATTAACGTCTCAAGTACCATTTTATTGAGTAAAGATTTTGTTTTTCTTTTTAGGTAAAACAGCAAGTATTTATTTTTTGCGTTAAATTTCATTCCCAACGCTAAATATCGGTCTGAACTTTGTTTTGTTTTTTTCGGCAAAAAGCTTTTCTGAGAACATGAAAGATTTTTTAGGCTTGTATTTTTCAAGGAAACTTAAAAATGATTTTGTAAAATTTGGCTTTATAAGATTTGACTTAATTTCAAGTGGAATGATTTTTCCATCTTTTTCAACTACAAAATCAACCTCTGCCATTGACTTTGTGCGCCAATACTTAAGCTCGATGCCTGCTTTCAGCAGTTCGGAAGCCAAAAAATTCTCGTACAAACTCCCCTTATCAGGCCTGTCTTGAATGGGCTGAAAATTTTTTATAGCAGTATTCCTGAAACCGGAATCCAGAAAAAAAGCTTTTGGAGACTTTACAAGTTCTGTTCTTTTGTTTGTATGGAATGGCAAACTTCTTGTCAATACGAAAGTTTTTTCGAGAACATTAATGTATCGCAACATGTCCTTGTGATTAAAACCAGTAATATCTGAAAGTTCCTTATAATTCATGATGTTTCCTATCTGGAGAGCCAATGCATTTATCAGCTTGCTTAGTTTATAGTCCCCTGGCAGATTTAGAATCTCTTTTATCTCCTTAAGGAAATAAGTGTTGTAGATATTTCTTAATATGACTTCCTTTTCTGATTTGTCCTCTGATAGTATTACTCTCGGGTAACCCCCATATATGCAAAATTCATTGAAGTAAGGCATAATGCGGTCTATGATTGGCGTTGTCAGTTTTTTTCTACCAAAAATATTGTATAAGTCATTATTCTTGTAGCTGAGATACTCTCCAAATGAGAATGGATATAGTATGAATACCAATATCCTGCCAACAAGAAATTTTATGCTTTGTATTGACAATTCGCTTGTGGATGATCCGGATATTATTATTTTAGTTTTGCAATTATCATAAATGTACTTTAAATTCTTGCCGCCTTCTTTTGCATAATGGAATTCGTCTATGAAAACATAATCGTGCTTTTTAACATACAATTCAATAAAAGAATTAATATCCTCACTGAACAGCTCAAGTGTTTGCCTGTCCTCAAAATCCAGAAAAACTGCATTTTTGCAGCTTTCATAGAAATGCCTTAGAAGCGTGGTTTTTCCTGATTGCCTTGGGCCTATGACTGCTATAATCTCTCTTTTGTTTAGGTATTTCTGAATATCCTCTTCCAAAAATCTTTTTATATACATTTTGCCCCTGCTAAAATTATATTTTTGACAAGAAAAGTATGGATGATATATAAATATTGTGGTTTGATAAGCATAAAAAATTATTTTGTGAAAACCTCTCTTGCTTTTCTTGAAGATTGAGTGTATATCTTACCCATTATTTCATAGAAATCATTGTTAGATACCCAGAATTTAGGCTTCCCTAATCTCTTAATGATGATAAGGTCTGTATCCGGAGGCTCAATTCTTATTTGAATTTTTTTATCTGTCCTGAACTGGAAA
>Ga0209541_10013226_pt1 | contig 12647 bp, 15 predicted proteins | sample RifCSPlowO2_01_FD_184027 | JGI IMG/M metagenome (GOLD analysis project Ga0209541, IMG submission 184027) | Groundwater microbial communities from Rifle, Colorado - Rifle CSP2_plank lowO2_0.1 (SPAdes) (version 2) | ecosystem: Environmental > Aquatic > Deep subsurface > Groundwater | place...
GACGCTTTCGGCGAATTTTTCATGACTTCGTTCCGATGTTATAGTATGCCAAATTTTAGCGTTCCATCAAATCAAGTTGGCATCTGTTAATCTATTTTTCACCACACCTTATACCATCAAGGAATAGAAATATTTTTATAACTGCTATTCCGTGGCTAATGAATGCAAAGATACCAACAGGTTCTTATTCCAGACTGGTTGGGTAATTCTATAAAAAACGGCGTGCAGAAAGGCCCAAAAGCGCTAACAAAAGCAATACAGGAAAGCAATATCAAGGTTAAAAATAAGCTCCTGAAAGAATATTTTGCTGATAATTCTGTTGAAGTTATAGTTCCTGAGCCTAATCCAAATCATGCCATTGGAGAATATGCCCAAGCAAAATATTGGCCGGAGATTAAACAAATTTGCCTGGAAACAAAAAAAGATATTATTGCTGTTTTAGATAATGGAAAAGTGCCTGTTGTCTTGATGGGAGATGATAGCTCTTTGATTGGAGTCCTGTCCGGCATTGCAAAAAAATATGGGAATGATTATGGGCTGATATACTTTGATGCCCATGGGGATATCCACATACCGGGAACAAGCCCCAGCGGGCGTTTATTTGGGATGCCATTATCCCATTTGCTTGGATTCGGAATTCCCGAGCTCGTTGAGCTTAATGGCAAAGAGCCTTCATTAAAAGGCGGTAACATAGTAATGTTAGGAACAAGAAGCGTTGAGGAAGCAGAGCCAAAATTCTTCAGGCAGTATGGGGTTAAAGTTTATGCTCCAAATTATGTCAATGGCAATCCATCAGAAAAAATATTTGAGGAAATAAAAAGAAGGCTGTATGGTAAAAAACTGAAAAATGCTTTCATACATGTTGACCTTGATGTTTTTGACCCCGAAGAAAGCAAGGGCGTATGGACTGCAGAGCCAAATGGAGTAAAAACAGAAAAAGCAGCAGAAATCATTTCAAAGCTTGTTAAAGAGTTTAACTGCATCGGGCTGTGTGTTTCCGAGTACAATCCAGATTTAGACCAGCACGGGAAGACCAAGAAGATCGCTTTGGAAGTTATAAGAGCGTTTATAGGGCAGTGAGAGCAGTATAAACAAAAGATTTACTCCTGATTTGATCTTATAAGAATTATTGCTAGCACAAAGAGGAGCGCCGAGATAATTGCGGAGAAGATGCAGTAGACGCAGTATGCTTTGATGACATACATCTGGAGGTACATGAAGTATCCTGAGGATAGGATTCCCGCACCGGTTACTGCAAGGAGCGCTTGGCTGATTATTACTTTAGGTGCATGCCAATAGCCATACGCGAGGATTAGCGTAGCTAAGTAGAAGGCAACGCCAAAGGCTGAGAGAGGTATTCCAAAGATGCGCGAGTATTCGCTTGCAGCTACAATGTTGCATCCATCGAGGATTAAGCATGAGAGTGGGTCTCCCATGAGCGACTTCGAGAGAAGGTAGAGTGCGTCAGCCAGGCCCAAAATGGCAAGTATAAAAATACCCTTGAGAAGTTGACGCTTCATGTTAATTCCCTTCCTCCGCTATAGAATCTGCTTTCGTTTTCAATCTGCCCGGATCTTGCGCTTTCTTTAAGTTATCCCATGGGCTTCCACGGTTAGGGTTGGAAAACAGAGCTGGAATGAATATTGATACAGATAAAATATAACTTTGCTTTGCGTTATTTTCCCAAGGGCTATGAAAATCTGGAACATAATACCTTAATCCATCAGCTTCTCTGATAAGGTAATCTTTCCCAAATTCTATTTCTCCTGAGCTGAATTTAGATCTGTCCACAACTATAACCTCCTGATCCAATTTATGTCCCCCAGCATTTGTACCTAATATTTTGCAAATCGCTTCAGCCAACCCCTCAACCGGAACTTCAGAATAAAAATCGCCAAGATTTTGATGCATCGGCACAACATTTTTCCGAATAAAGGCTTTGTATGCTTCTGTATGCATAATCCTTATTCCAAAAGATTCATCTTTTATATACACAAGATTGTAGTGTTCGATGATATTTGGAGTAAACCGCTTATTTAAAAAATTTTGGTTAGTTGGCTGGCAAAAGTGTGTATTTTGCAAGTCTCAGCTGCTAATCATAACTTTCCAGCTTAGTTTACTTTCTATTCCAATAAATCTTGCGCTTTCTTAAGGCTAGCCTGCAAGCTTCCATACTGTTTGTCAGAAAACAAATATTGCATAAATATCGCTCCGAATGCAGTGTACTTTTGAACGGCATTTGTTTCTTCTGCAGTATGGAATGTTGGAACATAAAGCCGCAATCCATCATCTTCCCTGATGATATACTCTCTTTCCATCTGTGCTATTTTTGGGTCAAACGTTTTGAGATCTACAACAAGAAAATCTTGATTTAATTTTTTTCCCATAAATTCCACATCTAATAATCTAAAAACTGCTTCAGCCAACCCATCAATTGGTACATCAGAATAAAAATCGCCAAGATTTTGGTGTATTAATCCAGGATTTTGTTTAATAAGGCTTCTATACGCTTCTGTCTGGATTATTTTTAGTCCTGGTGATTCTTCCTCTACAAACAGCAGATTATAGTGTTCCATACTATTGAAGGAGATGTCAGCTATTTAAAAAGTTTTTGGCGGGCTAACGTGTATTTAGCTTAATCAAAAGAGATGATAGAAACTTGTATAAAACAGCTGCATTCTCTATTTCTTTTATGGCAGAACCCCGTTCCATACGTGCCATTAAATCATGTGTTGCCCTAGGCATTGTCGGGCTGTTAGTAAATTATGTTGTTGCTGCCGCGACAAAAAAACTATCGCACATTTTTCAGTTCTTCTCAATTTGAGTCTGAAAAACCTGAGACAAAGTTAATCGTACTTGAGGGAGCATTAGAGCTAAATGATGATATCCACTCCGATTGGAAAAGATATGTCCCCTTCTACTTTGCCGTGAAGAAGTATATTCTTGGCAGCTATCCTCTTCCGCCATCTTTTAAAAGATAATCTGGCTTTATCTGCTAAAACTGTAGATTTACATGCCTTAAATCAATGTACTTAGGCAATTGTTTTGACAAATCAATCATTGCAAAAGAAAACTTCTCATTAGTCTGCTCATAATATGGCACATGCACAAATTTGACCTTCTCTCTTTGCGCATCTTCTAAATCTTTATTCCCGTCACTTATAAAGACAGAATTTGCAGGCGCAATGCCAAAATCTGAGCATATCCTCTCCAAATCTTTTCTTTTTCCATGGTAACCTGGAATTTCGGTCATATCATGATAACAGTAAATGCCATCTAGCCTATCGATGATAGCCAAATCTCTTAAATTCTTATCAACAGCATCCCTAAAATCATCAGTAGCAAGAACAATTTTCTTATTTTTATATGTGTCAATAAATTCTGCAAATCCATTTCTTGAATCAGTATTATTTCCCCTGCCGACAATAGTTCCATACATATCCAATATTATCAAATCTATCATGCAGAATAATTTCAGTTTTCCCTGGCTGCATCCCTTAAGACGGGGATAATTGTCTTTTCAGTCGCTTCATCAACCAATTCCTTGGTCATGGCCCCTATTGGAGGCGCAATTCGCGTATAAGCAATTTTTGTCCCATTCTTTACGGTGCCATGGCCGTGTTTCATAAACACCCTGGGGCTTCTATTTCCCAAAAGCATTTCATAACAAGCTGGCTTTGCGCTTTCAGCATTTTCTATCTCCACCCTTATCAAAGCCCCCCTATGGTCTACATTAATGCCATCTATGCCTTTAAGGTTATTGCAGAAATGGTTTCCAAGCTCTTTTGCCTTTTTTGGTATGTTATTCTCCACAATATATTTTAATGATGCCAATGCAGCTGCGCAGGCTAATGAATAGCCGCCATGTGTGCTTCCATCGAGATTGGGCTTGTATATCTTCATAAACTCTTCTGTCCCTACAAGGGCAGATACTGGTATTATTCCGCCGCCAAGAGCTTTTCCTAAAGTAACAAAATCCGGCCTCGCTTCTTCTCCAAATTCCTGCCATGCCATGATATGGCCGCACCTGCCTAATCCTGTCTGTATCTCATCTGCTCCAAAAAGGATATTATTTTCTCTCGCAATTTTTCTTATCTCCAGAAAATCTTCTTTGGAAGTGAATAAAGGTCCGCCTTCGCCTTTATGGGTCTCAACAAAAATCCCAATAGTGCTCTTATTGATTGCCTTGGAAATTGCCTCAGCAGTATGCTCAACAACATTTATTCCAGGAAATTTTTGGCTTAATCCATAAGACTGATCAGGATCAAACAAAGCGTTTGAGGCAAACATCATGGTCCTGCCATGAAAATAGTCTTTCGTGAGAATCACTTCTGGCTTTTTAATTCCGCGCTCATGGCCATGCCTGAAGAGCGCCATCATTGATGAGTCTGCTGCAGAAACTCCATCGCTTTTTGGCATGACTCTGTCATACCCAGTTAGGCTGCAAATTTTTTCGCCGAATTCTGCCAATCTTGAATGATAGACTGCCCTGCTGGTTAAGTCAGTGCCTTGCAACAATTCCTTGACTACCTCATCTATAATTGCTTTATTCCTGTGCGTAAGGATGGATGAATAGGCTGCCAGAAAATCTAAAGCTTTATTTCCATCAACATCATACAGCCAAGGGCCTTCAGATTTTTCAACAACAAATGGGTAAGGAGCATAATTCTGTGCGCTATGCAAGTTTATTCTTCTGATTAAAGCCTCACTCTTAGGACCCAGTGGCTTATAGGTCCTTTTGCTATATGGGATGAAATTTTGCATTATGAATCAGCTTTCTAATTGAATCAAAAAATGGATTATGATATTTTTATTATTTTGAATGTTCATTTTTGCCTTCGGCGTATTTTTGCACTCGGCTTCGGCTTTCTAGCATTAGCCTCAGCTTCGTCTATTGATTTCAGGCATTTTCAATCTAATCCCACTTAATGCCCTGCGCTTTCTGCACAGAGCCTGAAAAATCAACATTGATTACCTTGATCTCAGTATAGGTATCCAAAGCTCCCCCCATGCCTCCCGCTTCCCTATGGCCATTGCCAGTGCCTTTTATTCCGCCAAAAGGAGTTTGCACTTCAGCTCCAATTGTGGCTGCATTGACATAAACAAGGCCCGTTTCTAAAGCCTCAGCTGCCTTATGGGCATTTCTAATGCTTTCTGTGAATATTGCAGAGCTAAGCCCATATGCAGTATTATTAGCAAGGCATATTGCATCGTCAAAATCCTTTGCTTTCAATAAAGCTACCACTGGCCCAAATATTTCTTCATTGGCAATTTTGTGGTCTCTTGGGGGATTGTCAATCACCGTAGGCTCAATAAAATAGCCTTTATCCAAACCGCTGCCAGAGGCGATATTGCCGCCGCATAGGATCATTAATTTGTCATTCTTCGCCAAATCAAGGTATTTTTTAATGCTGTTCCTTTGGTCATCATTAACTACAGGGCCGACATGCGTTCCATTCTTAAGGCCATCCCCCAATCTTATTTGTTTGACAGCTTTTACAAATTTATCCTTGAATTTATCATAAACTTTTTCGTGCACTATAACTCTCGAGGCTGCTGTGCATCTCTGCCCGCTGGTGCCAAAGCCGCCCCACAGTGCTCCATCAACTGCTAAATCGAGGTTGGCATCATCCATGACTATTATTGCATTTTTCCCGCCCATCTCCAGGCTATGCTTTATAAGTTTCTCTCCGCAGATCTTTCCCACCATTTTTCCTATTGCTGTTGATCCTGTAAAAGAGCATCCATCTATCCCCCCGTGGTTGATTAAAAAATCACCCGCTTCTCCTCCTGAGCCGTGCACCAGATTAAGGACTCCTTTAGGCAGCCTTGCTTTTTCAAAAATTTCTACCAACTTAGTCGCGCTCCCGGCAACAAAATTTGATGGCTTAAAAACAACAGAATTTCCGCACACAAGCGCAGGGAATATTTTCCAGCTTGGTATCGCAATTGGAAAGTTCCATGGTGTTATCAAGGCAAAAACTCCAAGAGGCTCTCTTACTGTCCATATGTGTTTGGATTTCAGTTCTGAAGGCACTGTTTGCCCGTGCAGCCTTCTTCCTTCGCCAGCCATATAATAGCCTATGTCAACGCCTTCCTGCACATCTCCAAGGCATTCCTGCAGGATCTTTCCCATTTCCCTGCACATGAATTCTGCCAATTCCTCTTTTTTTTCCTCAAGGATTCTTGCGGCCTTGTATAAGATGTCTGCGCGGTGGGGAGCGGGAATATTTTTCCATTTTGGAAATGCGGCTCTGGCAGCATTAACCGCCTTGTCAACATCATTTTTATTGCTTCTTGGGATTATGCTTACAATCTCATCCGTATTTGCAGGATTTCTCCTTTCCATGGTTTGCTTTGATTCAGAATCCTGCCATTGGCCATCTATAAAATTCTTAAATTGCTCTGCCATCGTATAAAAAGAGGGAAAATATACTGCTTAAATATGTTTTGTTTTGCGGCATAAAGAATATTCAGATTTTAATGTTGCTGCTAGTTCGGTGTTATTTCTATAATAATCTCTATAACTGTCTCTATAAATTTGCATTTTTCTGCTATAAAAGTTTATATATGCAAACAGCAGTTGCTGAACTATAATGCAAATATCTGAGATAGAATGAGGAAGGTGCGGAACGGCATTATTGGAGAGGCATTGCAAGCTGTTCTGCTTAAAATGTGGTTATACTGAAGACTGCTCAGACCATTAGGTTTTTAAAATCATGCTTCTTTTCTTTTGAATATTTTGCGGTAGGATTTGATCATGTTGTAACATATAACCAACTGAAAAACATATAAACAACTGAAAAACCGGTTAAAGCCAGCGTGGCTGAATCAGGCTTAAAGCGCACGCCTCGAAAGCGTGTGTCCTTCGGGACTTCCAGGTTCAAATCCTGGCGCTGGCGTTAAAATTTATAAACAAATAAGCATTACCTTAGATAATGAGAACAAAAACACTTGAGATCTTGTTTGGATTGGTTATATTATCGACAATAATTGTCTTCACTGCCATCAGTGTTCTTGAGAGATCTGAAAGAGATATAGAATTTGGCGGATTTAAGGAGATAACAGGCTCTGCAGGCATTGGCACTGCGCAAAGTTTTGAAATTAGCGATGATTACGCAATAAAACAGGAGCCGACAAAAACTACTGACAGATATGATGAGAAATATCTGGAATATTTGGATTCAGTAAAAGAATCAAGGGGTGATACATTTATAAGGTAAAAAAATAAAAGTGCCGCTGGCGATATTTCCAAATCCCAAGGAATTATATCATCCTTGAAGGATATTTGAAATCGCGACTTCTAGATAACCCGGTTTGAGGTAAGTCATCCCGCGAATTGTGAGCGAGTGAAACGAGTTCACTTGCATTTCACCGGTCATAACTCAAATATATGAGTCTAGCACTCTAACCAGGCTGAGTTACAGCGGCATAAGAATAAAAGAACTATCAAGCTATTTATAAATATTGTTGCTGCAGATTTTTCTTTATCCTGATTAAAAATGATTCCATCTCTCCTTGGCCATATTTCTTATGCGTCCACTTATACCTGAAGTCATCTGCAGAAAATCTTGGCTGGATATGCATATGCACGTGCATCACTTCCTGCCCCGCTGCCCTTCCGTTGTTAAGCAACAGGTTAAACCCCTCTGCCTTAGAGGCTTTCATGACAGCTTTTGCAATTTTAACCTGCATCTCTCCAAATTCTTTGCCGTCCTCATCCGGCATTTCCTCAAGACTGGGATAGTGCTCTTTAGGCATTATTAGGGTATGGCCTTTGTTTGCAGGGCTGATATCCAAAAAAGCCATAAACTTTTTTCCGTTAAAGACTATTGCTGCCGGAATCTCTTTTTTTGCTATTTTGCAGAATATGCAGTCTTCCATATTTTAGTTGATTAGTCCTATTTTTTTAATATTTTTTGGTTTTAAGATCCCTGAAAAAGTTAAAGCTCAAGATATTTAGTGTCAAAATTTGATATATCTATGACAATGCAGTTTAATTTCAAATCTGGATAGCTGCTCCCGACATTTATGCATATAGTCTTGCCAATGCGATCGACAAAGCTGCCTGATATCCTTGGGCTTTCATGAATATGGCCATGCAAAGTCAGGAAAGGCTGCTGTTTCTCAATAAACTCTCTTAATGCTTTGCTGCCTACATGCGTTCCGTCAGCTATAATGTCTAGTTTTGTGTTGAATGGAGGGGCATGTATTACGTAGATAGTTTTCTTTGGATTTGATAACTTCACAAACCCGTTTAAGTCTTCTTTTATCGTTCCTTCACTTGTTTCAATGGTCCTTATCACTTCGTCAGATAGCTGCCTGGGAGCTTCTTGTTCCTCATCTTCAAATTTTTCCCAATCTTTGAGCCTGAAAGGAGTTGGATTCACAAAGCTATACCCTACAATGTTTTTTGAAAAAATTTTTTCCCTGACATTGTTTATGTAATGAATATTATCTTTTTGATGCATTAAAATTTGCTCATTTATCCTAAAATCATCATTCCCCATTATAACAAAAACATCTTTTTTCAATCTTTTAAGCTGCGGCACAAAAAAATCCTCAAGAAACTCTCTCTGAGCTTTTACTGAATCCTCTATTGTGCCATGGCCTCTTGGCAATAGGTCTCCACCAAGGACAACAGCCCTTATTTGCTGCTCATTCGCCTTTTTAATAAGCTTGCTATAAAAATTGATATTTCCATGCAAATCTGCAGTGTAAAGGATCTTGAAAGGCATTTTTAACTTTTTTATAATCCTATTTCATGATTCTATTGCATTTATGCTACCACATTTCTTTATACCGTTGCATTTCTTTTATACTAAACTTAATCTTTATTTTGTTAATATTGGCAGATTATGCGCGTGGCTTTTGCTGTTCTTAACACTTGTTATTGGTTGATATCATTGGGCCGCATTATCTGTATATAGCAGAATTTATAAATTATAACATTTACTGACATCACAGTTGATGTAACCAAATTGTTTTTTTAAGATATGATAAACCGCATATTAAGGCATACAAAGAGAGCAATTGTCGCTGTAATTGGAACAACTGTGCTGGCATTCGGCGTCATTTTGCTGTTTACTCCAGGGCCTGCAATTGTTGTGATTCCAGCTGGCCTGGCAATTTTAGCAACAGAATTTATCTGGGCGCAAAGGCTGCTCCACAAGGTTAAAGAAAAACTGATGAAAAATCAGAAAAATGTTGAAAAAAAGGATAAGCAATAAAACTCAAGACAATGACTTGAAAGATGCTTACTCGATGCACGCATCCGCCTTATAGCCTGCTTTCTTGGCCTCTTCTTTGCCGTCAAACCAGACTGCATTTGACTTCTTTACTTTTTTTGCCCAGTCGCATTTTGGCGCATGAAACTTGCTTCCTGACCTCGATGCTATATACTTTCCCGGCTCATATGTTTTTTTTATGTCAGCCTTTTTCGAATCATCTGCCTTGCGCTTTGAATTAAAAGAAGATATAAAAAATCCTGCTATCGCTGCCACAGCAAATGGCAAAAACCCCTCTGGTTTTGATGCTAAAAGCAAATATACAAAAAGCATATCAAGCAATGCCAATCCGAAAAATACCCTCAATAGCTTCCACACCCAGTCAAACCTATTATGCATGCCTACAACTGAAACTACAGCAACCAGCAAAAACCCAAGCAGCACAAAAAATCCTAGGACGAAGCTTAGCTTATGCAGTCTGAAAGTTATGTTTATAAGGCCAAGAAGTACAATCATCAACGCTATATATATCATAAAATCAACAAAGCGGTTTCCCATAACAACTTAGAATAAATCAACCATATTTAAATATTTCTATTCTGGAGTGGTAAATACATGTGAATGTTTATCCCACTTTATCTCAAAAAGTCCTCTTTTAGGTAAGAAGATATGCCTCTCAATGACTCCCTAATCTGGCTGTTTTTATACTCTCTTTCCAGTAAATTTGCTAAATTTCCAAGTCCTTCCATTATCTCCCTTTTTACTATTAGGCCTGTTTCTAATTTGTCAGTTTTTTCTATTAAGGCGACAAGGCAATGCAATCTTTGATATTTGTCTATGGGCAGATTCCTAATAAGGGATATTCCCGAGTCATATTTTCTTTTGGCGATTTGTTCAGCATAGTAGCTCCAATTAGATCCGCCATCATGCTCCCAATCTTGCTTTGTTGTGTCATCAGGCATTTCTTAGAACTCTTCTGCTTCCTCAATCTTCTTCAGATAACCTTTGTTTTTCAGCCACTGAACCTGGGTCGGAGTGTATTTGTAGAGAATATCCCCTTTATCATCTCCGGAAAATTCCCATGGCTCTGCAATGACAATATCGCTTTCCCTTACCCAAAGCTTCCTTTTTAGCCTACCTGGTATCCGGCATATTCTGGTCTTGCCATCCAGGCATTTTACCCGCATTCTTGATCCGCCCAAACGCTGCTCCAAAACACCAAGAACCTGGTTATCGCGAGGCAGCTTAATCCTGCTTATTTCCTGTTGCTGTATCTCTTCCTGGCTAAGGTTATCTTTTCTTTTGTCTTTCTTCCAATCCATAGTTATTATTCACTGATGCTTTGTTTATATACCTTTCTACGCTGGGCATTGTCATATCTTAGAGGAATAATGCTTGCGACTATTTTAAAATTTTAACAATATCTTTCTGCCTATGGGTTCAAAGAATTTAGCCTCGGCCCAACACAAACAGCAATTTCTTTCGCAGAATATTCCTTGCCATCCATGCAAGAAAGAAACTTTGAAACTATTTGGGTTTTTGCAGATACTTTTATCAAAGGTTCTACTTCTCTTGCAAAAATTTCCGCTTTATCAAAATTTTCCAGCTTGTAGTTTGTAAACACCAGCCCTACGGTGCTGTATAACTTCGTCAACTGCCATCCTTTTCCCGCAGCTGCGCTTTCAAAACTTTTTTTGGCTTCTTCAGTCTTACCCCCATTAAGATATGACCATCCAAGGTAGCTGTATGCCGGAGCATACGATGGGTAATATGCCAGAAAATCATTGAAGCTGCTAACAGCTTTATCATAATCCTCAGTCCAGTAATAGCTTATTCCCAGACCGTAATGAGCTTCATAAAGCGCGCGATCTGATTCAAGCTGTTTTAAGAACAGGTTTTTAGCATCTTCATATCGGCTCATTTGAATATACGTCCAGGCTAACCCATTTGAAGCATAGACTTCATTGGGATTGATAGATTCCGCTTTGGAAAAATGCTGAATAGCTGATTCATAATCGCCTTTCCAATAGTAGCTCCATCCCAAGCCAATGTGCGCATTAACATTATCTCCATTGTGCGCTAAATACCTATCAAATTCAGTTATAGCTGCATCATAGTTTCTGGAGCGCAGCAAATTCCAAGCATCTGAGAAATAAGCTTGTTCGGATTTCAGTTTTGAATCTTTATCTGCATTGTAATCAGAAATAAGGTATCCAATGGCAAACCCCGCAATCAAAACAGCAATTAAGACAAGAAGGCTTGCGCCCCTTAATGCCTCTTTTCTTGCCATAATCTAAAATTGAATAAGCTAATATTTAAAGGTTTTCTTAATGCGGTGTTAACAGAAAGTGAAGGTTAGCATTAATTTGTGAGCTGAAAATTTGATATGCTAATTCCAACTTACTCTGCAAAGAGAGTTGCCCGCCTCATTCTCTGCCATATGCCAACATCGCGGTTATATCCCAGAAGTGAAAATTTATTTATCTTTTTTTAGTAGTAACGAAACAAAAACCTTTAAATACTGCCTCAGTTTTACCTATTAAAAGTTATTCAATTTACAATGGAGGTCGCTTAAAATGCCACAAATCGTGCAAATAAAATCCCCTGTATTCGCAGCAGTTACAGATAAGATTGGATACGTCAAGGCTCGAAAAGAGGCCGATAAATTAGCTGCAGAATATGGCTTGAAAGTAGCTGACATGCCCATAGCAATACAAGCTATGGCTAATCATCCTGAGGTTCGTGAAGCAATCAGACCTGTATGGATAGACACAATCACTGGCGAATATCATGGTCAGCGAGATGGCAACCGTTCTTATGAAACATGGCATTCAGCAGGTTCTTTGGCAACTGCAAAAGGACTGGAAAAAGCATTTTCCAAAGCTGGAGAATATGCATTTATGCAGATTGCTGATGACGAATGGGTTGCTGTTGGAAAAGGCAATTACAACGGTCAGGATGTTGCAAGAATCCATCTTGACGATGTTAAGAAAGGCAGTGTGCCTGTAGCAGGAACTCCTTATACTGTTTTTACACGATTGGACAAAGCCAATATCAATGGCAGAGGTCAATTAACGTATGATACTTTCATGAGTGATGACCGAGTGCTTATGATTGCAGGTTCTCCTGATAACAGGGAAGCATTGGCTAAAATGCTCTTTGGTAGAAAAGAAGATGGCGGAGAAGGCTGGAGCAATATTGGAAGCTATCACCAAATCAAGGGAGCCGGCTTTGATGCACAAGCAAAGGGGCGCCTGGTGTACCTCGACGGCAATTATAGTGGCCTCGACGGCGGCAGGGTCATCTACAGTAGTGGGCGTTTCGTCGGGGTAGGCGCCGGAGGCGCAGTTGCGCGCGAAACCCAAGAAAATCAGAGATTTTCTGGGCCCCAAAACTCTCAGGGAGTTTTGAGGGAATCAT
>Ga0209541_10013227_pt1 | contig 12645 bp, 11 predicted proteins | sample RifCSPlowO2_01_FD_184027 | JGI IMG/M metagenome (GOLD analysis project Ga0209541, IMG submission 184027) | Groundwater microbial communities from Rifle, Colorado - Rifle CSP2_plank lowO2_0.1 (SPAdes) (version 2) | ecosystem: Environmental > Aquatic > Deep subsurface > Groundwater | place...
CGCTTATATAATTGGAAAGTGCGTCGGCCCAGACATACATAGTTTGAGTTTCATCTTCAGGCACTGGCACCCCCCAAGACAAATCTTTTGATGGTCGGGAAAAACTAATATCTGCCAACCCCTCGCTTAAAAAAGACAAAACTTCATTTTTTCTTGTCTCCGGAATAATCCTTAATTCATTATTCCTGATTCGTAATTCAATCTCTTTGGTATATTTTGAAAGCCGAAAAAACCAATTTTCTTCTTCAATAATTTCTGGCTCTTTCTGGTGGTCGCGGCATTTGCCATTTTCCAAATCTTTCTGGGTAACAAATGCTTCGTGGCCAACGCAATATAATCCCTGATAGCTTTTTTTGTATAAATCTCCGGCTTTTTCCAATCTATTCCATAGCTCCTGCGCCACCAACCAATGAATTTCCTTATCAGAAGTCCGAATAAAATTATCCCACGATAAATTAAGCGCGGATTTTAAAGCTTTAAATTTTTCTGAATTTTCATCTACTAATTCTTTTGGGGTTTTGCCAGCGGCTTCCGCTGCCCGAGCAATTTTCGCTCCATGCTCATCCGTGCCAGTCAAAAAAAATACTTCCTCGCCTTTTTGGCGATGGTAACGCGCCAAAACATCCACCTGAACCGATTCCAAAGCAAAACCCAGATGAGGCGGCGCATTTACATATGCTATAGAAGTTGTGATATAAAATTTATTCATATAATTAAATCTACTGGAAAAAATCAAAAAACGCCAACCGGCGTTTTTTCTTTTTAAGACGCTGTGGAAGATGCCTTTTTTCTAATTTTCTCATTTGCCCAGCTATCCACTAATTCTTGAATCATCACTGTTAATGGAACCGCTAGCACAATTCCGACAAAACCAAAAATTTTTGCTCCAACTAAAAGGGATATCAAAACCGCCGCCGGATGAACGCTGGTGGTAAGACGCATTAAAAGCGGCACCAGCAAAGTTCCTTCCGCCTGCTGAATTAAAACAAAAAGCGCCAGAACATAAAAGCCGACCATTGAAGAATCAGAGGTGGCAATCAGAAAGGCAATCAAACCGCTTAAAATCGGCCCGACATAAGGAACAATTTCTAGCAAACCAGCCAAAATTCCAAGCACTAAACTATATTTCACGCCGATAAACCAAAGGCCGAAAAAAACTGCGGTACCTACGGATAAACTCAAAAGCAGCTGTCCGTAAAGCCACTGCCCGATCTTGACTCTGGTCCGGTAATAAACCTCCAACACTTTATCTTCATAACCAGCTGGCATTACTTCCAATAAAAACTTCTCCACTCCGTCCCGGTCAACCGTCAGATAAAAAGAAAGTACAAAAACCGCTATCGCAAGAGAAACTCCGCCAATAAACTTGGATAAAATGTCCACAAAAGAAATATTCCCGCTTAGAAGAAGATTCGTGACTCTGGTTAAACTTTCATTAACTACGGTGATAATCTTATTGGCCTCTTCCAGGCCAAGAGCCGTGCCGTCAAATTTACCAAAACTTTTTAACAAACTAGAAAGCTCGGCTAGGGCTACCGGCAAAATCGCATACAAAATCAAAGCAATGGCAACTACCAATAAAATATAAATAGCCAGAGTTCCGACAATTCTGGGAATTTTTTTTCTTTCCAGCCAGCTGACTGAGGCGTCTAAAGCAGAAGAAATAACAATCGCCAAAAAAACTGCCACCCAGATATCCAGCGCGTAATAAAAAATACTGACTAAAATAACCATTCCAGCCAGCCGCCAAAGGCCTGCCCAAGTAATGTCTAAACCGCGATCCATGAAATTATAGTATAGTAATTGGAACCTATCTTAATAATAGCTCCCCAACGCGTTTGAGGGATTATTATTGAGATAGGTTCTAACAAAGATTACAACGGGAAAATGAGCCTATTTGTTTCTAAATCTTCAAAATTTTCTCAAACTCCTTCTTATCCTTAAACGGGCCGATAAGGGCTAGATTCAGGTGCTCGTTTTTAACGATGCCTTGGGCTACTTTTAAAACTTCCTTAGCGCTAACCGATTCTATTTTTTTAAGCATATCTTTGGGGGTCATAATATCCTTATGGAATAATTCCTGCTGGCCATAAAAACTGGCCAGTTCATCCGAAGTTTCCAAACCAATCATCATTGTCCCGCTTAAATGATTTTTGGCCCTCTGCAGCTCAGCCTCACTGACTTTATAAGTGCTTATTTTTTTAAGCTCTTCCAAAATTGCCCTGATAACCGCGTCCGCTCGGCGATTGTCTAGTCCGGCAGAAACCGCAAAAAGACCGTGGTCAGTAAGCAAATCCGAACCGGCTCGGACATAATAAGCCGCCCCAAGCTGTTCCCGTACCCGCTGAAAAAGCCGGGAGCTCATCCCGCCGCCCAAAATATCGCTTAAAACTTCTAAGACAAATCGCCGCTTATCATACATAGAAAAAGCTCGGAATCCTAAAACAATATGAGTTTGGTCCGAAGATTTATGGTGCACTAAAACTGCCGGCTTATTTTGAGAATCAATTATTTTTAATTTAGAAAACTTCTTAGCAACCGGAATTGCTTTAAATAATTCCTTAATTTTTAAAAGAGTTTTTTTCTCGTCAAAATTACCGGCTACTACTACAGTAGTAGCTTTAGCAACGTAATGTTGGCTGCGGTATTTAATAATATCTTCTCGCTGCAAAGAACGGATTACCTCTTTAGTTCCGCCAATATCCCAGCCAGCCGGCTGATCGCCATACACAAGCTCCATAAAAAGATCGCTTACTTTCCTGGTTGGCGTATCTTCATACATATTTAATTCCTCAATAATCACCCCTTTTTCTTTTTCAAGTTCCTCCGCATTAAATACCGGATTTAAATAAATATCGGAAATAATATCTAAAATTGTATCCAAATTTTCCGCCCGGACTTTAGAATAATAACCGGTTGCTTCATGGCCGGTAAAAGCATTGGAAACCGCCCCCAAAGATTCTAATTCCGAAGAAATAGTTAAAGCGGTTGGCCGTTTTTTTGTCCCCTTAAAACAAAGATGCTCTAAAAAATGGGAAACGCCGTTGATTTCTTTTTTTTCATATTTGGAACCGGCTTCCACCAATACCAAAACCGTGGTCGCCAAACTCTCCGGCTGAGGAACTAACAACACTCGGAGGCCGTTAGTAAAAATATATTTTTTAAACGATGTCATGGATTATAAAATATAATGTAATCGTTTCGCGAGATGAGCAATCTTTTAGAAAAAGATTGAACGATTTATACTTTCGCGTAAATGAGTGCATAAACTATGTTTATTTTAAAACTTTAAAAAACTCTTCAATCGTTACCTCAATATCTTGAAGTATGCCCCTTAAGAGACCGCTTTTAACATCCTTTCCGTAATGAATTGAGATGGTTGTTCTTCTTTATCTATTAAAAATCAATTCTTTTTCAGAAAAAGTTTGGACAAGTTCCAAGGCGTTTTCCTCTAGAGGAATCGCTTCTTTATCTTTTTTTAAACCTTGCAAATGACAAATAATTGCTTCATTAAGATTTTTCTTAACCTCTTCAAGGGTATCGCCGTTGGTATGAAGGCCGCGAAGTAAAGGCACGAAGCCATGATAACCGCCGCCTTTTTCCGGCTCAATAATAATTCGAAATGTAAAAAGTTTGTTATTTTTTTTCATATTTCCAATATAACAAATTTAAAAATTAAAATCAAATTACTTTTTCTCTCCCCGGGCTTCAATCAATTACTACCTAAAATTAGTTTTTTAATCTTTTGAGTATCCCCATGCTTCAAAAGTCCAAGATAAGAATTAATTGTTTCTGATTTTGGATTTTCTTTTATTCTTTTCAGCATTCTTCTTTTTGTGGTTGTCCGTAAAATCCGGTAATCTGCAAAGTTAATCCAGCCAAGGAAATCCACTCCGGAAACTAATGTTTTAATGAATACTTTGTTTGGGTGCAATTCTAATTTTAATTTATTTTGCAGAAATTCTTGAATTTGAGAAGTCAGTTTTTCCAGCCAATCTTTATTATCAGAAAATATCACGAAATCATCGGCATATCTAATGTAATATTTAACCTTTAATTTATGCTTCATAAATTGGTCAATGCTGGCAAAGAATTTTTTAATATCGCATTTCAATATCCAGCAGGTTTTAGTGTTATTTTTACTGACTTTACGGGAAAAATTACAAAAACGGCTAATGGCTTTATGAGTTCCTTTGTTAATACGGCAAGAAAAAGAATCAGCAATAAAAGAATCCCCCAATCCGATTTGCATCGGATTGGGGGATTTGCTAAGGGTCTTAAACCCTAAGCGCTTGCTACTCGCGGATACGCACTAAACGATCGAGGGAGTTCCAATCGCTCCTGAGCCAGTAGAAGCTCAGATACCACCGGTCATCGTACCAGCCAAGATACGGGCCGTCGCGGCTGCCACCAGAGTCCTGCCAGACTGTTCCCGGGAAGATAAGGCAATAATTGCCTCGCCATTCCTTAGGGATCAGCTCTTGATGATCCAGCAAGTATTCAGCGTGTCTCTGGCCGAGGTTAGCGTTGAGCTCTTTGGCTCTCTGCTTCATTACCTCGCCGTTGACCGAGAACTCGCCGGATTTCAGGAATTCCACGATCTCCGGAATAAACTGCTTGCCATCGAACGGGACGTCCTCCAGGAGTGTCCAGTTGTCTTTGGCTTTGTCGTGCTTGAAGGGAATGGCTTGAGCCGCTTCCATTTTCTTCAAAAAGGGATTACGCCCCTCACTGAAGTCCACCAACTGCTGTTTGGTGCGAACCCCGCTTCTCAGCTGACGTATGAGATCCTGGAGCGGACCCAGGACATCCTGACTCGACCCTTCGGCCGAGCCACGACGATTATTCTTTTTCATCGCCGTATCCTCCTTGCCCGTTTAGGGCTTTGTTTTTATTTAAGGTGCATCAACCGAGCTGTGCCCGATTAAATATATTATAGCATACTTTAACCTATTTTGTCAAATGCAAATTCTGCCACAAATATTCTTTCAAATCGGCAATCTTAATTCTATCTTGTTTCATGGTATCTCTATCCCGAACCGTTACCGCTCCATCTTCCAATGATTCAAAATCAACAGTTACGCAATACGGCGTGCCGATTTCATCCTGCCGGCGGTAGCGCTTGCCAATGCTCTGGGTTTCATCATATTCGCAGGCAAAATCCTGCAATAAATCCGCGTAAATTTCTTTTGCTTTATTAGAAAGATTTTCTTTCTTGGAAAGCGGCAGAATGGCAACCTTAATCGGCGCCAAGGATTTTTTAAGTTTAAGCACGGTTTCGGTTTCATGCACTGCTTCCTCTTTTCCGGAACGCGCTTCAGTTTCCGTATAACTATCCAATAATACCGCCAGCATCAGCCGTTCTAATCCAACGCTCGGCTCCACCACATACGGCCAAAATTCTTCGCCGCTTTCCGGGTCTTTATATTTCAAATTCTGGCCGGAAAGCTGTTCGTGATTCTTCAAATCGTAATCCGTCCGCGACGCCAATCCCCACAATTCATCCCAGCCCCACGGAAAATGATACTGGAAATCAATAGTTCCTTTGGAATAATGCGCAAGGTCTTTTTTAGGGTGTTCATATCGCCGCAAATTTTCTTTTTTCAACCCTAATTCAGCTGTCAAAAATTTTTCAATTGCTTCTGCCCAAGAATAAAATGCGGCATCTTCTTTCCCCGGCTTTACAAAATATTCCAGCTCGGCTATATGAAATTCCCGGCTTCGAAAAATAAAATTCCCGGTAGTAACTTCATTCCGAAACACCTTGCCAATCTGGGCAATGCCAAAAGGCAATTTTCGGCGATTGGTTTCCAGCATTATCTTAAAATCAGTAAACATCGTTTGCGCAAGTTCGCCGCGGAGATAAACCATTGATTGCTGGTCTTCCACCGGACCGAGAAAAGTCTTAACTAAAAGGCTGAATAGTTTTGGTTCGGTCCAAATATCTTTTTCTTTATGTTCTTTGGCGTGTTCTTTCAATTCTTTTTCCTTGTCGGCCCGAAAACGGGCGTGGCAGACCCGGCATTCCACCAGCGGGTCGGTAAAATTTTTAACGTGGCCGGATGCCTCCCAAACTTTCGGATTCATCAGCACCGGGCCGCGGACTCCCAGCATATCTTCCCGCTCCTGGACAAATTTTTTCCACCAAAGCGCCGAAATATTATTAAAAAGCTCTGTTCCGACATGGCCAAAATCCCAGCTGTTAGCCAGTCCTCCATAGATTTCCGAACCGGGGAAAATAAAACCCCGGCGTTTCGCTAAACTTACTATTTTTTCCATTAAATCCATACGCTTACGCTAACTTATGATACTAATATACTAATTTTACTAATGATACAAATAATACTAATTTTGTTTATTTTATATTCGTATGATTAGTATCATTCGCATGCATTCGTATATTGGTATCGCATTTTTTATGGCTGAACCACTCCTCCCTGCTGTCCGACCGTTGAGTCATCCGGCAAGGCAGTAGTCAACGCTCCATCGCTATGAGATAATTCCTGGCCGGTAAAGCCGTCCAAAGCCTTAATACTCGTCGGCCCTAAAATTTGGATATAATTCCCGACATTGCCGGCTTCCGGCAAAACTTCCACCTGAAAAACCGCTTCAATCGGAATCCCGATTAATCCCAGATTGGCCTGGATTTTTTCTATCTGCCACACCACTTCATTGCCTTCGACTGAATAAAAAGGCAGTGATCCGGCATTGCTCTTCGGCACGCCAACCATCTTAACATTATTACCCAATGCCCCCCGCACTTCAATATTAGAAAGATCATTGGCAAAGCTTTTTACCAGCCAATGGATGGTAAAATTAGTCGGCTGGCCAACCTTCAGCGGGAAAAGACCTTGATTTAAAAATCCAGACTCGGCGTCCCGAAAATAAGCCTTGGCGTCAACTTCCGCTTTGCCAACCAGTTTAGTTTCCGATTGGACTTTGCTAAAAATCCGGCCGTTGCTTTCGGTTTCTGCCTGAACTTTCAAAAGAAAATTCTTATCGCTGAAACGGCGGATTGGATAAGTTTCTTTAATTTTCACGCTGAAATTTACCACTCCGGCTTTTCCGGAAGGCAAAGGGGTTAAATCCGGCGCGTTAGCCGAGTTCCAAATTAAAGTATTGTCTGTTGGCCGAAAAAATCCTTGAGTCTGCACCGAACCCAAATCAAACAACTCGCCAATTAATTTCGCTCTAATAACCACATTGCTTAATAAAGAATCAGTATTATTACTGTAGCTGATAGTATAATTTAAATTATCCCCAGGCTTGGCAACATAATTTTCTCCGTTATTTAAATGAATTGCCAAAGAAAGCGGCGAGGAGCCGATAGCCGTTTTCGCTGATCCCCGGCTTACCAAATAGGAATAACCGCCCTGGCGGCTGGAAAGCCCCGCTTTAAATTCAAACAATTCATCTTCACTGCCGATTAAATTTCCTGTCACGAAAAATTTGCCTTCGGAATTTTTTCTAAGATCGCCGAGCAGCCAGATATTATTGCCGCTATCCGGCTTTAGAGAAGCGATGGCAAAAGTAAAATTAGGCGGATACTCCAAACGCAATTCCAAATCGGAAAAATCCAGGTCGGAAATATTCCGATAAGCAATGTCTAAAGAAAATTCTTCGCCGCTGACGGTTTCTTCCGGAACAACCATTTCAATCTGAATGCCAGCGGACCGAGATTCTACTTCTATTGTTTCGGACTTTTCAAAACGAACTCGTGATCCCAAAGAGGCTGGTGCGTAATTCACGGCGGCCTTGAATTCTTTAACTGCCGGCTCAGCGGCAATAACAATTACTTTATAAGTTTCCTGAACTAAACTGCCGTCGCCGATATTTCCTAACGGTTTATTATCAATATTTTTTTGCAAGTCTTTCCCGAAAAAGGCGGCTCCTTCCGGCAGAATTACCGATAACCGGACATCCCCAATCAAATTTCCGGAATTATTGCTGAAATTCACTTTCAGATCAAAAGGAACTCCGGTTAAAATTTCTTCCGGCGCCTCCAGCTCCAAATTCAAAGCGCTCCGGTCCCGTAAAACAAAAATATAAAAAGAGCTGGCTAAAGAAATAGCGATAAAAGCTACAATAGTTAAATTAACTATTTTTGGATTGAGGCGCATAAATCTAAATTAAACGGATAAAATTTTCTTTTGTTTCTTTGGAAGATAAATTACAAAGCCGGCAGATAAAAAAATTTTCTTTTGGGTAAAAATATTCCGGGCTGGATTTCCGGCATAACTCACAGCCGGCAAACTCCAAATCCAAGCCCAAAATTTTTAAAATTTCTTGAATAGAATAGGTTATTTTTTGGGAACAAATATTCTGGAAAACCTGCCAGAGATTCTCGTCCGGCGCGCCCTCTGGAATGCTTTTCCGAATCAAATTTACGGCCTCTATTGCTTGCCGCAAATTGGCCGGATTAGATTTTAAATCTCCGGCATTATCAATTAAAAGAGCATCTGTTAGCTGGAAATTCCGGCTATCGGTAAAATCCGAACGAGAAATCAATCGTACCAATACATAATTTAAAGGTTCCAGATGCCCTGCCAATTTGGAAGTAATTTTCCTGGCACTGGTCACTTTGGCGGTTGATTTGCCAAAATCTGCAGTATATAAAAAAATCCGGCTGTCTGATTCGCCAAGATCTTCTTTATCCAAAACAACCGCTTCGGTTGTGACCTCAAACATAATATGGAGAGCTCTCCTATATTATTATAATCCTTTTTTAAAAAAACTTAAAAACGGCAGCTGCCGTTTTTAAGTTTTGTGCGCGGGAGAGGAAACGAAAACTCGGAAACCCTCGGTTTTCCGACGCTCCCCCGCAATGCGGGGTCGCTGCCTTCCGACACAGGAAACTCCCGTTTCCCGACCCCTTCCCGTTCGAATCCTCCATCATAAAATTCAAAAAACTTTGCGTTGCAAAGTTTTTTGAATTTGTGCGCGGGAGAGGATTCGAACCTCCACGCCCTTACGGGCACAGCCACCTCAAGACTGCGTGTATACCGTTTCACCACCCGCGCATTATTTTATCTTTTTATTTATAATCGCTAAGGCCTTTTCTATTTTTATACGTTTTCTGGATAAGCAAATAACTTTGTTATTATAATATATTTTTGACAATAATTTCAATGATTCGGCTTTGGCATATTTTAATTGGTATGCTGAATTATTGACGCTTTTAGTAATATGACCTTTTATTTGTAAAATCCTTTTAATACTTTCTCTAATCCATTGAATATGATTCTTACTTGCAGAAATAAAAACTGTATAAAACATAAAACTTGATTTCCATCTCGGATCCCAATAGGAATAAAAAGTGCCATCGCCGTCAAAATGTCCCCGCAAAAAATCAAAGAAATACTTTTGAGGCACTTTAACATCTTGGATTATTTTTGTCTTATTTGGCATAAGTCCTATCCCACCCAAGAATTTATAGAAATTTACATCTCCAAGTTGAACTCTTAAAGCGCTACCGTGATTTTTATGTTTAAATCCAATTTTATTTTTACTTTTCAGGCATAATAAAAAATTCTCTAGTTGCTCGCGATCATTAGAAGTAAGATCTATATGCCTCCCATCTTTAGATAAAGATCCGTCCGTGGTCAAAAGTCCGATTGCATATGCAAACTCCGGTGACCATTTAATTTTTACTTTGTTTTTGGGCTTTGCGCCTCGCTTCCCCATATTTTTATTACTCCCTTAACACTTAAATATTATACCATTCCTCAAGTTTATAGCGTATGCCAATATGTTAATAACTAAATATATCTAACTTCAATATAAAAATACCCTGGGTCGCTTTTAACCTAAGGTATTTTTATTGAGTTCCCACTTTCTGGCGAGTTTCCTTACGAGAAAGACTGCGTATGTAATAAAGCTTCGCCCGGGAAACTTTGCGTGGAGAATTTACAACCTCCACTTTTTCTATAAGCGGCGAATGGACCGGATAAACTTTTTCTACGCCAACTCCGGCTACCGTCGTCCGGACAGTAAAAGTGGCGCCCGGCTCACTGCCGTGTTTTCTTGCCAAAACCAAGCCGGAAAATTTCGCCAGCCGCTCTTTATCCCCCTCTTTCACTTTCTCGTAAACCTTCACTGTCGCCCCGGATTTAATTTTAGATAAAACTGCTTCAGGAATCATAGTAACTTAGTCTAAAGTAAAAAATTTCAGCTGTCAATACAAATATGTTAATTTTAAATTAATGGCTGATGAAAAAAACAGGCTGGTCAGAGATGTTAAGCCGCCGCTTATTGATTCCGAAACAACGGCTCCGAAACCAGCTAAAAGAGAAAAAGAAGGAGTATTAAAAATTAGTTATCTAAAGCCTATTTTAGTTGTTTTGGCAGTTTTGGGCGGTTTATATATGCTCGCTCTTTTTAATTTTAAAAATGAAATTACGGCGGCCGCGGCTACCATTAAAAAAGAAACTGTCCAGATTAAAAACGCGGCTTTAGAATTAAAACTTGACCAAATCGCCCGATCACTAGAAACCATTTATCAAAAAATCAGCCTGGTCAACGACCAGGCAAAAATCATCGGCTTATTAAAGCTAACCTCTTTTCTGGGCAAATTTTCTCCGCCTTTTGCCCAAGTTCCCGCGGCTCTGGATAATCTTGCCCTGCTTAACGAAAAAAGCTTCTTAATTGCCAAAGATTTAGATTTCTTAAAAAGAAACGGTTTCCAATTAATGCACCGGCAAAAAGGAGAAGAAATAATAAGTGCTCTGGAACGATTATCCGGCAATCTGAAAGTCATTGAAAACTTAAACAGCCGGCTCAAAAGCCAAAGTTTCCAATTAAGAAATATCTCCTCGCAATTGGCTTATTTTTCCAATCTCTTGGATAAAAATTATTTAACCATTAATTCAAATTTATATCGGGCGAAAAATTCCGTGGATGCCCTCCTCGCAATCTTAAAAAATCCAAACGACCAGCACTTTCTGCTGATTTTCCAAAACCCTTCGGAGATTCGGCCGGCCGGCGGTTTCATCGGCAGTTACGGAGATTTAACCGTCAGCCAAGGCAATCTTAAAAATATCCGGATTGACGACATTTATAATGCCGACCGGCAATTAAATCTAAAGCTCATTCCCCCGAAAGAACTGCGGGGAATCACCACCAACTGGGGGGCAAGGGACGCAAACTGGTTTTTTGACTTTCCGACTTCGGCAAAAAAAGTCATCAGCTTACTGGAACAATCCGACCTGCACCGACAGTTGGGAATCCGCTTTCAAGGAACAATAGCCATCAATACCGGCGTTTTAAAAACGCTGATTGAAATCCTCGGTCCGGTAGAACTGCCTGGCTATGAATTAACTTTGAACGGCAAAAATTTTTTGGAGGAAATCCAGCGGGAAGTGGAAGCGGGGCGGGATAAAAAACCAGGCCAAAATCCTAAAAAGATTCTTTCCGCGCTGGCGCCGCTCCTGCTGGAAAAATTAAACCGGCTTTCCGTTCAGGAACAGGAGCAATTAATCGCCGCTTTCCGAAATCATCTTTTGAAAAAAGATATTATGGTTTATTTCCGGGATTGGCAGCTCCAAAATTCCCTGGAAACTGCCGGGGTTGGGGGGGAAATTTTAAATCTGCCAAACAATTTTTCCGGCGATTACCTGGCGGTTGTCAATGCCAATATCGCCGGAGGGAAAAGCGATGCTTTTCTGGACCAGCACATCAGTTTAAAAAGCCAAATCAATCCGGACGGAAAAATAGTGAACCAGCTTACTATTTCCAGAACACATCGCGGTGAGCAGAAAAAAGACTGGTGGTACCGGATACCGAATAAAAATTATTTAAAAATTTTAACGCCCCCGAACAGCCGGCTTAAAACCCTGCAAGGAAATGATGATTCTCCAGCTGTCAAAAAATTCAGCTATCCGGAATCTTACGAACAAGACCCGGACTTAGCCGCTATTGAAAACACTGCGGGCTTAATTAGCCAATTTCAAACCTGGCTGGGAGCGGAATTCGGAAAAAATTTCTTTGCCGCCTGGCTGACTGTTCCCGCGGGAGAAACAAAAACCTTAACCGTAATTTATGAAAATGGCGTGCAGTTAAACATCGAAGACGGACTCCGTTACCAATTTATTTTTGAAAAACAATCCGGCGTAGACGGCTCCCTAGAATATTCCATCACCGCCCCACCCGGCTATATTTGGAAAGAATCCGGCAAAGAAACTTTTGAATACGGCACCCAAGCAATAAAAGCCAGAGAAATTATTGAGCTAACCTTAACCAAGAGCTAAGCTCCTCCGGCAAATCAGCCTCAAATTTCATCCGCTCGCCGGTAGGCAAAGTAAATTCCAAAGATTGGGCATGGAGAAATTGCCTTGTTAAACCAGCTGGCGGCCGCTTTCTTCCATAAAGCTTATCGCCGGCTACCGGGTAGCCAATCGCCGCTAAGTGAACCCGAATTTGATGGGTACGGCCGGTTTTCGGAACAACCTCCAATAAAGAATAATCCTCACCTCCTAACTTTAAAAACTTTATAACTTGATAACTAGTGATGGCTTTTTTCTTCATTTTCTCGCTGTGGGTGCTCCGCTTGGTGCTGCCGGACTTAATTCCAATCGGTTTATCTATAGTGCCGCTTTTTTCTTTCAGTTTCCCATAAACCAAAGCCAAATAAGTTTTTTGAACCAGATG
>Ga0209541_10013229_pt1 | contig 12644 bp, 15 predicted proteins | sample RifCSPlowO2_01_FD_184027 | JGI IMG/M metagenome (GOLD analysis project Ga0209541, IMG submission 184027) | Groundwater microbial communities from Rifle, Colorado - Rifle CSP2_plank lowO2_0.1 (SPAdes) (version 2) | ecosystem: Environmental > Aquatic > Deep subsurface > Groundwater | place...
TTGTATCATTAATTAATTCTGGATTAAGATCAGGTGGTGATTTAGCTATTCTACTTGAAAGAACCGCTTCGAATATGAGGGAGAGGCAATTTGTTGAGAAAAGAGCAGCTTCTAATGTATTGATGTATGAAATATTCATTTTTATTGCTGTTGCTATAGGTGCTCCAGCATTATTTGCTCTTTCAACAATTTTAGTTGAAACAATGATAAATATGCTTTCAAATACTCCTTCGCTTGAGAATACCGTATCAAATCTAAATGTTCCTTTTACCTTTTCTTCAGTTGATATTTCTCTTAATTTTATTATTTATTATTCTCTTGTTTTTATAACTTTTATTGGTATAACCTCTTCTTTAGTTATAGGTCTTGTAAGCAAGGGAAATGAAAAAGCCGGTATTAGGTATCTACCTATAATTATAATTTTAGGGTTTATTGTTTTTTTTGCAGTAAGATTAGCTTTATCTGGTTTTGTTTCAAAAATCTAGTTAAATCTTGAAAATGAAAAAGTAAACTTAAAAAGTCTGATGTTTTGTTTATTTAGGGGAGAATATGAAAGATAAAAGAGGTTTGTTTTTTACAGTAATTGTAATCTTTATAATCACCTTATTTTTTATGTCTTATACTCTGTATGATGTTATAGTTGATAGGAGTTCGACTGATAGGAGAGTAGAAACATTAAATAATTTTGTTTACTCAATTGAGGAAGATATTCCAAGGTATTTATTTATTGCAGGATTTAGATCTCTTTTTTTAATGGAAGAAAAAATTGTTGCTGAAAACAATTATATTTCTAATGTTAACTCAACTTTTCAGGAATTATTTTATAATGGGACTCTTGATGGAGAAGAAAAAGAGATTATGTTTGGTGCAAAATTTTCAGATATGGAATTTTCTTTTGATGAAGTAGCAGATAAAGTTAATGCAAATGTTAGTCTTAGCTCTCCATCAATTTCAATGGATCAAATTGATCCTTGGCATGTATATGTTTCTTTTAGTGTGTATTTGGAAATTGAAGATTTAAGTGGTCTTGTTAAATGGAATAAAACAGCTGTTTATGATACCGTCATCCCAATTGAAGGTTTTGAGGATCCTATATATCTTATTGAAACAGGAGTTGTAACAAATAAAGTTATTCCAACGCCTTATGAAGTTTTTACAAGTGGTAGCGATGTCTCAAATTTAAGCGATCATGTAGATAATTCCTATTATGTGGCATCTGATTCTGCTCCATCATTTTTAAAGAGGATGGAAGGGAATTTCTCCGCAGATGAAAACGGTATAGAATCTTTTGTTAAAATTCCAAAGTTAACTGCTGTTGATATAACTCCTCTTGATAAAACAACTATTGATTACATCTATTTTTCTGGAGACAATCCTACTTATTATAGAGTAAGTGGAATGCCTTCATGGTTTAAGATTGATAATGAAGATGGTCATCTAGATAAGTATAATGTTAGTAGTTTGATTTATTAAATAGATTTAAAAAATAGAAGATATATTTATTATTTATGGGGAGATTTTGTGTTTTTTGTGGAATAGTTAATGGAGAAGTTGAAACTCAAAAGATTTTAGAGAGCAAAAATTTTTTTGTAATACTTGATAATAATCCAAAAGCTGAAATGCATTCTTTAATTATTCCAAAGAAGCATTTTGCCACTTTTTTAGATTTACCAAAAGAACTTTATAAAGAATGTCTTGAGACTACAAGAAAAGCAATTGAATTAATCTCTAAAAAAACTAGATCCAGGGCATTTAATTTACTTTTAAATAATTTACCTGAAGCAGGCCAAGTTGTTGAACATTTGCATTTGCATATCATACCAAGAAAGAAAGGAGATGAAGTAAATATCTATTATTAATTAATAGTTTCTATTATAATACTATTTTTAGATTATTTCTCTGCCTATTTTTATGTTTAAATATAATTTTTTTGGAATTGAAAGAATTTTATAGAATTGACTTTAAAAGGTGATTGTTATTTATATAATAGAAAATTGTCTGGAGATGAAAAAGTAAGGATTGATTCTGAAAGCAGAAGAATTTATTATTCTGATAATTCATGTAAAATAAGAGATAATGCTAAGAGGTGTTTAGAAAAGTATGTCTTTTGTTTCTTTTTAGTACTCTTAAAACAAGAAAAACTCTTATAAAATTAAAGATGGTGAAAATTTGAGCAAATTAATTAAGGTGTTAATCTTTCTCTATCTCTTGGAAATAAAGTTGCTTCTTTTATGTTGTCTAGTCCGCAGATAACTTGCGTTAATCTTTCAAGACCAATACTCCAGCCAGAATGTGGGGGAGCACCGTATCTAAAGCTATCTATATAACTTTTAAAATTATCTGGATTTAAATTTTTTTTCTTAAGTCTTTTAATTAATAAATCTGGGAGGTGAATTCTTTGTCCGCCGGAGCAAATTTCCATTCCTCCATATAAAGTGTCGAAACCTTCGCTATATTTTGCATTTGGATCTTGGTCTTTTGTCATAATGTAGAATGGTTTGTGGTCTGCAGGCCATGAGTGAGTGAAAACAATATTTCCTGGATATATATCACATAATTCTTTTTCTTGCTGTGGAGAAAAGTCATCTCCAAATTTCCCACCAATCTTTTTTATTGCTTCTTCATATGAGAGATATATTGCTTTTGGAGCTTTTAGATTTTTTATTCCGAGTACTTCAAGTTCTTCTTTACAATTTTTTATTACTCCTTTTATTATATGAATTACTACTTCTTCTAAATATTTCATAATTTGAGTTTGGTTCGTAAAAGCAACTTCTATATCCATTTGCCTAATCTCGTTGATATGTCGTGTAGTATTATGTTTTTCAGCTCTAAATACTGGAGTAATCAATACTGCTTTTTCCATTGAACAAGCAACCATTTGCTTGTATAGCTGTGGGGATTGTGCAAGGTAGGCTTTATTTTCAAAATATTTTATTTCAAAAAGGTCCGTTCCTCCTTCTGAAGCTGCGCCGATTATGCAGGGTGGCTGTATTTCAATAAAATTTTTATCAAAAAAATATTGCCTAAATGAATGGGTAATTATGTTTTGAATCTTGAAAATAGCCTGAGTTTTTCTTGTATGTAAATCTAAGAATCTATTATCTAGTCTAAGAGGAAGTTCTGTTTTTGAATAATCAGAGACGTCAATTGGAAGAGGATCTTCTGCTTCTGCAATTAATTCAATAGAATCTGGGATTAATTCACGACCTCCAGGAGCTTGTTTTGAATCTCTTAATTCTCCAATAATCTCTACTGCTGACTCTCTTTTTAGGTTATCTAATAGTTCAAATGTCTTATTGTTTGTTTTTCCTTGTGTTCCTGTAACTTGTATTCTGCCAGTTATATCTTTCAAAATTAAGAATCTTATCTTTTTTAAGTCTCTTGTATCATGAACCCATCCCTTTAGCATTACTTTTCCTTTTTTATTAAAAGAGTCCTTTATGTAAGTTCTTTCCATGTAATTTAGAGAATTTTTTGGTTTATAAAATTGATGGGACGTCTTAATAACCTTTTTATATAGTGATTTTATTAAGTTAATATGGTAAAGGAAATGAAAGCAGATGACTTAGAATATGCGATTAATTCTGCTAGAGGAGTTAAGGAAATAAAAAAAGGTAGTGAAATTAGGCTAACTCCAGAAGAAGAAATAGGTTTTCATAGAGGAGCTCTTAGTACTCTTGTGGCTGAAAGAAATGAACTTATAAAAATGATAGGAAATGTTGAAGCAATTATGAATGCTCATATTCAAAGATTAAATGAGCTAGATGCTAAAAAAGAAAAATGAATAACTTTCAAAAGATGATCTTAATTGCGGCTCTTTCTGGAGCGATTGGAGCAATGCTTGGGGCAGTTTCTGGATCAAACAATCTAGGCATAGTTGCAGTTGTTGGTGGAGTTTTTGGAGGGCTTTCTGCTTGGGTTATTAGTAGTTTTGTTAAATAATAAAATTTAAATAGTGATATATATATATTTATGAAAAAGATGGAAGATAGTAAAGTTATTGGGTTTTCTATTGTTATAATTGTTGCAATTACTTTAGTTGTTGTTCTTGTTTCTACAATTATTCCGGGAGATGGTTCAACTGGTTTTGCTACAAAAAATGTCCAACAAAATTTTACTTCTTGCTGGGATTCAGATGCTGTTAATATTTCAAATTACGGGGTTGTTATAGGTCAGAGAAATAATGGTACTTGGCAAGTATTTCTAGATTATTGTGAAACAAGCTACCATGTAGTAGAAAATTATTGTCTTGGGACTTCTCTTACAAGTTTAGGATTTAATTGTACTACTGGTTCAACTTGTAGTGATGGAAGATGTGTTGCTCCAGTTGTTGTTAATAATTGTATAGATTCCGATGGGATAAATTATTTTTTGAAAGGAAATGTAACCAACTCCTCTAGTATAGTTTACGATTTTTGTTTTAATAGTAATTCTTTAGGAGAGTATTATTGTAATGGAAGCATTGCATCTTTACAATCTTACAATTGTTCAGCTGCTTTGTCTTCTTGTAGTAATGGTGCTTGTACTAATTCTACTTATTGATTAATCTAAAAACTTCTTTAGTTCTTCACTTACTTCTTTACCGCTTACTTGTCCTTTGAATTTGTTCATAATGAGACCCATATAAGCTCCACGGGACAAGTTTGGTTTTTCTTTGAGTAGACTTTTTATTTCCTCAGTAAGATTAATCTCTGCTTTTTTTATTGCTTCTTCTAAAGATTTTCCTTGGACTAATTTTTGCATAACTGTTTTTACATCATTTTCTGAGATTTCACTACCAACTTTTTCTAAAACATCTTCTAAAACATCTGTATTTAGAATCTCTGAAACTTGGGATAAAGATTTATTCTCTCTTTTTGAAATCTCTTTTTGAAATAGGGTTAGAGATTTAGCAATTAATTCTGGATTTTTTATAGTGTGGCTTAGAGTTTTAAAGTCTTCAATTTTATTTTCTTTTAAAACTAAACTCATTAATTCTTCATTTATTCCTTTTTCTTTTAAGAAGCCTTTATGTTCTGAAGTTAATTTTGGCAGATTCTTTTTTGTTTCGTTGATTAAATCTCTTGAAATTTTTAGTAAAGGAATATCTGTTTCAGGATACATTCTAGCTGCGGTTGGCATTGGACGAAGAAACTCTGTTTTTCCAGATGGAAGAGCTCTTCTTACTTCGCTTTCACAAATTTTTTCTTCCAAACAGCTTTGTTGTCTTTTAATTTCTTCATTAATTGTCTTAATCATAATCTTTGGATCTTGAAATCCTTTTATCTCAACTCTTTTAGTTCCTTTTATAGATATATTTACATCTTGCCTTATTGTACCAATTCCTCTTTTAACATTGCATGCTCTAAGTATTTCTCCAATTTTTAATGCAACTTCTTTAATTTGTTCTGGAGTTTTAATTTCTGGTTTTGTTGTAATTTCAACTAAAGGAATTCCAAGTCTATCTAGATTATAAGTTACAAATTCATCTTGAGAGTTTATTTTTCTGGCAGAATCTTCTTCTATAGCAACTGTTTCTATTCCAACTCGACCAATAGAAGTTTCAACATATCCATCATAGGCAATAACTGCTGTTCTTTGGAATCCGGAAGTATTTGAACCATCAATAACTGTTTTTCTCATAACTTGTGTTACTGGAACTATCTTACAATTTAGAAGGTGTGATATTTGAAGAGCTATTTTTAGAGCTTCTTTATTTATTTCATGTGGAGGCTCTTCATCTAATTCAACTAAACAATTAGTGTCATAAACTAAATATTCAAATGTTTGACCTTTTTTTTGTTCGTGTTCTGCCGCTATGTCAATACTACCAGATTCTCCAATTACTGCCTTTAATTTTCTTTTTATTTTGTAAATTGGTTCATCATTTCTTAAAACTGAAGGGCAATTGCAGAATAGTTTTCCAGTGTTTAATTGTTGATGAATCTCCAAACCAGATTTTAATTCTATCTTTTCATAATTAATATTTTCCATATCTTTAATTATAAGAAAAGGTTTAAATAACTTAAGTTTCTTAATAGTAAATGAAAAAAGGTGATAATTTAAAAGAAATAAAAAAGATAGGCCTTATGTCTCTTGGGAGGATTTCCGCTTTGTTTGGAATTCTTTATGGATTATTTAATGCTATCATAATCTTGACCGGTCTTGTTCCTCCAGAAATTCTTTCAAAACTACCTCCTATTCAAACTACTGGCTGGTCACTTTTATATTTTCCAATAACTTTTGGAATAGTATCTTTTCTTGGTGGAATAATTGTTGCTAGTCTTTACAACTTATTTGCTAAATTGGTTGGCGGAATGAGACTTGAGATTTAATTTTATTTTTTAAAATGAAAGAGAAAACTAAAATAATCTTAATTTTGATTATTGGAATCTTCTTTATTGGTTTTGGAATACTAGCAATTTATAATGCTTATTTTTTTTCCAAAAATCCTAGTGGGGTTTTCTGGTATTGTTATATTTCAATGATAGTCATTGGAATATCAGCTCTTTTTAGAAATGCATGGGTTATTGCAGCACAAGTCAACTTGCTTGGGATAAGTTTACTTATGTGGAATTTTGATTTTTTTTATCACATAGTTTTTGGGAGATCTATTTTTGGTTTAGTTAATTCTTTTTTTAATGGAGGATTTTCTTTTGGAAAAGTAATCAGCATGGAGCATTTATTTTTGATTCCTTTGTCTATTCTTTTAATCTATTTAATCAAATTAAAAAAGGATGATTTTTGGAAATTAAGCTTAGTTGAAATTCCGATGATATTTTTTATTACAAGAGCTTTCACAAATCCGCAAAAAAATATTAATTGTGTATTTGAGTCTTGTTTTTCATTTATTGGGAATTACTTATTCCCTCTTGTATGGTTTACTCTTGCTATTTCTATAATGGTAATTTCTACAGTTATAATAAATAATATTGAAGTTTTTAAGAATAATAATGTATACAAAAATAATCTGGAAGAATATAAAGTGAAAGATAAACTTTCTTTTGCTATTAATGAAATAATAAATTAAATATTTAGTTTATTCAACAATTCTTTTGTTAAATTCTCCCGATATATTTTCAAGCATTTTTTCTTTTTTCTTCCAGTTTTGATGGCCTAGAACCCAGCCTAACTTTACTAGGGCTGTTTCTGACAACATATCTTCTAGAAAAATTATTCCTGTTTTTTCTAATTCTCTTCCGGCGGAATATACTTTTTGGTTAAGTCTTCCATAAATAGTCTGTGGAGTTGCACAGATTATCATTTTGTTATCTATTGCCTTTTTTATTTTTGGCAGGAAATTATTATTTGAATCTTTTCCTGGGATATGTCCAAGCCCAGTTGTTTCTAATATTAATCCTTTGTAGCCTTCTTTAAAATAATAATCAATAATCTTTGGATTTAATCCTGGATGAATGTTAATTATTGCAATTTTATCCTCAAATTTAGAGTCAATAGTTACATCCCTAGATTTATCTTTTGCGTTAAATTCTTTTAATATTTTTAATTTACTTGATGAAATTTCTGCAATTGGTTTATCATTTATTACTTTGAATGCATCTCTTCTTGAGGTATGCATTTTTCTTGTTTTCGTTGCAGGCATTGCAACACATATTTCATCATCAGAATTTTTGTGACCTATTATTGATACTTCGGCAATTTCTGAAGTTGCATATCTTGCAGCGCAAATTAAATTTAGATTGGCATCACTTGAAGCTCTATCAATGGATCTTTGCGAGTAAGTTAATGCTATTGGTTTATTTAAATCTCTAATAAAAAATGAAAGTGCAGCACCTGTATAGTGAAGGGTATCTGTTCCATGGGTGATTATTATTCCGTCTATTTTTTTGTCATTTAAATATTTCTCACATTCTTTTGCCAATGTTTTCCAATCTGAAGAATCCATATCCTCTGAAAATTTTAAAAAAGGAGAAGATATTTTTACAATGTTACATATTTTTTTAATTTCTGGTGCTATATTTAGAATTTCTTCTATATCTGTTGAAATTACAGCTCCTGATTTTGGATCAAGTCTTGAAGAAATAGTCCCCCCAGTAATAATTAAGACCACATTTTTTAGTTTAGGATTTTTTTCAAAATCTATTTCTTTTTTTTCAATTGGTTTTACTTTTTCTAAAACTTTTACATCTAAAACTTCATTTTCACGAATTCCTATGTTGTATCCAGATTCTAATTTTAAGAGAATTATTTCAGGGTCATAGGATTCTAATATATTGCCTTTCCATATCTTTTCTTTAGTAGTTAGACTAACTTTATCTCCAGGGGTTAATGTTTTTGTTTTCATGATTTATTTAATTCATTTAATATTATAAATGTTCGGTTATTTTTTATTTTATATTCGCTCCGAACCTGGCTTTCACAGAGGTTTTTTGCTTTTAAATGGTTTAGAGAATAATATGACTAGTTGTTGTTCAGTAACAACTCAAACAGGAAGTTTAAATGTAACCTCTACTCCTATAAGTGCTTCTGTTTATGTAGATGGTTATTATAAAGGATTAACTCCTTTAACTATTTCAAATTTAAGTATTGGAAATCATACAGTTAGAGTAGCAAAAAGCGGATATAGTTCTTATCAAGTAACAAGATATATTTATGCTGGAACTAACTATATAGATGTTAATCTAACCAAAGTTTAGAAATAAAAAATAATCATTTTCCTCTTTATTTTTAGAGGAATTTTCTTTTTCAATAACTTTTTATATTCTTTATTATTTATTTAAAGATGAAGCAAGAGAAAGTGTTTCCAGTAAAAATTGGTTTAGAAGTTCATGGTTATTTAGATACTAAGGAGAAGCTTTTCTGTATGTGCAGGACTTCTCTTGATGAAGAGTCAAATTCTAGAATTTGTCCTATTTGCACTGGTACTCCTGGAAGTAAACCGATGGGAGTAAATAGTGAAGCTGTTCGTAAAATGATTGAAATTGCCTTAATTCTTGGATCATCTATTTCTGTTGGTGATTTAGTTTGGCAGAGAAAACATTATAATTGGGCTGATTTGCCAAAAGGATATCAAAATACAATTTCTGGTCCTCATGCAAGTGTTTGTGCGGTTGGTGGAAAATTTAAAGGGATAAAGATTACTGAAGCTCACTTGGAAGAAGATCCTGCACAGTGGAATCCTGAGACAGGCCATATTGATTATAATAGGAGCGGTCTTCCTTTGATTGAAATTGTAACTGAGCCTGAATTTTCTAGTTCGGAACAGGTAGTTGAGTGGCTCAAAGACCTTGTTTTAGCTCTTTCTTATGTTAAGGCAATAAGAAAGAATGCAGGAATAAAAGTTGATGTAAATGTTTCCACTTATGGAGAAAGAGTTGAGATGAAAAATCTGAATTCTTTAGAGAAGATTAGGAAAGCAATTGATTATGAAGTTGCAAGACAAGTTGAAAATTACAAAAATGGAATAGCTCAAGAAAGAGATACTTTAACTTTTGACGAAAAACTTGGAAAAACAGTTAAGATGAGGAGTAAGGAAGGAGCTGCTGATTATAGATTTATCCCAGATCCCGATTTACCTATATTAAAAATTGATAAAAAGCTAGTTACTAAAATAAAGAAGAAAATTCCAGAAATGCCTGAAGATAAATTAGAAAAACTTTTGAGAAGATATAAAGTGGACAAAAAAAATGCAGAGATTCTTACTAAAAATCTAGAGTTAGTTGAATTTTTTGAGGCTCTTTCAAAACAAGGAATCAATGTTAATAAGAATATATCATGGATTACTATTGAACTTTTAAGAGTTCTTAATTATAATAAAAAAACCTTAGAAGATCCTGATGTTGATATAAAATCTGAGCATTTAGCAGAATTAATAAGAGCAGTAGATTTGGGTAAGATTACAGTTTTAAAAGGAAAACAGATTATGAATGATTTTATTCCAAAATCTTTTTCTTTAAGCGAGCATAAAGGAGAGATTTCAAATATAGATTCTTCTGCGATTGATAACTTATGTAAGCAAGTAATAAATGAAAATCTTAGGGCAGTAGAAGAGTACAAAAGTGGAAAAGAGTCTAGTCTTAATTTTTTAATTGGGCAAGTAATGAGAAAGAGTGAGAGAAGGGCGGATTTTAAGACGGTTACAGAAATTTTGAAGAGAATGTTGTCATAATATTCATATGGTGAATATAATTCATTATTTATGAAAAATGTGTTTATTTTATTTTTATTATGTTTTTGTTATTTGGTATTTTTTTAAAAATTTTGCTGATTATTTTTCTAGTAATTATATTGAAAACGAGGATATTCAGGATGACGAAGATGGATTAAGAAATGTTGATTTATTCTAGTTAATTATAATACTTTATAGAATAATAAACTTTATATATCTGTTTTTTTATCACTAAACATGGCAGGATCAAAGTATCATATGATTAGTGCTTCTTCAAGTAGTCCTGCTTTGGTTGAAATTGCTTTAGAAAAAGAAAGAAGTAGATTAGATCAAAAATTATCTAATCATGGAGTTGATTCTAATTTTCTAGTACAAAGGACGGAATACTCTGCTAGTTATACTTTTGATGGAGAAGATGTCCCAACAACTATAATGATTCAATTTTCTGTTAGGAGTAGTGAAGGTTGGGGTGGCATTGAAAAGAAGGCTAAACGTGCAGTTAATGGTGAAAGTTTAATCCAGTATAAGGCAACTTTTCATGCTGATCAATATTTAGAACTTAGTTCTAAGCAAAGGAAAGCACTTGAACCTAAAAGACCAACAGCTGCTGGACAGGAATTGTTTAATGATCAGATGTATCGTGGCTTAGTTAGTTTTATTAGAAGGTAATTCTTGGTGATGGTCTTCGAAAACCTAATTTCGATTATTAAAATGGTCGATTATTAAAATGGATTTTCCAAAAGAATCGGTTGAATATGCAAGGTCTATAGTTTCTAAATATCTTGATAGGGGTAGATCTAAAAAAATTTTAGCTTATAAAATATATAAGGGTTCTTTTATAGATATAGATTATGGGTTTAGTGAATCAATTGAATCTGGAAATTGTGGAAAATACCTTCATGAGATAAAAAGAGAAGCAGATTGTTTTGCAATGGCTGGAGTTCTTTATCTTGTTTCAAGAGAAGCTGGACTTAATCCAAAAATTTATCATGCTTATGAAATGAGGGATACGAGAGAGGGTGCAAGAATTGAAGATTCAGATTATGGTGATCATGCTTTTATCAGTGTTTCTGTTGGAAGAGATAGAGAATTTATTATTGATCCTTTTTTTGGAGCTTATGGAAGATTAACACAGGATCCAGATAGAAATTTAATGAGGATTTATTGGAAAAGTGAGGGCCGTGTAACATATCGTACTTATTCATCTATTGAAATAGTTACTCAAGATGAATATATTAAGAAGTTAGAGGAGAACAGGTCTCCTAGTGGTGGAAGAATTGCATTATCAGCAACTCAAAGAGTAAATGGGCCTAGGAATACTCATTCATATGTTACTTATAGACCAGAATCTAAACAACTTGAATCTTCTTTGCACTTTGAAAGAGATAAATTTTCAGATGATAATTTAGATGGGGACCTAGTTATAGATCTAGTTGCTAAGGTTGATGATGCTGGCGAATTTAACTTTGATGATGGAGAGATAAGATTCTATAATGCAAGTAATGCTGGATGGACAAAACACATTAATCCTCAAGAACCAATTAGACTTTCCGTTAAGGAATGCAAAATGGTTTGGGACCTTTTTGGTTCATTTTCTCGTTTTTTAGGTAGGAAATCTTCTATTGATTATATAAATTGGGTGAAGCTTTATTGTAATCTTATAGGAAATGGACTTGAAAGTAATTTTACAATAATGGAAGATTCTTCTTTTAGAAGATTAACTAGTAAAGAAAATCTTGAAATAGTTCAAAGTTCTGTTAAATCTTCTGTTGAAGATTATTTATCTAGATGCAAATTAGATGATATGAGCTATGAAAGTCTGATTCGTCAAGCACACTACACAAAAGCAAAAAGAGATAGAGTTTCAAAAGATAATCTATTAGGATTTGTTTTTTCAAAAGAAGAACATGAAGGAATTGTTAAAGATGCAGTTTTAAGAAGGGAGAAGGATGTTGATGGATACTGTGAAAATCTTAAAAAAGGTATAAAAATCAATGCAGGATTAATTCCTGGTCATGATTATATGGCTAGAAGAAAAAATGTTTCTTATATAGAAAGTGTTAATAATAATGCCATTGATTTTAATTTTATATGTGGACTGGGGAAATCTTCATTTCCTTTATCTTTTAATTTTTTTGCAGATAGAGAGATATTTCGTTACAGGTTGGCTGATAGGGGAAGACATGATTTAGAGGAAGGAATTGATGAAATAGATCTAGTTGAAGCAGCAAATGATAGACTATTTAGTTATTTGATTCTTTCATCTACTAAGCGTCCAACGCTTTTTTTACCAAGGTATATTAAAGGTCTAAAGAAAATATTAAAGAGTAGTTAATAAATTATTTCTAGTATTATAGCTGAAATTAAAACAAGTGAGATGAAGATTATTATTAACCAGTTATTTGGGACTTCTAACAATGAATTTTTTGATTTTATTTTTTCTTTTACTTTTTTATTTATTAATAAAATTAAAATTCCTTTTAATCCTGCAGGAATAATTCCTCCTATGGATAGTATAGCAGTAAAATTATCT
>Ga0209541_10013230_pt1 | contig 12643 bp, 15 predicted proteins | sample RifCSPlowO2_01_FD_184027 | JGI IMG/M metagenome (GOLD analysis project Ga0209541, IMG submission 184027) | Groundwater microbial communities from Rifle, Colorado - Rifle CSP2_plank lowO2_0.1 (SPAdes) (version 2) | ecosystem: Environmental > Aquatic > Deep subsurface > Groundwater | place...
CCTTTTTGATGCTTATTGTGATGCCAGTCTAATACTTCAGTGCTGACACAGGTTATCATTTCTGGATTCTTAATTGGTTTTAAATTATGCATGTTCATCCCCCTACTCATTAAAGATAAGAAAGTTATTTATGCTTTTTGATTTATACCCTCTTTTCTATCCCTTTAATTGTTCATACGGGAGTTCGTATGCTCTGGCTTTTCGAATGAACTGCTTTTTACAGACTTGGCAGCATTTGGGTTTAGAATTCTGGCGATATGTTTTTAAAAGAATTGTTGCTTCCATCTAAGGATGGTAATAGAAATATCTACATGTACAGACTTGGAACTGGTAAGAGAGTATAATCTTGGGCTTGAAGAGTGTGCAGAAATATTATTTGAACGACATAGGGCGCATTTAGATTTATTATCTAGAAATACTGTCAATTTGAGGGGAATAGGACTTGAAGATAAACGAGGTATTGCTTATTTAACTTTCATGCTGGCGTTTCCAAAGTATGAACAAAGAAATTCTGCATCCTTTATTACCTATATCTCAAAGTGTGTAAAAAATGTATTTTTACAAGAGTATAGACGCCAGCATGCAAAAAAAAGAATCAAAGATTTGAATGCTGTTTCATTTAATTCTGAATATTGGCAAGCCAAAATTGACAAACAAGTATACAAGTACTGGAAACAACAATGGGCAGAATTCTGAATTAGATATAACATATGCGATTTAACATGTATTAGATGAGATAAATATTCTTTTAATAGCCTAATCTTAGATAAGAAGCGAGATATTGTATACTCTCTGCATTGACACAAAGACCTGAAAACAACTCAAATTTACATTTATGCTACAAACAAAGATATTCTCAGAGAGTGTATTAGTTACAAACAACAGATTAAGAACCAATTTTAGTCTTTTTAATCCTAATTTTAGCAATATCTATAGCAGCACATCTTGTGCAGTTTTTATGATTTTTCACTTCCTTTAAGATTGTTTCAGTATTTTTTGTAATTTTTTCTTCAACTAAATTAAACATCTCTTTTTCTGATAAACCTTTGTACTCTGCATAACTGCTAATGACTCCTCCTGCATTTGCTACAAAATCTGGGACTATTAATACTCCTTTTTTTGCTAATAGTTCTTCTGTTTCATGGGCTATGGGAATATTACTGCCTTCTATGATTACTTTTGCTTTTACTTTGCTTACATCATTTTTAGAAATTAAGTCCGGAATTGCTGCTGTAATCAAGACATCTGCTTCTATGCCTATTATTTCTTTTCCTGGAAGCTTTTTACCATCTTTGTAATCAGTTACTTTTCCTTTTTCTTTCTTTATTTTTGCTAATGCTTCAAAGTTTAGACCTTTTTGATTGTAAATAACCCCGGAGGAGTCTGAGACTGCTACTAACTTTGCTCCTTTTTCTGTCAAGAATTTAGCTGCAAACCAACCTACATTTCCAAAGCCTTCTATTGCTACTGTTGTTTTTTTTATATCCATCTTTTTATGTTTTAATGCGATTAATGTAGAATGATACACTCCAAAGCCTGTTGAGCCTAGCTCGTGAGGTAAGCCATTTAGTTTCTTTGGCTTTCCTGTGCAGGAATTATTATTGCCATTAGCTTTTGCAAACCACTCCATTTCCTGCTCTGCTGTGTTTATGTCTGGAGCAGCTATGTACAGTGAAGGAGAGACTAATTTCAAAGCTTTTGCAAATTCTTCTAGGATTTCTTTCTTTTTTTCTTTAGTTAGGTTCTTTGCATCTGCTATTATTCCAGACTTACCTCCTCCAAAAGGCAGATCTGCTAAAGCACATTTCCATGTCATTGCTCTTGCCAATCTTGCAACTTCATCTATAGAAACAGTTGAAGTTAATCTTATTCCACCTTTTGCTGGGCCTAAAGAAGTGTTATCTATTACTACAAAACCATGCATACCTGAGCTTGGATGATAAACTTCAAGGATTTTTTCTGGGCCAAATTCATCAAATTTTACCATGTAAATACATTACTTTTTATGTTTTTATAGGTATTGGTGATATACGGGTTACATTACTGATTTTATTAATTGCAATCTTACCTAGAACATCTTGGCCTAGTTGAGGAGTCGTTTTTGATTATTATTTGACACAAGATTGCATAGCATCGTCTAATCTTTGCATAGCATCATCAATTTCGTTAGGAGTTATTATAATGGGTGGTTTAATACTTATTGTACTATGATATCCTGGAACTGTAGTTGGTATATTTATGAATAAGCCCCTCTCAACGGCAGCGCGAAACACGTCTATCCCAATCTCTTTATCCGAACTGCCATCTCTGTGAATAAATTCTACTCCTATTAAAAGGCCTAGTCCTCTCACATCTCCTACAAAAGAGTATTTCTCTTTCATTCTTTGCAGATGAGACATAAATCTTTGATGTTTTTCAGGAATGGTACATAATATCCCTGAATTGGTAAGATAATCAATGTTTGCAAGAGCGACTACGCTACCCAATGTTTGTGCACCAAAAGTATATTCAGATGTCCCGGGATTAAGAACATCGTATTTTTCCTTAAATACTGTTGCTGCCAATGCTGGAAATCCGGCGGTCATACCCTTTGCCAGTGCAATAACATCTGGTTTAACCCCATAAATATTAGAAGCAAATATATTACCACACCAACCAAAAGAAGTCTGAATTTCGTCAACAACCATGGCAATGTCATATTCATTACAAATTCTTTCTATTCCTCTAACATATCCTTTTGGTGGCACTAACACTCCAGCATTAAATGGAATAATCTCCATAATAATTCCTGCTATATCCCCCCTACTTTTTACAAGAGTTTCAAATTCGAGGAGTTTTGCTTCGACATATTCATCTAAAGTCATCCCTTTTGGAATTTTATATGGTTCAATTGGATCGACATAAACATAATCTCCTGATCCCCCTAAACAGGGTTCCTGCCAAATATTTCCACCAGAAGCACTTATTGTTTCAGATGAAGAACCCAGATAGCTCCCCTTTAATGAGACAATCTTCATTTTTCCCTTATCTCGGTGATACTTCCTTGCTCTTTTTAGACCATCTTCAGTGGCATCACTACCATTACACAGATGTAAGTTAACTTTGTTTAAACCTTCTGGGGCCAAGCCAACTAACCGTTCTGCTAATTCTGCAACCTTACTATTCTTAAATCTAGGAGAAACATAATAGGTAAAACCTTTTTTATTAAATAAGTCTCTAACTGCATTCATAATAACGGGATGCCTATGTCCTAAATTTAAACATAGTGTTTGAGAAGTTAAGTCTAAGTATTCTTTACCATTTTGATCATAAACTTTAATCCCATTCCCATTAACAATTTCTATAGGACATGGTACCATATTTTTCGCGAGATATTGCATTTTAATTTACCCCCATTCATCTGACTGTATAGAGTCTCCAGTTTCTAGACTTTTAAGTGCAGCAAAACTAATCTGCAAGCTTCGAACACCTTCTTTATAATCGCTCTTTATTTTAGCAGGATCATTTTGTCTGATTGCATCTAAAAAAGCACGACTTTCGATGGCAAAAATATCCTTCTCTCCAGGAATAGTAATTAAGTTTTGATTGCTGCGTGACTTTATTTGTACATCAAATTCCCAGTTTGTGAACTGAATTTGTACATTTGGCCCAAATAAGTTTAGGTAGATAAACCGATCAAATCCTACAGACCAGGAACTTTGTATGCTGGCAACTGCTCCAGATTTAAGTTGTAAAGAAACCACTGTTGCATCTTCAACATCATATATTTTTGTTTGAGAAACAATTCCTTTACAACCGTAGCATTGAACTTCTGAAATCTCACCACACAGATAACGCACTAAATCAAAGAGATGAGTTGTTTGCTCAAGCAATTGCCCACCAGATAAATTTTTCTGGGTTATCCATGGATGGTCTACTGGCGTTTCAAATAACCAGCCTCCGGATACAAGAGACATAGGGTAAATCTCAAGAAGCTTCTTTGCTTCATTAACGCTCTTGCGATACCTGTTCATATAAGCTGAGCATGTGATAATCCCAGATGTTTGCACTTTATCAGAAATTTTTTTAGCTAAACTCAAATTGTTTGATAAAGGCTTCTCGACTAGGAATGAAAGTTTTCTTTCGATACAAGAAAACTCGGCTTCACCATGAGCATAAGGAGGTAGACAGATATAAACAGCATCAGGATTAGAGTTATCAAGCATTTGTTCAATTGAAAGATATGCTTTTCCACCAAACTGAGCTTGCCTTGTTCGAAGAATTCCTTCGTTTAAGTCATACAATCCAACAATCTCTACATCAGACACTTTTTTTAGTGCTTGCATATGTTGATAAGCAATATTTCCTGCCCCAATAAAATCTACCTTCATTTGTTTGTTTTGCATTTTAATCCTATTTCTTATCATATTGCCAGACTTCAGAGAGAGTTTTTTTTGGTAATAAGTTGTAAATAGCTTCTTCTCCAAATGCTATTGCTATATAAGTGATAAACTCAAGTGTAACAATGGGGCCTTGTGAGAAGATGTGCTTCCAATTGATTTTAGTCTCTTCCATTTTCCTTGACTCTATAAATTCCTCTTTTTTATCTATATTATCAAGATCCCAGAATATTCTCCTGTACGCTTTGTAATGATCTCTTAAAGAAAGGTAGGGCTTGTAATAAGCCACTGCATCAAATCTTGTTCTTATTGTTCCAGGACCATAAGTTGTATGTACAAAATTGGGAATGAAAGTATCGTCTGCAGTATTGACATCCTCTGGAAGATAGAAAAAACTTGCATTTTTCATCATAAAAGTTCTTCCATGAAAGTATATTTTAGAACGTATTTCACATTCTGGACTCATATTTGGTTGAGGTCGTACATGAGCATAATATTTATATGCAGATACATCATGTACAGAAATTTCTGCCTCTGGGTAAAATGCTCTCATATGAAGTATCTTGTAAAGAAACTTTTCCCATAATGTAAGATTTTCTGGTTTTATAGGAATTGGCCATGCCCCCACTATTACAAGTGTTCCTATATCTTTCATATCTTCAAAGAGTATTCTAATGCAATCCTCATCTAATGTAACATCAGCATCTACAAATACTAGGGGGACATCTTTTTCTGTAATACTTTTTACAATTGCATTCTGGGCATTGGATTTACCTTTCTTGCTATGGATGACTCTAGTATTCAATCGCGGAAATCTTTCTTGCGACATTAAAACAACTTTTTCAGTATTATCAGTACACCCATTAAGGCAAACTATTGTTTCTAAATCAAGATTATGATTCTGTTTATTCAGCGAACTTAAACAATCAACTATACTCTCTTCTTCATTATATGCAGCAATGCAATGATATAACTCTGGCATCTTTAATCTCCTTAATGCATATTAATTCCTTGATAAGTATCTTGTGCACTTTGTTTTAACATCTCTGATTTAGATAATGCTTCCTGTGCTTCTTTATCCCTTCCTAGGACCTTTAACACCATAGCTTTATCATAATAAGCTTCAGAGTAATTAGGGTCAATATAAATTGCTTTTTCATGATCCCTTAATGCAAGTATGTGTTTGCCCATTCTAAAATAACCATACCCCCTATTGTTCATAGCAAGTGCAGAATTTGGCATAAGTTTAACACTTCTATCAAATGCAAGAACCATTTCTTCGAATTTTCCTAAGTAAAGATAAGCATTGCCTAAATTTCTCCACGCTTCTCCAAAGCCAGGATTTATTTCAATTGCTTTAAGAAAATCTGTTAATGCTAATTCATAATTATCTAAATACTTAAAACACCTACCTCTTAGATTATAAGCTTTTGCAAACCTATCGTTTAAGGCTATGGCATCACTAAAACACTTTTTTGCTTTCTCTGGATTTTCTCTTAATAAAAAACTGTGCCCTAAATTATAAAACAATTGCGCCGGGTACATTTCGGCATTAAATTCATCTGCTGAAATCTCAACATAAATTCCATTGCCTTCTGAAACTTTAATAGATTGAAGAGACAAATCACTTAAGTTAAACATCAAATATTGAGCAATATTCTCATTTGTTGCCCTACCAACTATATCATCCAAATATTCTCCAGCAAACTTACTAATAAGTTGTGTTAATCTTTCTTTAGGTTTTGCATAGTCCATTCCAGCAACAAAACCATTTTCTACTGGTCCATTTATCACTAATTCTATTGTAAATCTATCTTTATGTATTTCTCTTGAACCGTGAGTAGCTTCAAATTCCACAAGGATTCCTAATAATGCCATTTATTGTATCACCTTAACTTTGCTCCCCAATAAATTAGAAATCTTCCTTATTCTCTCTTTCACCACTTTGGGAGATATCTTTTTATCTAACAAAGCGGAATTTGCTTGAGGATGTTCTGAATAAGGGAAACAGGTTACAAAATCAAAACTTACTCGCTTTAACAAGTCTATAGTCTCATCAAACTCAGCATTAGTCTCTCCAGGAAACCCAACCATGATGTGAGTGCCAATATCAAATGAATGATGATTTATGAGGTGTATTGTTTTTATAGTATCTTCTCTTCTATATTTTCTATTCATTCGGCTTAACACATGATTACTTCCCGACTGAATAGGAATAATCATTCCTCCTATTCTTTTTTTATGTTCAGCAAGTTCAAATACTTTCAAATAACCCTGTAAATCTTTAATCAACCAATTAACTCCAAAATCATGTATGTATATCTGAGAATCCCCATCGAGATACGTTGTTTCTCTTAACAGAGTTACAAAGTCTAGATCTATGTCCTGACCATAAGCACCAGTATCGCCAGCCATTAACATAATTGTGGGCTCTCTTTTTTCTATTCCGTGCCTGATTTGATCAATAATTTTATCTAATGGCTTACTTTCTAAGCTTCCCGTTGCCTCCCTTATCATACAATAAGAACATGCTCCAAGACAACCATTAGCGATTATAACTTTATACCCATTTTTAGCTTGTTCAAACTTTTCTCGCGCTGATAAATCTTCCTCCTCTTTCAGAGAGAGTATATCATAAATTGATTTGTTAGGTAATGCTACGTCTGAGATAGGTAAACTTAATTCTAAAACCTCATCTAATGACCTGATTGTTCTTGGAGTGAAAGTGTGGTATATTTTAAATTCTGTTAATTTCTCAGGACTTATTGATGGAAGACAACCACCTATTAATAGTCTTGAATTAGCTTTCATTTGTTCAGCAACACGTCTAATCTCAAGAATAGACCTGCCTTCATTTGTAGAGTCTACACCACAAGTAATGACGAATAAATAATCTGCTGTTCTTGGATTATTTGTTATAAATATATCATTCTTTTTTAAATAATCCAAAACTCTTTGTGCATCAAGCTCTCGTTGTTCGCAGGCAACACAAGAAAAATATGCTTTCATCCTAAATCGCCTCTATAAACCTCCCAGTCAAGAGTGCTTCTCATACTCACTGAGAAAATAGTTCTAGAATGAGGGTATTTCTTAAATAATTCAGATTCTGCTTTTGCAATCTGAAGAATTTGTTCTTCAGTAGGATGAAGATGCTTTCTTAGGACCGACCTAGGGTCTGCATGAAATACATTTGAAGCAATTCCAATCTTCTCTTCTAAGAAATACTGATGTCCTGCAATAGTACTCTCCTGAGATTCCATGCCCCATATCAAACCACAAAAAGTATTATAATCTCCAAAAACATTTTTTGCTTGCATTAGGGCTTCTACCCATTTTTCATAACCATATAATTGTGCTTTTCCTGGGCAAATTTCTTCAAATCTTTGAGGGTCATATACCTCAAGATTGAATGCTATTGATGTCACGCCTGCATCTTTAAATTCTTCAATTAAGCCATAATCTTTTGGAGGATGTGCAAGAACATGAATTGGTATCTTTGGATCTAATGCATCATACATCCATCTAATAGGTTTGATTACTTTTTCTCTTGTTTCCTTATCTGTTTTACAAGTCCCCATAGTGACTGAAATTAAGCGTATGTCTCTCCAGGGGGTATTCTGGAAAAGCCTTGTTGCTTCTGCAATATTTTCCTCAGAAAACTCAGAAACCATATGCTTACCTACCGTTTTTCTTGTACTTTTCATTGAACAGAATCCACATTGTTTGCCTTCAGAGAAATAATAACAATAGGGGTACAGAAAGAATCCAGGGGTATCTTCACCAGCTACAGCGATTATTGATTGACTTTTAGTTCCATCATTAAGAGTTTTGTCAAAATAAGCAGGTCTTTCAGGAAGCCCAACAGTCATAATATGGTTATTGCTATTATATAACTGTACTTCTCCTTCCTCAATTCTTAAACTCCATGGAGAGTTTTCTCTTCTTAATAATGCAGTGATTACCTTATTGCCTAGCCCTAATATCTGCGGAAATTTATGTTCTGGGGTTATATTCTCACTTGTTTTACCATACACAAATTGGTTATCATAGAATGGTTTTTCAATCTGTTTAAACAAATCCAAATCAAAATTAATACCTTTAGCTAATAATGAAGCTTTAATTTTCGCTGTAGCAATTTGATCGAGACTCATTTTACTTACCTTACCACCTTATAATAACAACATATTTATAAACATATTGATAATGTTTATTAATCAACTAATATCCCCTTAAGCTTATGGAGTATTGCATCATTATTCGCGGACCAGCAGCGGTAGGAAAAACAACAATAGCCAAAGAATTAGCTAGAACTATTAATGCAGATTACTTCTCATTTGATGAGATCATGGAGATTAATAGACTAGATACTATTGTTGGTGATGGCATACCTTCAGATAATTTTGTAAAAGCTAATAAAATCCTGCTTCCTTTATTAATAGGGAAAAAAAGAATTGTTCTGGACGGATGCTTTTACAGGAAAAAACAAATAAATCACCTCTTGAAAAATCTCAAAACAAAAGTATATATCTTCACATTAGATGCAGAAGCCATTGAATGCTCAAAAAGAAATAAAACACGTAAAGATTCATTAACAGATGCAGACATTAAACAAGTTCATGATCTTGTTTCAAGAGTTAAAGCTGGAGTAATTATTAATACAACTGGAAAAAGTGTTAAACAAATAGTTTCAGAGATATTAAATTATATAAAATGGCCCACTTCTTTTCCTACAATTGCCCAAGTAGAACCTAAAATTATATCCAATGATGGATCTTTATGGCTTCTTCTAGTGTGCATCTACAGTTCAGCTATGTTTATTTTTGTAACTTTACTCTTATTATTTAGCTTTCATCTTTAATCCATTCTTCTTTTTTTAAGTAGCCTTTTTTATCAAGATAGTCAATTATTCCCTCTACTTTGTGAAATTCATGGCGTTCGTCAATCAAAAGTGTGTTCTCGTCGAATGTGTATCTTGCATCTCCCTTTTCCACACCAAGAACATAAGTTTCTTTTTTATACTTTTTCTTTAACTCAGGTATAATGTCTAGTCTCAAAAATTGAACAACCATTTCGTTTTTAGTGCTATTCTCTTTCGTAAAATAAAATAAAATAAATTCTTCTCCTTTGGAAAGGTCATTCTTTAGACTGTTTAAACTGATTCTATTAAAAGCTACCTCATAGTTGCATAATTTGTTCTCTATTTTTTTGAATAAAGTTCTATACAGTTTTTTCATTTTGTCATATCATCTACCAATAGGTAAATCTTATTTTTTTCTTTTGTCAATATTTTAATGTGGCTAACGGAAGCATGTTTGCCTGAAGAAACATGCCCTGGCACCAAACCTGTTAGCGGGTCTTTGACTTCTGTGCTATAACTGCCAGTAGGCATCTTCTTTACACTTGAAACTGGACCTTTAATAAACTCATGTGATCCATAATTGGGAGATATCTTACTTACAATAGCTTTTCCTTCATCTAATGATCTCACTTTAACTTCACCACCTTGGCCTGATTTAAGCAGGTTTTTAGTTTCCTTATATGAATTTCTAAACACTGGATCTTTACTATAATATTTAAAAGCTTCATCAGTATTTTTGAAACTCTCAAAGGTTTTTTTCGCTTCTTTTGTTTTATCAGCAATCCTTAAGGCATCAGCGCCTTTTTCGGCGGTTCTTCCAGCATCTATTAATTTATCTGTATACTAAGTCTATCTTATCATGACTTTTTATAATCTTGATTAAGTTCTCTAGCAACGTTTTTGGTAGTTCCTTTCTAGATTTATCAAAATTTTTCCATATTAAAACAATCTCTTCATTTTCATCAAATTTTCCGAAACCTCCATAAAGAATATCATCAAAAGCGTCTAAATTTTTACCAAAGCCCATAAATTTCTTTGTTAGGACAAGCTGAACCTCATTATAAAATCCTGTCATATCTGAAAATTTCTTTCCGTTAATAATAAACTTCTTTTTTTCCATATGTTATGCCCCCACGTTTCTATTTTTTAATAAATCCATCTTTTGTTCGGCTGTTAAAGACCAAGCACTTCTAAACTCTCCGTTTTTATCTACAAATGCCCATCTGTTGTTTTCTTGGTTGAAATAATGTGTACCGACAGATCCTCCTGGGGATTTGCCTTGTTTGAATGTACCTTGTAAATACTTTTTCTTTGAATTAACCAATTTTTTCAAATTTAAGTTTCTTAAGCTCATTTATACATAAAATCTGGCTTGCTTGTAATATTTCTACGCCTACAATTTTATCATCTTTGGAGAAATCTACTTGCACAGGCCATTCGCCTTTGGTTTTTGAAACTATTCCAGCTTTTATTTCACTCTCTGGTATAAAATATATATATATGGCGTCTGCTTCTTTGTCATATGTTATTTTCATATTTCTATCCTCCTTTTTTGCTCAGATCTCTGAGATTCTTAATATAGTCAATGCGCCTATAACCTAGAGTAGTAATTATATCTTTTTCCGATTTAGGAACAAATATCTTTGTTTGTGGATCGTAGAATCCTGTGAATTGTTTATTTTCATAAGTATAAGGAAAGCCTTTGTTATTTTCTATAGTTCTTTTAATATCTGTAATCCCAATTTTGTTGGTAAATGCACGGCCTAATGCATGTTGAGAAACTTTAACGCTACCCTTGGAAGTAATTACAATATCCGATTTTCCTAAAGTTGGCACTAAGCTGTTTCTTGAGACCTTCTCAACTCCAGAAGAAACAACCTTGCTTCCTGCTCCAATTATAGTACCTCCAACTCCACCAAAAACAGTTCCAATACCTGCCGCTACGTCCACATTATCATAGACTGGTTTATCTTCAAGTAAGTTATCTGTAACTTGAGAAGTTCCTATTGCAGCAAACCCTCCAATGGCACCAGCAATTGCTCTCCCTGCCCAGCCTGTTACTCCCGCAGAACCAGCAATTGCTCCCCCTGTGAGACCACCTAAAAATCCTCCTGCTCCTGCTGTAGCTCCAATAAGAGCTCCCTTACCAACTTCATTCCAGTCTAAAGAATTGAAACTTCTGTCATCAAATAAAATCTGCTTTCCCGCATCAAAAATAGCTCCTAAAGCTGCACCTCCTGCAATACTAATTAACAATAAAGGATTATGACCACTAGGATCATTATACTTGTAAGGATTGTTTAATACATAGGAATATCTGTTTAGGTTTTGAGGATTGTAAACATCCTGGATTATTGTGTCTGGCTGAGTGAACTTGGCTAAGTAAGGAGAATAGTAACGAGCCCCATAATAGTAAAGCTGAGATTCTGGGTCTAACTCCTGGTTTGTATAAAGATATCTTTCATCACTTTCTTCAAGAATCTCACCAAAAGGCAGATAGTGGTTATTTTCAATAACTTTGCCCTGCTCATCAGTTACAACAGAGGTACTGCCTAAATGATCAGAATGGTAATAAGAGAATTTATTATTTTCTTTTTTAGCTACTAGACCAGAATCATCATAATAGTAGACAATGTCATTTACTTCTTTAGTTTTTTCATCCACTTCCCTTACAAGGTTTTCATCAGGATAATAGACTGACTTGGATTTTCCCTGGGCATCAAATAGCTCTTTCAGGATCCTGTTTCCATTATAATCATAAGTATATTTTGCTATGATTCTTCCTGTTGCAGGAACAGGTTCTGCTGCAGATGCAGATTCTCTTACATTTAGCACATAAGTTACTACCTCTGTTTTATGGTCTGTACTTGCATCATCTTTTACTGTAACAGTACAAGTTCCTTCTTTTGTTCCTCTTATTAAAACCGGATTAGTGACTACTGGACCACTACCAGCATTACCTTTGGGGCCATAAGCAATGTAACAGTTGGGGTTGTTTTCTAAAATACTCCATCTGAATTTGTTAACGCTACTTGAGTTAGCAGTGATTACAGCTACCTGCTCATTAACAACAACAATATTCTTATCTGAAGACAGGGATATTGTTCTTCCATGAACATCTATCTCTCTTATTTGCGCTAACTGGTTTAGAGAATTGTATTCATAGTAGAAATCCTTATCCTGGATTAAGTTTCCATTTGAATCATAAACAAGGGATATTTCTTCAGCACTTGCTAAAGGGATTATAGAGCTTATTAACAGGAATACGAGAAATATGCTTATAGTAAACGTATAAATTATTCGTAAATATTATAAAGGGAGATATTTATATCCTCAAGTGGGGTGATATAACATGGTTCCTAAAGGGAATAGTTTTTTACCAAGTCTGGAATTAATCCAGATAGTA
>Ga0209541_10013232_pt1 | contig 12641 bp, 12 predicted proteins | sample RifCSPlowO2_01_FD_184027 | JGI IMG/M metagenome (GOLD analysis project Ga0209541, IMG submission 184027) | Groundwater microbial communities from Rifle, Colorado - Rifle CSP2_plank lowO2_0.1 (SPAdes) (version 2) | ecosystem: Environmental > Aquatic > Deep subsurface > Groundwater | place...
TGGGGCAGGCCACGTGGAGACGGAGGAATGCCGTCGAGAATAAAGCGACCAAGCGACTTGTTATCCGCCGCCATCTCGCGTTCCCCCTGCGTCACATGCACCTCCACGGACGGCTGACTGTCCGCCGCCGTCGAGAACACCTGCGTCTTCGCCGTCGGAATTTTCGTGTTGCGCTCGATCATCTTGGTCGCAATGCCGCCGAGTGTCTCGATCCCAAGGCTCAATGGCGTCACATCGACGAGAACAATATCCTTGTGAATGTCGCCCCCCAGAACGCCGGCCTGGATGGCAGCACCCACGGCAACCACCTCATCGGGGTTCACGCCCTTGTGCGGCTCCTTTCCAAAGAGTTCTTTCACGGTCGCCACCACCGCAGGCATGCGCGTCATTCCTCCGACAAGGACAACCTCATCGATGTCTTCTTTCTTCAATTTCGCATCTTTGAGCGCCTTGAGACAAGGCTCTTTGCTCCTCTCAACAAGATTGGCAACGAGAGCTTCCAGCTTTGCACGCGAGAGCTTGAGAAGAAGATGCTTGGGACCGCTGCTATCCGCGGTAATGAAGGGTAAGTTGATCTCCGTCTCGGTCGCGGAAGAGAGTTCGATCTTCGCCTTCTCCGCCGCTTCCTTTAGGCGCTGGAGCGCAATGCGGTCCTGACTCAGATCGACTCCGTGCTCCTTCTTGAACTCCTGGAGGATCCAATCGATGACGCACTGGTCGAAATCATCACCACCAAGATGCGTGTCGCCATTTGTCGCAATGACCTCAAAAACGCCATCGCCCAGTTCGAGGACTGATACATCAAACGTGCCGCCGCCAAGATCATAGACAACAATCTTCTGCTCCTTCCCCTTCTCCAAACCATAGGCAAGAGCGGCGGCAGTCGGTTCATTGATGATGCGCACCACGTCGAGACCCGCGATCTCCCCTGCATTCTTCGTCGCCTGCCGTTGGGAATCATCGAAATATGCGGGAACGGTGATGACAGCCTTCTGCACGGTCGTCCCAAGGTATGCCTCCGCATCACGCTTGAGTTTCTGGAGAACCTTGGCGCTCACTTCCTGCGGGAGCATCTCCTTCCCCTGCACCAGAATGACCGCGCGATCTTCCTTGCCTTTCTTCACCTCGAATGGCATGCGCTTCGCTTCATTCTGCACCTCCGCAAAACGACGACCGATGAAGCGCTTCGCGGAGAAGATCGTATGCTTGGAATTCGTTACCGCCTGGCGCTTCGCGCTGACGCCAACGAGAACTTCCGCGTCTTTGTACGCAACCACCGACGGCGTCGTCCGATTGCCCTCCGCATTGGGAATCACCACGGATTCTCCGCCCTCCATGACCGCCATACAGGAATTCGTCGTGCCGAGGTCGATACCGATGATCTTGGACATAGTGAATGGGGAAAATGTGTCAGGCTGAGCATAGTCGAAGCCTATCACTCAGAAGTTTAGAGTGATAAAACGACGTAGTCAACAGAAAAATATACCAAGTGGAAAATACTTGTCATGGTGAGGTGCAAGGCTGAGAGCCGAGCCACGAACCATGGCATATTGTCGCCCTTCGTGGCTCGCTCCGCTCACACCTCAGGGTGACAAACCCCTACAACCTATAACCTATAACCTATAACCTAATCATATGTTCCTCGATGAAGTTGCCATCATCGTACGCGGAGGGGACGGCGGACGCGGGGTTGTCTCCTGGCGACGGGAAAAATACGTGCCGAAAGGAGGCCCGGATGGAGGCAACGGGGGAAAGGGGGGGGACGTGCGCCTCATCGCGGATGACAATACCGACACGCTCAGCGCCTTTGCCTCCAAAAAGCGCTTCACGGCCGAGCATGGAAAAATGGGGAGCGGGAAAAAATGTCATGGAAGGGACGGAGAAAACCTGATCTTGAAAGTACCTCCTGGAACCTTGGTCTATGAACAAAAAACAGGTCGAAAAATCCCCTCCCGCAGGGAGGGGGAATTTGTCCTCCTCGCTGATCTCGAAAAACACGGTGATACCGTCATCATCGCCCGCGGCGGACGCGGGGGCTGCGGTAACGCTCATTTTGTGAATTCCTACAGACAGCGTCCGGACTTCGCGGAGCTCGGCGAGCCGGGAGAGGAACGACACTGCAGACTGGAACTGAAACTCATCGCCGACATCGGCATCGTCGGCCTCCCCAACGTCGGAAAATCCACACTCATCGCCGCCATCAGTTCCGCGCGCCCGCGCGTGGCGGATTATCCATTCACCACCCTCATACCGAACCTGGGAGTGGTGATGGTGGCGGGCACGTCATACATCGTCTGTGATGTTCCAGGCCTGATCGAAGGAGCGAGCACGGGGAAAGGATTGGGAGACCGCTTTCTCCGCCACATCGAACGCTGCGGCCTCCTCCTCCATCTCCTCGATGTCACGCGCGGCGACGCCATCGCGCAAGACTACCAAACCATCCACCGGGAACTCGCGGCATACTCCCCTGTTCTCGCCGCCAAGAAAGAACTCGTCATTCTCAACAAAATCGATCTCCTCCCTGCATCGGAGACTCTTCCAACAATCCTTCGGTCACTGAGACGAAACGGCATCAATGTTTTCTGCAGTATTGCGGCGGCCACAAAAACAGGCACAGACGACCTCAAGAAAAAACTCCTCCTCCTCGTCTTCAAGGAGCGGAAACAGCGTTCATGTCGCAGCCCTACAACCTACAACCTACAACCGACACCCTTACCCGTTCTGCGTCCCCACCAGGCTTCCCCCCGCGCCAGCGCCTACGAGATTCACCAGGAAGGAGGCAGTGTCCATATCCGTGGGAAACGCATTGAGCAGATCGTTGCCATGACCGATACCAAGAACGCGAGCGCTGTTCGACGCTTGTTGCACATCCTCGATCGCATCGGTCTCCTTGCAGCAATCCGTGCACGGAAACTTCCCCCTGAGCACAGCGTCTACATTGGAAAAACACGCATTGACCCCCTCCTGTGATACCATGGTGGCATGTTTCTTCTATTTCTCCCCCTCCTCCCTCTCCTCCATAGTCTCACACCGCTCCTTGCCGAGAACACCATTCCTCCAAACACCATCGTCATCGAACAACAGAGTCTCAACGGGACGGCGGGAAAATGGACGCTCATTACACCAACCAATGAACAAATCACCAGTACAGGCATGTTGCATCCCATGGAAAAACCGACTGCCGGGAGCTACACCATCATGAGCAGATCACCCGAAGGAGCAAATGCCAAAATATGGCTCTACCGCAATGGAGTGGCCGTGCAAAACGTCGACTCTTCCCAACTGACATTTACCTTCGCCGAAGGAGACGCCATCCGCGTGAACATCTACCACATCCTCACCCGCACCGGCCTGGTCATCGTCCATAGTAATCCCCCGGGTCTTTCCTTCGATCTCAAAGGACCAAACAGGACAGCGCTTACCGGAACGACGCCCACCTCGTTCCCTCTCAGTCCAGAGGGACAGTACAGCGTGAATTTCCGCACATTATCTGGGTGCGTCACACCACCGACAAAATCCCTCTTCCTGGAAAAGGGAAGCCGCATCACCTTCTCCGTCACACTCATCTGCGAAGAAGCGGAGAAACGACGACAGGAAAAACAAGAAGAGAAGGAGCGATTCATTTTCATCATCACCAACGGTGAACGCTTGGAATTCCACGACGTGCCGCAGGACTCTTGGTTTGCCCCCTTCGTCTTTGAAGCGGCGAAATTTGGGATTATGGCAGGCTACAAAGACACCCATGGCACACCAACGGGCATGTTCGGGCCCGAGCAGCCCGTCACTCTCGCAGAGCTTGCCGCCATCACCCATCGCCTCGTGGGCGTCTCTCCCCCCAATCCTTCCCCCCAACCCCAAAACGCCAACGCACGCCGCACATGGTTCGCCCCCTTCTTTGCATCAGCGGAACAGAAGGGTTGGTTGGCCTACACGGACCCGGAAGGAGACCCCCTCAAGCCCGCCACCCGCGGAGAGGTCGTCGTCACGCTGCTCCACGCTCTCGATATTCCCCTGCATTGGCCCAAGGGAAAACTCTTCTCCGATGTGGCCATCGACACGACATTTGCAGCGGCGATTGAAACGGCTGTCCAGGAGCATATCGTCGGTGGCTACGCAGACGCCGATGGAAAACCCACAGGCACGTTCGGTCCGGAGGATCCTGTCAACCGTGCAGAAATGGCGAAAATCATCAGTACCGTGATGGATCGGCTACGGACGAGGACTTCGTCGTCGTCATCATCATCCGCTCCGCAAGTTCCGTAATGTCCCCTGCGCCCATACAGAGGAGAAGATCTCCCGAACGGAGAATCTTTTCCTGGAGGATCGTCGCCGTTTCATCGAGAGTGTAATCCCCGAACACCTCACTCCCGCTCCCATCCCGAACATCTTCAAGAAAAGCGGGAAGACTGACCTCCTCCGTATCGTTCTCCGTCCGCACGGCATAGATATGAGGAATAATGACAACCGGAACGCCGCGGAACGCCTGTGGGAAATCCCTGTAAAATTTGCGCGTGCGATCATGGGTATGTGGCTGGAAAACGCAGACCATGCGACGCTCGGGATACTGTTCTCTCATCGCCTCGATCGTCGCCCGGATCTCTCGCGGATGATGGGCATAGTCATCCACCACGAGAACGCCGTCGGGCCGGACGCCTTTCACTTCCATCCGTCGTCGCGTCCCTTGGAAACCTGCAAGAGAAGAAAGAGCCGACTTTTGAGGAATACCGAGAGCCTCGGCCATACCGAGAACAAGGCGCGCATTCTCCTGCATGTGTCGCCCCGGAACGGAAAGGACGGGGAGAGGATGGACGTCGGCGTCGACCACCCGCCGACCGGAAGACTCCGCAACACGAAGAGCAGCAGGATCCTCCCCGTGAATCACGAGAGAACCTCCCGGCGGAAGACGGCAAAAAAATTCTCGAAATGCCTCCTCATATGTGGAGATATCGGTGTAGTAGTCGAAGTGATCCCCATCGATCGTCGTGAGAAGAATGAGATCGGGAGAGAGAAAGTGGAACGACTTCCGATACTCACACGCTTCGAGGAGGAAGATCTCCCCTCCCCCCTTCCGCCAATTCCGCCCGTCCAATTCCGGCACCATCGTCCCCACCACCACCGTAGGATCCTTCCCTGCGGAGAGCAGGACGCGCGCCGCCATCGCGGTCGTGGATGACTTTCCGTGCGTACCGCACACCGCAATCACGAACGATGTTTGAGAGAGATCACCGAGTGCCTGAAAGTACGAACAGGAACGAATGCCAAGCTCCCGTGCCCGCTCCCGTTCCGGATGATCTTTGGGAACAGCTTCGGAATAGACGAAAAGATCTGCATCGGCCGGGATGGCAGAACCGTCCTGCAGCGTCGTAACAGCAATCCCCTGGCTCCTCACATCGTCGAGAAGGCTGCTCGCTCTGGCATCGCTGCCAGAAACTCTGTGACCACCAGCCCGCTGAAGAGAGGCGTACGCACTGAGCCCGATCCCTCCAATGCCACTGCAATAAATATTCATGGGTACGAAGCATACCCTACAATACAGACCGAATGCCCGCGACCGGACACAGCACAGAACCCATCCGAAAGAACCTCACCATCATGGCCGGACTCGTGGTCGTCGGCCTCATGGCATTCGGTCTCACACTCTCCTTCTACAGGAACATCCTCTTCGAACAAACATTGCAGGAACTCAAAGATCGCAACGGCCTCCTCCTCAAAGAAATCGAGCAGGGATACCGGGATCTCGAGTACTTCCGCTCCGCACAATTCAAAGACAAATTTGCAAAGGAAAAACTGGGCCGCGTGAACCCGGGAGAGAAAACCCTCCTCATCCTCCGCACGCCGGAAACATCCGCGGGGGGGAAAGGCGTTCCTTCACCGGAGGAAAAACAACAGGCGCTCTATGAAGAATTTCTCCGGCAAACCCCCGTTATCGAACACTGGATGCTCTACCTCTTCCACCGAGAGAAACTCGAGAACATGCGGGGGAAGCTGTAATGGTTGCGCGGGCCGGATTTGAACCGGCGACCTCCGGGTTATGAGCCCGGCGAGCTACCAGGCTGCTCCACCGCGCGACGTGGACATATTCTGCACGAAAATAATCTCTTTGCAAGGAGAAGCTGTGGCGATAGAATACTGCCATGGCACATAAGAAAGCTGGTGGGACCACCACCAATGGGCGCGATAGCCGTGCAAAGCGTCGCGGCGTAAAGCGCTTTGGCGGGCAGGTCGTGAACGCAGGAGAAGTCCTCCTTCGACAGAAAGGCCTGCGCTTCCACTCCGGCCCACATACCTACATCGGCAGGGATGGAACTATTCATGCGGCTCTTGCAGGTACCGTGACCTTCATGAAACGCACGTTGCCCAATTTTCATGGTCACAACCGCCGGTGCACCATTGTGACGATCGCCCCCGCTCACTAGGATATCCCCATGTCTGACATCGGTGGTCCCGAATCATTGACACCGGGTGAAGGGGGTGCGGGGGTTTCTGAGGAACTCAGCGAGGAAGCGAAGCAACGTTTCGCTGCTGCCGGCGCCGCTCTCCAGCAGATCTATCGAGAGGAGAAGAAAGCAAAGCGACGTGATCGGGGCGTCGCAGAGGTCATCCTCCAGTTCCTCAATGATGACCAACGGACGCACCTCAGTGCCCTCATCGCAAATCTCTGTGCGAAGAATTGCCCATCATCATTCCTTCTCGCCATTCTTTCCCTCATCAGTGATACATGTCGTACGGTGATCCAGGAATATCTGCACGAAGCAGAGGAAAAAGCGTCGGGAAGCACTGTTGCACTCGAGACCGCACTCACGGCACACAAATCACTCGATCAGGAAACGAACCGCACACTCATTGAATGGATTACACGACTCCAAATTGTTCTTTCCCTTGAACACACGGCGATTCTCCCATCCATTCGTGAGACGGACGGCACGATCGATCTCTCCCTCCTCCAACTCACCACGTTCGTCATCCAAGAATTTTTTGCGTCCAAGGGGAAGCAAGCGGAATACGAACGTACTCGGCAATTTGGCGCCGGCATTCTCCAGATGCTCCTCGAACCATTCCTTAATCCCGCCGAATGACACTGAGGAACGCTTCCTGCGTGAGCTGGACCTTCCCCATCTGCTTCATCCTCTTCTTGCCCTTCTTCTGCTTCTTGAGGAGCTTCAGCTTGCGGCTGACGTCACCGCCGTAGAGGTAGCCCGTGACATCCTTGCGCATGGCCCCCAAGGTTTCGCGCGCAACGACTTTAGCGCCTATCGCAGCCTGAATGGGAATCTCGAATTGCGCCTTGGGGAGAGCCTCCTTGAGCCGCTTGCAGACGATCGCACCGACCGCGTGCGCTTCGCTCCTATGCACGATAGTGCTGAGTGCCTCCGCAGAATCGCCGAGGAGGAGGATCGTTAACTTCACGAGATCACCCGCTCGATAGCCCATCGGCTCATAGCTCATCGACCCGTAGCCAGCCGTCGCGGATTTCAACTGGTCGAAGTAGTCGAGGATGATCGACTGGAGCGGCACTTCGAATTTCAGGAGCGCCCGGTTTGCATCGAGATACTCGAGACCAAGGTACGTCCCCCGTCGCTCCTGCGTGAGCATCATGACAGCGCCGATATCCTGCGATCGGCAGACGATCTCGAGCACGACCCACGGCTCGCGGATTTCGGCAATGCACGACGCGTCCGGAAAATCGGCGGGATTACTGATCTGCGCCGTATCGGGCTCGTCGGACTTCAAGAGGCTCGACCGCACGACGCCGGCGGGCTGGCGGACACCCAGCTTCACCTCGTAGAGCACGCTCGGCGCCGTGATCACCAGATCGCAGTCGTATTCACGCTCGAGGCGCTCCTGGATGATATCCATATGAAGGAGACCGAGAAACCCGCAACGAAAGCCGTTTCCCAGTGCGGCATTCCGCTCATGCTCGATGGAAAGTGCGGCGTCGTTGAGCGCCAGCTTCTCCAGCGCGTCGCGCAGGTCGGGGTAGCCGTCTGCCTCCGAAGGGTACAGCCCCGCGAACACCATCGGCTGCACGTGCTTGTACCCCGTGAGCGGCTGTGCGGTCGCCTGATCGGCGACGGTGTCGCCGACTCGCACGAGCTTCACGTCCTTCGCGCCGGTCACCATGTACCCGATCGACCCAAGCGAAAGCTCGTCATCCGCGACGTACTTTGGGGAGAAGTGCCCGACGTCCTGCACCGCAAAACGGCCTTTGGTGCCGAGCAAGAAGACTTCCTGCCCTTTACGGAAACTGCCGTCGACGACGCGGACGTAGGCGACGACGCCGCGGTACGTATCCATGACGGCATCGAAGATCAGCGCCCGCGAACTCGCCCCTCTCCCAAGGGGTGCGGCAAGGGTGAGGGGCCGTGGAGCAGGAATCCTCTCCACTACCGCCTGAAGCAGCTTCTCCACCCCCCTCCCCTCCTTCGCAGAAATGAGGAGGATGTCTTCTTTCTTACAACCGAGCATACGCCGCACTTCCTCGCTCACGCGCTCCGGATCCGCTGCGGGCAGATCAATCTTATTCAGCACAGGAATGATCACGAGATCATGCTCCATGGCCATCGTGAGAACCGCGAGCGTTTGCGCCTGGATGCCTTGCGAGGCATCGACAAGCAGGATTGCCCCCTCGCATGCGGCGAGCGATCGGCTGACCTCGTAGCGGAAATCGGTATGACCGGGGGTATCGATGAGATTCAACTCATACACGGTGTCACATTGAGCGTCGTCGAAATGCGACGTTGTGTTCATTCTTCGACTACGCTCAGAATGACACGGCTTCCAGACCATTCGTACGGGTGTGAGTTTGATCGTAATCCCTCGCTCGCGCTCGAGATCCATCATGTCGAGCATTTGCTCGCGCATCTCGCGTTTTTGGAGCGTTCCCGTGACCTCGAGAAAGCGGTCCGCGAGCGTCGACTTCCCGTGGTCGATATGCGCAATAATGCAAAAATTCCTGATGTCCATTAGTCAGGAATTGGAGAGGGTGGAGCGAGTCGCAGCGAGCGAGGATGAGGGGCCATTTTCCCTCTCCCCGCGGGAGAGGGTGGAGCGAGTCGCAGCGAGCGAGGGTGAGGGGCCACCAAGCTCCTCCAAGCACTCCACGATATGTGTAACGACTGTATCAGTATCCTCCAACACTCTCCGATTGCTCAGACGGAGAACGGCGAATCCCTTCTCCTGGAGAAAGGCATCCCTCTTTCTGTCATGTTCCTGCGCCCCGTCTTCGTAGTGGGAATCCCCATCGATTTCGAGAATGAGTTTTACATCGATGCAGAGGAAATCTGCAATGTACGGGCCTATGGGAACCTGACGACGGAATTTCACATTCATGACTTTTCGGTTCTGCAACCTTTTCCACAACGTCTTCTCTGCCGTATTGGATGACGTCCGCAACAACCGAGCGAAGGATACAGTGCGCTGTGGTGTACGGACTGCGCGGAGAAGCACATGGAAAGAGTAGCACAGCTGTATCTGGTAGCCCCTCACCCTGCCCTCTCCCGCGGGGAGAGGGAAGATTGCATCGCCTGCCGCAATGCCTCTTCCCCTACCAGCACCCTCTCACGCAGACGATCAAGATCGCGATCCTCACGATTAAGTACATCAAACTTGTCTCCCGGAACCTGCGGCACCGCCTCGAAAGGCACCCCCAACCCGAGAGCAACGATCCCCGCATGGTAGCGCTGCGTGAGAAGAAAAGAGGCAGATGCCACCGCCCGAGAAAGCTCGTCCAGTGTCCGGGGTTCAGCGACGGAGGCATCCGCACGCACGCGCCGGGCCTCCTCCGCCTTCCGCCAGAATTCTCGCGAAGAATTCGAGCGTGGAATAATGAGCAATTTATTTGAACTAACACAAGTTTTACTTGCATCTACAAGCGTAAAAACAGGATCGAAACTTAGAATACATTTTTTATTCAAATTCCAATGTTCCACGCGCCGAAAGGAAAGCGCGTCGCGAACGCTGATACATACGGATTTCCGCGCAGCCCATCGGGCAAACCGCTCTCCCATCCACGTTCGAAAGGGGCCCATTCCCTGAAATGCCAGAAAAACGGGCTTCCGGAAGAAAACCGCCAGGGCGACATGCCCAAACCAGAGCAGGGGAGCTGCCACCGACTCGGCATCCGTAAAGAGGCTTCCTCCTCCCAAAACGACCCCGTCGCACCGCCGGTATGCCTTCACCGTCCGCCACCACGGCGTACAGAGCGAACGAACACCAAAGGGCAATCGTGGAATCTCCCTCTCTCCTTTGGGATGCGCAGACACCACCACCCATTCGACTTCCGGGAACCGCTGGAGAAAGTACTCCTTCAGCGCCTCATCCCCCACATTACCGACCCCGTAGTTTCCTATAAGAAGGTAACGACGATGCATAAAATAAGCTTACAGGTGTCAGGTTGTTGATATGCCATGGTAAGATGCACGATGGACATTGTCACCCTGAGGTGCGAGCCAAGCGAGCCACGAAGGGCGACAATATGCCATGGTTCGTGGCTCGGCTCTAAGCCTCGCACCTCACCATGACAAGCACACCTCAGGACGACACAATGTCGTTTTTCTCTGAGCCCGCCTTTATCTCCTTCTGCCCTTTCCCCTGCTCCCCCGCTGTCGTAAAACGCTCATGGAGGCGCGCAGCTTTTCCCGAAATCCGCCGGAGGAACGTGAGCCGCGCACGACGCACCTTTGCGATCTTCCGTACTTCGATGCACTCGATGCGCGGAGAATGAAGAGCATAGACCCTCTCGACCCCCACGCCCGATACCGTGCGTCGAAGGGTGAACGACCGGTCGGTCGGAACGTGGCCCCGGTGGACAGCCATCACTAATCCCTCAAAAACCTGTACGCGCTCCTTCTCCCCTTCTCGAATCCGTTCATGCACCCGCACCGTATAGCCAGGCCGGATTTCCGGCCGTTCTTTAACAAACGCCTTGCTCTGCCCATGGAGAATCGCCTGGGTCATAGGAGAATCCTACGTTCCATGTGAGCCCTGGTCAAACAAAAACGTGTCATGGTGAGGTACACTCTCACTTCTTCCCCCTAGCCTCCTCAATCTGCTCCTGCATCTTATTCACAACAACCAGATGCCGGGGGTCCTGGAGTATTTCAGTCACAAAGCGGTCTTTAAGGCTCAAACGATAGAGGAAATCAGCCTCCGAGAAGATGGAGTACTTCACATGACGGTACTGTGTGTCCTGGGAGAGGAGAGACTCCACCAGCTCTTTGCGGACATTCCCGACGAGGAGGAGATCCACTTTGCTCTCCGTCCCACAGAAACTGCCGGCGAGGAGCCCCAACTGCACATGGGGAAGAGTACGGAAGCCATGGACGAGCGGACTCTCCCCCTGCACCACTTTGGAAAAGAGGGAACGAAGATCCGTATAGAGGAGAAAATCCTGCTCGACGCGGTAGTACTTCTTGCGGTTGCGGTGCCTGGCACGAACGACGCCGACCTTCCGGAGGTTCTCCAGTTCCCGCCGGATCGAGTTAATCTGCTCACTGAGGAGCCGCGTCAGCTCACGGATGAAGTATTCGCGCTCGGGATGAAGCAAGAACGTCGAGAGGAGCTTCACCCGGGTCTGCGAACTGAAGAGCGCCTTCAGAATGCTCGCTGAGGACATGTGCACAAAGAGTATTCATGAAATAAAAGATAGTGCAACAAAATTGATCACATTTACCGAAAAAAGCCAGCGAAAATGGTATGAGCTTGAGAAGAGAGTGCTCCAGGATTTAAGTGTAATTATTGAATAAAAAATTTATTCGTATTTTCCCTCTCCCAATGGGAGATGGGCTGGGAGACCTCCTCTCCCCACGGGAGAGGATTGAGGTGAGGGGTTCGCGACTGGCCCGAAAACTGAAAAAAAGCTATACTGTTTGGATGTCCAAAATATCTACTATGGAAATAGTTCTGCTCGTTCTGTTTGCATTCACAGCAGATATTCTTTCCTTTATCCCCATCATCAATATTGTTATGTCGCTTGTCGTGACCCCCGTATTGTTTGTGTACTATAAAATAAAAAGAGTCCCAACGTATCCCACCATCATCGCAGGAGTAATAGAGGTCGTTCCAGTGTTAAGCATGCTGCCGGCTTTTACAGCGGGAGTCCTTGCGGTCATACTCATCGACAAATTTGGGGCATCAAAATTAGGGAGTGCCACCACAAAAGATGCTCGAAAAAAAGACCTTCTGCAACAAAAAAGGAACGCCGAAACTGATCTCATGCGAGAAGAGGCACGGGCATATAGTGGTGGTGCGAATAACTATGAAAAAAACAGAATGAAGCAAAAAATATCAAGACTCAATCAGCAGCTACATCCATCGTAACACTAGCTTATTCCGTATGCGCCGGGATTGATGAGGTTCAGGATCGCCGCGGCGGAGAGGAGCATGAGCATACCGATGATGGACCACAGAATGCGCTGCTTCCCTTGCTCACGAAGGGCAGGACTCCCTCCCGACATCATGATCTCGTACCCGGCAAAGATCACCTGCAACAGCGCGACGCCGAAGCCGATGCCGACCAGCCACGGCCATATACCTGCGATGTACGCCATGAGAACCCCGATACCGCCACCGGAGACGAACGACATGCCCCCGATGGGCTCGAGGAGGCGCACGGCATCGTCGGGAACGGGAATCGGAGGGGG
>Ga0209541_10013236_pt1 | contig 12640 bp, 15 predicted proteins | sample RifCSPlowO2_01_FD_184027 | JGI IMG/M metagenome (GOLD analysis project Ga0209541, IMG submission 184027) | Groundwater microbial communities from Rifle, Colorado - Rifle CSP2_plank lowO2_0.1 (SPAdes) (version 2) | ecosystem: Environmental > Aquatic > Deep subsurface > Groundwater | place...
ATATCCTTCTATTCTCATTTGAATTAACCGTTTCATTGTAGTTACAATGTAACTACATGAAGTATATAAAGATTTCTATCATTCAGAATATAAATCTAAGAAAAATCAGCTATGCACATACGGCGACGTTCGCATTTTGCCGTTTAGTCGTTGCCGCTACGAAAGGAAGAAAAAAAAATAAAACGTTTTTACGTAATTTTTTCGCCTTCCTTCTGCTTCAACGACCCGTACGACAAACGATAGAATCGTAAGTGGACTGGCCGGGACATTCGCATCCTTTGAGGATATTCGAACCCGGAGCTTATGGGTGATATTAACACTCTCCACAATGCCAATGTGGTGTCATGCCGTTAGACCACCAGCCCAGTCCAGCGCTGCTTTGGAAAGCCGTGTATAAAAATGTGTCGCTGTTCAACGTATATGATTCACACGAACAAAAAATTCCTGTGGATTGATGTAACCAATGGAGGCTATTCCCGTTTGCGCAAGCGTGGCAAATTCTTCCGACGAAATTCCCAGAATCTCGTAGTATCTAGATCTGTGCATATCTATATTTCCGCGAATAAAATCAGTCGGATCACGCGACAAGGCACAAAGGTGTTCGGTCAAGTTTATGTCATGCACATAATTCGTAAGAGCCTTTACTGGTACATTACTCCTGCCTCGTGCAGCAAGTCTGTCCAGCCTTGGTTTCAGGTAACAGTCAGCTGTAATCAGCATCACTAAAATTTGGGCCATTTTTCTTTTTCAATATACCCTACTAATATACTTTATCATAACATTTATAAATTAATATCGCTTTAGTAGCAAATGGGGAGAATGGGGGAGAATAATCATGGTTATACTATTTGATCAGTTCAATCTGCCGGACGACATCTACAAAGTAATCTTCGCCACAGAACAACAGGAAATTGTCGGAAAACTCCTGATTCAGTTCATCAAAGACAACGGTGGTGAAATTGGCAAAACAGCAATGTCCATGTTTGCTACACAGCTGCATGAAGGTACCCTTATGGATAAAGAACAGCGCAAGGGACCACTGATTTCTAAAGTTCCACCTATCTCTTACAACAAACGGCAGTTTTATGACAGAATTTTAACGCCGATGAAAAGTATGGGGCTTGTTGATTATGACTTGTATAAGAAGACCTATAAAATTTCTGACAAGTTCAACAGGCTGATGATACGTATCGGATTGATGTGGTTACGGGAGATACGGTAACCTTAAATAAGCAAAATACTTGTTGTTCCTGCACATGAAGTCAATCATCGAAAAGTACGTTCTCAAGAATGCCGTTGATTTTGGCGGCAAAGCAAATCCGAACGCTGTACTTGGTCGTATTCTTGGCGAGCATCCTGAGCTGAAGAAAGATGTTCCAAAGCTGATGAAAGAAATCCAGCTGGTTATCAAAACTGTTGGTTCATTATCACCCGACGCACAACGGGTAAAACTCGCAAAGCTCAGTCCAGACTTGTTGAACGAGAAAAAAGAAGTCAAAGAGAAAACACTCGGACTTCCTCACGTCAAAGAAAACGTTGTTTTGCGTTTTGCGCCCAGTCCATCGGGACCGTTGCACATCGGTCATGCGTATGTACTTGCGCTTAATGCTGAACTTGCCCGAAAGTATAATGGTAAACTCATTCTTCGCATTGAAGATACTAATCCCGAAAACATCTATGACAAAGCGTATAGCATGATACCTGAAGATGCCGAATGGTTAACCAAAGGGACTGTTTCAGAAGTTATCATTCAAAGCGACCGACTTGAACATTATTATCAGACGGCACAACAGCTTGTTGATGGCGCTCATGCCTATGTTTGCACGTGCACTGCGGACAAATTCAAAGAATTGTTATCTGCGGCAAAACCATGTCCTTGCAGAAATCTGCCAGTCAAGCAACAGCATGAACGCTATGACCAGATGTTTGGCAAATATAAACCCGGAGATGCTGTATTGCGACTCAAGACCGATATCAATGACAAGAATCCGGCGATGCGTGATTTTGCGTTGATGAGAATCAATGATTTCAAGCATCCGCGACAGAAAACAAAGCATAAAGTCTGGCCCTTGATGAATCTGGCAGTTGCAGTTGATGACCATCTTTTGAATGTCACCCATACCTTGCGCGGAAAAGACCACATTGACAATGAAAAACGACAGAGAAAAATTGCGGACGCACTCGGCTGGACGATGCCTGTTGCGCTCTACGTTGGCAAAATTAACTTTACTGATATTCGTTTGAAAACGTCGCAAATAAAAAAAGAAATTCTTGAAAAAAAGTATAACGGCTGGGACGACATTCGACTGCCGTTTTTGCGCTCATTGAAACGACGAGGCTATACTCCTGATGCGTTCTGCTCTTATGCAGTTGATGTTGGCATAACCGAAACTGATAAGAAAGTCACCCGACAGGAATTTTTTAAGAGTGTTAATCATTTTAACAAAGAAATTCTTGACCCGCAGGCGAACCGTTATTTCTTTGTTGCAGAACCTGTCAAGATTAAGGTTGTTGGCGCGCCTGCGCGGGAAGTTGCATTGCATTTGCATCCTGACTTTCATGCGCGAGGCGTGCGCAAATTTAAAGTTCATGAGGATTTTGTCATCGCGAGAAAAGATTTTGAGTCGCTTGAACAGAAGAAAGTGCATCGACTCATGGACTGCGTGAATTTTGTCGTTGACAAGAAAAAAATGTTGTTCCATTCTCTCGAATATGACAAGTTCAAAAATGCGGAGAACAAAGGGATGATTATTCATTGGTTATCTTCAATGGAGAAACTTATTGATTGTACGGTACTGATAGATGATGGTACTGTAGTTAAAGGAAAAGCTGAACATCACATCTCGCAGCTTTCTGAAGGTGCAGTTGTGCAGTTCGAACGACAATTCTTTGCGCGGCTCGATAAAAAAGGAAAGAAATACGAATTTTGGTTTACACATCGGTGAAAAAGTGTTTCATTTTTTCTTCTATTCTCCCTTACTAATCACATCCCCAAAAATTGTTTAATCTCACTCACTTTTCTTGGGTTCAAAGAGATGTGAGCATCATCACTTTTTCCTGTACGCTTTGAGACAGCATTTATCCACTCATTATTCACTAATTGTTTCATTGCCTCTTCAAGAATTCGTATTCCTTTGTGTGTATTGCGATACCGTTCTGGTACACTTTTCTTCGCAATATCCAGCGGTATATGTTTCCCACCCCAAATGTTCGAGCGGATTAAGCGACGAAGCACGATTTTCTTTATATCATCAACCTCTTCCATAAGAGGAAGAAGAAAAATAAGTTACTTAAATGTCACCTTTGTTTATTGTACATTAATGTATAAAAAAGAAAGTTTTATATAGAATTGTTTGCACAACAGAACCATGTCCGAAGAATCCATCTTTATCACATATGTCGGAGACAGCCCCCGCATGCGGCTTTTGCAATATCTCATCGAAGGCAGAGATGTCGATTACACACTTACTGATATGCTCAATGCAAATGTAAGTTGGGGAACGTTGCATCATATTGTGCCACTGATGCTTGAATGTGGTTTGCTCGTCCAAACAAGAAAAATTGGTCGTGCAACATTGTATAAAATCAACCAAAAAAATGAAGTCGCGCAGCAGTTCATTGTATTATACGATAAGCTTTTGAGTCAGCGACTTCATGAAATCCAAGAAGTGACTGAAGTGATAGTGTAATCTTCCATTTGTGATTGTTATTACTCTCTAGTGCTTAATTTAGAAATGTTTAAATAGTGCTGATTTTGAATTGGCTTATGAACCTTAAGAATGTAGGGCTTGGCGTAACTGTGGCTGGCGCTGCTGCTCTTTTATGGGCTGCTGCCCCCTCTGAAAGAAAGCCTATTGAACCTCAAAAAGTCGCAAATCTTGAAGATGCTCTTGATACACAATCTCGTGGATTGCTTGAACGATACGCAAAGTTGCATGTTGAACAACGAGTAAAAATTCTCGCGGATGTTGAAACGAAAGTTCTCAAGGAAACCGGCCTTGACAAAGTATGTGATGCAATCCTCTCTCATCTCAAAGCAGAGGACATCCTTACGTATGAAAATCTTGCTGCCTTTGGTCATGGTTTGAAAGAGCATTATGATAGATTACTTGCAAAAGATCCACGCGCGCACGCTTATAATCATGAATTCGACAAACTGTTAGTTCCACCAGAAAACTGTTATGTTGATATGCGAAGACTGCTCAAGGGCGGGCAGCCACCACGTGTGACACTTGCTCACGAAAACCTGCATCGAATCCAGGACGAAAGTTCACCGCATCATAAAGTTTATCGTGCAATTGTGCCTCATTATGATGTTACAAAAGGTGAAGTGGTGTTAAGTGATGATGATGTTAAAACAATTACAACAGCTGTCTTTAAAGGCGATGAAGTGTCATCTGCAACAATCAAAGAAGGGCGAAAGTTGCTGCCCGAAATCTTTCAGAAAATACGTTTGTGGAGCGATCAAGGAAAGTTTGCTGTGGAACTCCAGGCTCGCATGCTCTGGCCGTTGGTTAGTGCGGACGGCACTGTGAAAATTCCCAATGATATGATTCATGGACCTTATCAAGGAAACTATGGTGGAGATGCAGGTCAAGCTCATTTTTTAATGCCCGCAATCATCGCTGGGTATGGTAATGCAGCATCGCACGAATATCCTGATATCTATGCAGCACGATGGGTAGGTTTCTGGTGCGGTGATAAAGACACGTTTGTGAGAAAGCTCTATGCCGAACCATTATTTGTAGCGAACAGAGAAAAAGGAATTGCGTTTTTAGCTGAACGCTCAAGGCGCGTTGAAAAAAGTGCAGGTGTCGCTCAACGTGAACTTGGAATATTGTTGAATGGCAATAAATAAAACCTCTCTGACGTTACTCCAGGAAGAAAAAAATAATACGTAACGTTTTTTTTCGCCTTCATTTTGCTTCAACGACTACACTTCTGTGTCTATTTTTCGCCACTAACTACTTTTTTCAAACTTTGCATGGCATACTCCAATTCATACTCCGTTGTATATGGCGCTGGTCCCATTCGTAAAACGCTCTCACGGGTATCAGCAAAGACTCTGTATTCCTGTCTTAATTTTCTATCAACATTTTCTGCTCTTTCTTCGGTTTCCAAGTCAATCGCAAGAAATGGTCCTCGCTCTACATCATTTCGAGATGAGCGAAGAACTGCACCGTGCTGATGTACACCCAAGTTATCAAACAAATATATCATGTAGGCAGTTTGATGCAGGTCTGTCTTTTCTAATCTGTCAACAGTCAATCCCTGCTCATCCATGAACCGAAATACTTCAATTTGTCTGCACATGCCGCTGATGTCTTTTGTCGCTCCCAAAAAACGCTGTCCTCCATCACCATAGCGTATAGGGTTCGGATACTTTCCTTTCAACGCTGAGAAATCTGCAAACCATCCCGTATTACTCGGTCTCATCGTGCATATTTCCGGAACTTTCAACCAGGCACACCCTTCTCCTGCACTTGCATATTTGTATCCGCCCGCCGTGAGAAAAATATCTCTTCCAAGTTCATCAGCTTTCAATCGTCGTGCATTGAATTGATGATACACATCCAAAATGACTGTTGCGTTCACTTCTCTTGCTCGCTCAATACATTGGTCAATATTTTGCAGGACAGACCCGTCAGTGAAAAAGACTGTGGACATAATAACAGCATTGGTGCCTGGTGTTATTGCATCTCTGATTCTGTCGCACAACGTGTTTCTGTCTTGCACTGGCACATACTCCACCTCTACGCCATTTTCCTGAAGTCTTGTCACCTCTCTTCTTGAAGAATGAAACTCCGCATTTGTTGTCACCACTCTTGTTGATTTATCCCATGGAAAACTCGAAAGAACGCGAGTTACTAACTCATGAGTATTTTCGCCAAATGCAATATGGTCGGGTTTGTCTGTTCCAATTCGTTGAGCAACACCTATCTGAAATTCTGGGATTATATATGTAAATATTGTCTTTTCCCATTTTTCGTCAACCTCACGAAACGCAATCTCTACTGCTCTCATCTGTCCTTTCACAATTCTATCAGGCCAGGCACGATGCGAGTGTCCTGTCATCAAGACTTTATCATCTCTTAACGTTCTCGTGTAATGTTTTCTCAATCGCTCCGCATCAATAGGTGGGTTGTAGTTCATGTCAATCTCTCGACTCCACCCAAGAAAACTATTTAAAGCTATTATGCCCTTTTCTATTTTATGGTTGTTGTTCGTTCCCAAGTCAAGGACATTGTTGCGTCTGTCGGTGTAGAAAATGTTTCTGCTGATTTTGCTGACAAACTGAGCGAAAAGGCAGTTACACTTATCAAAGATGCATGTTATCGCGCACAGCAAAACGGACGAAAAACAGTGATGGCGAAAGATTTGTAGTTTACATTCCAAACCATTTTCTCACAAAACTCTTGTGTGCTGCAGGTGGTGGATTAAGTTCTGATTCCAGTGTTGCTATCGGCAGTTTTGGACTGTCTATCTCCTGAAAAATCATGTCATGTTTTATCGGTACTCTTATTGGAGGAGGTAATGGCTCCATGTGTGCGCGAAGCTTGCTGATACGTTCCATCATCGCAGTTATTCTTTCTTTGGGAATGTTCTCTCTGTTCTGTTCTATCTTTTTCTCCAGCTCATCTATTTTTTTCTGCATACTTTCATTTTTTGTCGTCACACGCTGTACTTTCGTATCAAGCTCTCTTTTCCTCTTTTCATGGTGCCCTCTGGTGCGTGCGATTGAATTCATTCTCGCTCCTAATTCTCCGAGAAGAAATTGTATTTTGTCAAGCTTCTTTGCAAGTTCGTTGTTGTCGGATTGCTGGTGAATATGCTGTACTTGCTTTCTGGTTGTTGCTTTCTGTCGTTTCAACAAGTCTTCTTCCATACGAAGAACGCGATTCAAATGCTGCTCAAGCTGCACTGCTTCATTGTGCATGTTTTCGTTACCCTGTGGCTGAGAAACAACTGTCTTTAGTCGTTGAACACGATTGAACAACTCTCTCTTGCGTTCATGTGTTACGGGCTGCGCCGCTTGTGCCATTGCTCGCACGAGCTCGAATGTTTTTGTCATCTGATTAACTTGCCAAAAAAACTTTTCTTCGGCGGAGCAGGTGGCGGAGGTGGAAGCTGTGAGGATGACATTGGCGGTGCCATCATCGGTGCACGTGGCATGCGCGGTGGTGGCATCGGAGGAACTCTTGTCGCTTGCATTGGTGGGGGAGCCATCGGCGGTGGAATTCTGAAATCGGTCATCTCTCTTTTGTTTTCAACAATGTCTGCGATAGACACCAATGCCTGTGCAAGCTGTTCGTTTTGCTTCTCAATTGATAGAAGCTTGGACATCATCTCTTTGTTATTGTCTTTTTCTGTGCTCTCGAGAGCTACTTTGAAAATACTGTGCATCTCATCAATCGACTGCTTTAACTCAGTCATCGCTTCGACCATATCTTTACGCGCGCTGGGCTGCGATATCCTCTCTTTGAGGATGTGAACTTCGTCGCGCAAATCTGCAAGAATCTTGTGTGGAATAACTTCCCATTCTTCTTCGTCCATCATGTCACCTTTTTTGTAGTTAATGAGTCTTCCAATATTTATAAAACTTGTGTTTGCGCAAAGCGTAAAAAAACCACAATCTTTATAAATCCCCGTCAAACACAGGTTAAAATCAAAGAGGGAGGAATCTATGGCAAAGACAAAACCACACCTTAACTTAGTGTTCATCGGTCATGTAGACCACGGTAAAAGTACAACCGTTGGCAGATTACTGTTCGACTCGGGAAATGTTGACGAACAGGCAATGCGAAAGCTGCGTCAGAAGGCAGAAGAACTCGGTAAAAAAGGATTCGAATTCGCATTTGTCATGGACCAGCTCAAAGAGGAGCAGGAAAGAGGAGTCACTATCGACCTTGCTCACAAGCGATTCGATACAGACAAATATTACTTTACCATTATCGACGCCCCAGGGCACAAGGATTTCATCAAAAATATGATTACAGGTGCGTCCCAGGCTGATGCTGCAGTTCTTGTTGTTTCCGCTACACCCGGTGACGGTGTTCAGGCACAAACCAAAGAACACGTTTTCTTGAGTAGAACCTTGGGAGTAGGACAGCTTGTTGTTGCTATCAACAAAATGGATATGTCCAATTATGACGAAAAACGATTCAAAGAAGTCAAAGAACAGGTTTCACAATTGTTGAAAAGTGTTGGGTACAAGCCGGACACCATTACGTTTTTACCCATGGCATCGTACCACGGTGAGAACGTTGTCAAGAAACAGACGAAAATGACATGGTACACAGGGCCAACGTTACTCGAAGCTATCAACATGCTCAAAGAACCAGAAAAGCCGCGTGCTTTGCCTCTTCGACTGCCTATTCAGGATGTTTACAATATTACTGGTATTGGCACTGTTCCAGTTGGACGAGTCGAGACTGGTGTTATGAAAGTCGGTGATAAAATCATTGCAGTTCCAGGACGTGAAGGCAATGGTATCGTTGGAGAATGTAAGACTATCGAAATGCATCACGAACAAGTGCAGGAAGCAGAGCCGGGCGATAACATCGGCTTTAACGTTCGTGGCATGGCAAAACAGGACATTGCACGAGGCGATGTTATAGGACACGCCGATAAAGCGCCAACGGTTGCAAGTGAATTTTCAGGACAAATCGTTGTTTTGAACCATCCAAGTGTGATTACTGTTGGATACACTCCGGTGTTTCATATCCACACTGCGCAGGTTGCATGTCAGGTTACTGAAATCGTGAAGAAGCTCAATCCAGCAACTGGCGAAGTACTGCAGGAGAAACCGGACTTCATCAAGAATGGTGATGCAGCGATTATTAAAGTCAGACCAGTTCAGCCTCTTGTTATTGAGAAGCAAAAAGACATTCCACAGCTTGCACGGTTTGCAATCCGAGATTCGGGACAGACTGTAGCGGCAGGTATGTGTATCGATTTGGTCAAGAAAGAATTGAAACAGAAGTAAGCCCCTGGTAAATCTTTATTTATCATGGACAAAACACCCTATGGCACAAAAAGCACGCATCAAGGTTGCAAGTACTGAAATTGATAAAGTGAACAATGTGTGCCAATCAATTAAAGAAATTGCAGAGAAGACTGGGGTGGAATTGCGCGGACCTGTTCCTTTGCCTACGAAAAGGTTGAAGATTACAACGAAAAAAAGCCCTGCATTTGAAGGGAAGCGTTCTTGGGACAGATTTGAGATGCGTATTCACAAACGACTTATTGATTTGGGCGCTGATGAACGGACATTACGATTGATTATGCGTGTTCCTATTCCTGAAGGATTGAATATCGAGATAGAAATGATTGATAGGTAATTCTGTTGCTGTTACGAAAGGAAGAAAAAAGATTTTTTACGTACTTTTTTTTCGCCTTCCTTCTGCTTCAACGACTACTTCTGACGTCCAAAGAATAGAAAGGTTTGGTCTCTTCGTTGAAACCACAGATAAAACCTAAAAAAAACAGTACGTGAGTATTTCTTATTTGAAGTTAGCCCGTTCCTGAAGATATGCTCTTTGAAGTTCATACATTTTATTTACTCTTGCATCGCCCAATGCTGTGCGCAGGTCTTGTTCGAGCTGTCCTTCCTGTGCAAGTGCCGAATGTCTTTTGCTTTTCTCTATGTACGGCGTTCCCCAGAAGAATTCATTGCTGTTGTCGCCTGCCCTTCGGCGCACTTCCACTGTACGCACATACGGTAGTTTAAACGCAGCATCGACGATTGGGCCTAACGTTACTGTTCCGTCTGATGGGAATTCTACCGTTTCGACAGTGGCTCGCCCTTTCTTTTGTATCTCGATAAAGAGACAATACTTCAATTCCATGGCTGATGTTTTTACTGCCTTCATTATAAACATTGTGGAAAGTAATATAAAAACTTCTTACATTACAACACTCATGAAGCACATATTTGTCATCGGCGATGTAGAGCTCGGCGCTGGCAATAAAACGGATGATTTCATTGCAGATAAACTTCTATCACGACTCATTTCTTCATGGAGCATTCACAAAAACGCTGATCTTATACTGAATGGTGATACGTTTGATTTTTTGAAATGTCCTTATACGCTTCCTGCACAGTATACGCGGCACGTGACCGCTGATATTGCAGTGAAAAAATTGTGCTTAGTCATGAAAGCTCACCCTCTCGTGTTTCGCGCACTGAAAAAATTTGCAAAAAACAACATGATTTATTTTGTTCGTGGCAATCATGACCTTGAATTAGCGTTTCCTGCAGTACAACAGGAACTGCGTCTGTATCTGAAAAATGTGTGGTTTCCAGGACTTCAATATGTTTTTGAAGACGTGTACATTGAGCATGGACAGCAGTATGACCCTGCGAATTGGATTCATCCGCGACGGTTGTTTGCCTATCACCTGGGAAAGCGTATCCTGAACAATACGTTTTCGTCATTCACCGTGATTGGTGCATTGATCCCATTGAAAGAAGAACATCCCTTTCTTGAGCGTATCAAGCCATGGCCTTTGATGATGCGGTTTCACACCCCCATCGGAAAAAAAGTAAATAGAACTATCTTCTTTTATTTTCTTAAAAGCGTCTTTTATTATCCGTTGCGGTACTATGCGGACCCAACACACCCGTTTCCACGCCAATTTATTAGTGAATTTATTCGTCGCGTACGTTCCTGGAATTGGGACCTTGCTGACTATTTGCCAATCTTCAAGAAAAAGAAACGGCCTCAAAAAGTCATTGTACTTGGTCATATTCATGAATCTTTGATAGAAAAAAACAAACATCGAGTTATCATCAGACCGGGAGCGTGGAGAGATGAATACTTGTTGCACAGCTCAGGTGTTGTCGAGCCAATCAGAAAACAGTATGTCCATATTACCGTTGGAAAAAAGACACGCTGGGTCGTGGAAGAGTTGCCTCGCTATCGAACTTCACTTAATTTTTATGAAATTGTTCGTGATGAACAGAAAGTACTTGCAGCTGCGATTGAAGAAGAACGAATGGTGAAGTAACGGATAATCTCAAAAGAAATTCCATATCATCTTTACGCAAATAGGTCCAAAGCACTGATGTTACGAAAGGAAGAAAAAAAATTAAATGTTTTTTACGTAACTTTTTTTGCCTTCCTTCTGCTCCAACGACTAAAACTTAAACGAAAGTATTTTTAACCACATGTCTGTCGGGCAGCTTATGTTCGACGTCGCAATTGTGGGTGGTGGTATTACCGGTTCTGCACTCTTTTATATGTTAGGCAAGTATTCCGATGTCAAAAAAGTTATCCTCTTTGAAAAAAATGTCATCGGTAGCGTTAATTCCCACGAGCGAAACAATAGCCAAACTCTCCACTTTGGTGATATCGAAACCAATTTTTCGTATGAAAAAGCTGTGAAATTACGTGACGCTGCAGAGATGGTTGTTGCTTATTTGCAGAACCATGATGGACTGAGCAGAAAAACAAAAAAGATGGTCATTGGTGTCGGTGACGATGAGATTAGGATGCTCAAGCATCGGTATAACCACTTTAAAAAAATATTTCCGCAGCTCAAGAAACTTTCAAAGGATGAAATTGCACTTATAGAACCTGCTGTTGTTGAAGGTCGCCGTGAAAACATCATCGCTTTATGCTCCGATGACGGTTATGCTGTCAATTTCAGAAAGCTTGCACAATCCTTCATCGATGAAAGCACAAGCGCTCGCATGGTCGTTTCTCTCACTTCGGTTGTGCGTCACATCAAAAAAACAGATGAAGGCTATCTGCTCGATAACACTGCTGCGCGTAGTGTTGTTGTTTCTGCAGGCGCACACACACTCTCTTTTGCACATCAACTGGGTTATGCTTTGGATTATATTCTATTCCCTGTGGCGGGCGGTTATTATGGTGCGCGGCAGGTGTTGCGCAATAAAATATATACTCTTCAGGACGAACATTTTCCATTTGCTGCCCTTCACGGCGATCCTGATGTTGATGATGGCTCCTTTACTCGATTTGGGCCTACGGCAAAGCCAATCCCGTTGCTTGAGCGACATGTGTACGCAAGTCTGAAACCTTTTTTGGGCATATCGCTCAGCAGGAAAGCTGTTTTTAGCATGTTCTCGTTCTTTAGGCATAAAAGACTCATCACTTTTCTTTTGAAAAATATTTCATTTAGCATTCCTTTTTTTGGAAAATATCTGTTTGCGCGCAATGCACGAAAAATTGTGCCCTTGCTTAAAACTACGCAATTGATTCCTTTGCGTGATGGTGGTATTCGACCTCAAGTGTTTGACACTGAAAAAAAACAGTTATTGATGGGCGACGTCAAAGTGTATGGCGAGCATGTCATCTTTAATGTTACACCTTCACCTGCTGCGTCTGTCTGTCTCAAAAATGCGCTCGATGACATGCGAAGGCTTGCTGCTCAGCTTGGTTTCCATGTTGATGAAGAAAAAATTAGAAATGATTTTGGTGGTCTGAGTGCTGATGAATAAATCCTCATTACAATTAGTCTTTCCTTCTTATGTCTTGAGATAAGTAATCACCTGACTTCGCCTTGATTTATGTACACTAGGTTTTGAGTATTCTTTTGTCGATAGATTTCAAGATGACTTCTTGATTTTTGCTGAGTACCACCGTTTTCTCGAATTGGTTGCCTGTTTTTGTAT
>Ga0209541_10013243_pt1 | contig 12636 bp, 11 predicted proteins | sample RifCSPlowO2_01_FD_184027 | JGI IMG/M metagenome (GOLD analysis project Ga0209541, IMG submission 184027) | Groundwater microbial communities from Rifle, Colorado - Rifle CSP2_plank lowO2_0.1 (SPAdes) (version 2) | ecosystem: Environmental > Aquatic > Deep subsurface > Groundwater | place...
TAATGTATGCTACAATTGCCTAGACAGGAATATAGCAAAAAATGAAAATAAAATTGCGCTAATCTGGGAGCCAGAGTCAGGAAAAAGCAGAACATACACTTACTCTCAATTATTGGCAGAGGTATGCAAATTTGCCAATGTTCTCAAGAAATTAGGAGTTAAGTATAGTCATGTTGTTGAAATATACCTTCCAATGATACCTGAGCTGCCAATAGCAATGCTGGCATGCGCAAGAATAGGTGCAATCCATTCTGTTGTGTTTGGCGGCTTTAGTTCCGATGCGCTAAAAGACCGCATCCAAGATTCAAAAGCAGAGTTATTAATAACAGCAGACGGCAGCTTTAGGAATGGAAAAATCTATCCATTAAAAGACAATGCTGATGAAGCCGTTAAACAATGCCCGACAATAAAAAAAGTTATCGTTGTTAAAAGAGCCAAAAATAAAATTCGCATGAAACAAGGAAAAGATTTTTGGTATCACAAGCTAATTAATGAAAAGAGCATAGATGCCATATGTAAACCTGAAAGCATGGACTCAGAGGATCCATTATTTATTCTTTATACAAGTGGCACAACAGGAAAGCCTAAAGGAGTTTTGCATACGCAGGCTGGCTATTTGCTTTATGCTTACCAGACCTTCAAATGGATTTTTGATATAAAAGATGATGACATCTATTTTTGTACAGCAGATATCGGATGGATTACAGGGCATTCTTATATTGTTTACGGGCCGCTGGCCAATGGAGCAACCTCAGTAATATATGAAGGCTCTCCGGTATACCCAAAGCCTGACAGGTTTTGGAAAATTATTGATAAACATAAAGTTACAATTTTTTATACAGCGCCAACTGCAATAAGGGCGCTGGCAAAGGAAGGGGACAAGTGGCCAAATAAATGTAAATTAACCAGCTTAAGGTTGCTTGGTACTGTAGGTGAGCCAATAAATCCAGAAGCTTGGTTATGGTACTACAAAGTTATCGGAAAGAAAAAGTGTCCTATTGTTGATACTTGGTGGCAGACAGAAACTGGAGGAGTTTTAATAACGCCTTTGCCTGGAGCAACTCCTTTAAAGCCAGGCTCTGCAACCAAGCCATTTTTCGGAATCGAAGCAGATATTTTAAGGGAAGATGGAAGCAAAGCCAATGTTAATGAAGGTGGCTACCTAGTAATTAAAAAGCCATGGCCAGGAATGTTAAGAACAATATGGAAAAACCCAGAAAAATACAAAGAAAAATATTTTGAGCAATTCGGGGTTTATTTAACAGGAGATAACGCAAAAATAGACAAAGATGGATATTTCTGGATAATGGGAAGAACTGATGATGTAATAAAAGTTGCGGGCCATAGGATTGGAAGTACAGAAGTTGAAAGCTCATTGGTAAGCCACAAAGCAGTTGCAGAAGCAGCAGTTGTTCCTTGCCCTCATGAAATAAAAGGCCAGGCAATTTATGCATTTGTCGTCTTAAAAAGAGGAAACAAAACAAGTGAGGAATTGAAAGAAGAATTAGTAAAGCATGTTTCTCAACATATAGGGCCAATAGCAAAGCCGGAAAAAATACAGTTTGCAGATGATCTTCCAAAAACGAGAAGCGGCAAGATAATGAGAAGAATTCTTAAAGCGATAGCCGAAGGCTCTAAAGAATATGGCAGCATAACAACCTTAGCTAATCCAGATGTTGTTGAAAAGCTGCAAAAAGAGAAAGTAAAATAAATGATAAACTTTATATATAAGTTGTATTTAATATTTGTTTTGACTATAGAGTTAAAATATATGTTGACTAATAACCAATGAAAGTACTACATTGGGGTAAAAAAGCATAACATATTAATAGTAGTATCAATTCATTTGTCCCCTTTTAATAAAAAAAGGGGGGTAGGTTTCAATGTTAGTAAAAGAAGAATTTCTGAGCAAACTAAGAAGATATTTCTCTTTAAATCTATACGAAGTAAAAATTTGGACAGCTTTATTAAGCCGTGGTGTTTCAACAGCTGGTGAATTATCTGACATAGCTAATGTCCCAAGAAGCAGAAGCTATGATGTTCTTGAAAGCCTGGAAAAGAAAGGCTTTGTTGTTATGAAGCTAGGCAAACCAATTAAGTATTTAGCGGTTCCACCTAAAGAAGTTTTGGAAAGGGTGAAGAAAAATGTACATGATGAAGCAAAAGAGCAAATAACAAAGCTGGAAGACCTTAAAAAAACAGATGTTGTAGACGAATTGAATACTCTGCATACGCAAGGTATAGAGTTAGTAGAACCAGCTGACTTGTCGGGATCGTTAAAAGGCAGACATAACTTATACAATCATCTTGAACTTACAATAAGGAATGCAGAAGAATCTGTTTCTATAATGACAACAACTCAAGGTTTACTAAGAAAAATAGAAGGCTTTAAGCCCACATTTGAAAAACTTAAGAAACGTGGTGTAAAAATTAGGATTGCAGCACCATTAACAAAAGAAACATTATCTGCAGTAAAAGATATAGGGTCTGTTGCGGAAATAAGAAACACAGATAGCAAAGCAAGATTTGTAATTGTCGATGGAAAAGAAGTTATCTTCATGATAATGGATGATAGTTCGGTGCATCCAACATATGATGTGGGCATATGGGTCAACACACCATTCTTTTCAAGCGCACTGGAAAACCTCTACAATACAGCATGGAAGAGTATGAAACCAGCAGGCGAAGTTATTAAGAAATATTAATTATTTATTTTATTTATCTTTATTTTTCTAAAATAATAGGTTATTTCTGCAAGCAAAAGACTTATAAAATGAATAAGTATACCTATAATGTATTTAAATGGTTAAAGAAAAAATAAATGAATTAAAAAAAAGAGCAAATGAAATAAGAAAAGAGTCATTGGTAATGGTTTATCATGCTCAGTCAGGCCATCTTGGAGGCTCTTTGTCAGAAGCAGACATATTGGCAGCTTTATATTTCTACAAATTAAGATTAAATCCAAAAAAACCAGACTGGGAAGACAGGGACAGGTTTGTTTTAAGTAAAGGCCATGCTTGCCCTGCTTATTATGCTGCACTAGCAATAAAAGGGTTTTTTAATAAAAAAGAGCTGGAGAGTTATAGGAAAATAAATGGCTTGCTGCAAGGGCATCCCGAACTTAAAATTCCTGGCGTGGATTATGCAGGCGGCTCTTTAGGGCAGGGAATTCCAGTTGCAAATGGAATGGCCCTTGCCTGCAAATTGGATAAAAAGGACTACAAAGTTTATGTTTTGATTGGTGATGGCGAAGCGCAGGAAGGTGTTGTCTGGGAAGCCTCAATGTCTGCAGCTTTTTATAAGCTTGATAATTTAATTTATATTCTTGATAAAAACCAGGTGCAACAAACAGGAACTACAAAAGAAATAATGGATATAGGCAATGCAACAGAAAAATGGAGAGCGTTTGGATTTGATGTAATTGAAATTAACGGCCATGATATTGAGCAAATTATAAATGCATTAGACAAAGCAGACAATGTTAAAGGAAAACCAACAATGATTATAGCAAATACAATAAAAGGCAAAGGTGTTTCATTTATGGAATTAAATCCTAAGTTCCATGGTAAAGCCCCAAATGATAAGGAATTTAAACAGGCTATGGAAGAGTTAAATAAAATAAAATTTGATTAAAGCAATAAATTAGACAATAACAAAATTACAATAAAAAATGTTAATAAAAATTAAATATAAATAATGAAAATGTCCGGCATTGTAAAGGAAGAAAAAGGCAAGGAAGCAACAAGAGATGGCTACGGAAAAGGTCTTGTAGAAGCTGGAAGAAAAAACAAAAATGTTGTTGCTTTAGATGCAGACTTAAGCGACAGCACAAGAAGCGAGTGGTTTAAAAAAGAATTCCCTGATAGGTTTTTCAGCATGGGGATTGCAGAGCAGGATATGATTGGCACTGCAGCAGGACTAGCTTTGTGCGGGAAAATACCTTATGCAAGCAGTTTCGCTATTTTTAGCCAAAGGGCCTTTGAATTAACAAGAAACATTGTTTCCAGAAATAAAATAAACGTAAAAATAGTTGGAAGTCATGCTGGATTGTTTACAGGGGAAGACGGCAAAAGCGCGCAGGCAATAGAAGACATATCTGTCTACAGGACTTTGCCAAATTTCATTGTCATACAGCCTTGTGATGCAATAGAAGCTGAAAAAGCAACACTTGCTTTATTGGATTACAAAGGGCCTTCTTACATGAGATTATTAAGAAATCCACTGCCAATAATTCACGACACTAATTACAAATTTGAGATAGGCAAGGGAGGAATTTTAAGAAACGGAAAAGACGCTGTTATTTTCGCAACAGGAACAATGGTTCATGAGGCTATTAAAGCTGCAGAAATGCTAAAAGAAGATAATATTAATGTTTATGTTGTTAATATTCACACAATAAAACCAATTGACGAAAAATTAATAATAGACTTGGCAAAAAAAACTAATTGTGTAATTACAGCAGAAGACCATAACATAATTGGGGGCTTAGGGAGTGCTGTGGCAGAAGTTCTAAGTGAAAATTATCCTTGCTTAATGCTAAGAATTGGAATGGAAGATCGCTATGGGGAGTCAGGAAAGCCTGACGAACTGTATGAGAAATACGGATTAAGTGCAAATAAAGTCGCAGAGAAAGTGAAAAAGTTTGTTAAAGGGAAATAAATTGTTAATTTATATAAAAAATATTATTTGAGTCAAGATGAAAATTTTTATTGATACTGCAAATGTTTCTGAGATTAAACAGGCAGTAGATATTGGCATTTGTGACGGTGTTACAACAAACCCAACCTTAATAATGAAAGAAGGCAAAGACTACAAGAAAACCCTAAAAGAAATCTGCTCTATTGTTGATGGCCCTGTAAGTGCAGAGCCTATTTCCTTAGATGCAGAAAGTATTGTAAAAGAAGGAAAAGAATTTGCAAAACTGCATAAAAATATTGTTATTAAAGTCCCAATGACTCCTGAAGGCATGAAAGCATGCAGAATTCTTACAAAATCAGGAATTAAAGTTAATACTACTCTTGTTTTTTCTGCTAACCAGGCATTATTGGCAGCAAAAGCAGGATCTTATTTTGTAAGCCCATTTGTTGGAAGATTAGATGATATTGGGCAGACAGGAATGCACGTTGTAGAAGAAATAAAACAAATTTATGACAATTATAATTTTAAAACCCAAATATTGGTTGCAAGCGTAAGGCACCCCATTCATGTAAAAGAAGCTGCTTTATTAGGAGCGGATATTGCAACTGTGCCTTTTGACGTTTATAAAAAATTGTTCGCTCATGCTTTAACAGACAAGGGCATAAAATCATTTTTGGACGATTGGGATAAGCTGCAGAAAGAGCTGAAAAAAAGATAGATAAGTCCCTTTTATTTAGGATTAAAAACTTTTTGAAGATCCAGACCTACGCTTCTCAACTTTTTTTTTGTTTGCTCTTCACTTCTAAAAACCCTGGTTAAATCAGCCAGGACCCTTCTCATAGCCTCACGATCTTCAGATAATATTTTATTGGATAGGCTTATAATGTCTTTTAACATTTCTGATATCTCTTCATTAGAAATGCCCTTTTCCTCAACCTTAGTATGCAGGAAAATAGCGTCTTTCAATATTTTCTCGGCATCTTCTTCAATGGTAGTTAGGGTTACCACCTATTTATTATGTGTTTAATTAACCATGTTAATAAACATTTTCATTTTTAATGTACTTAATAGCAAAAGTTTAAAAATATTGTTAATTCCAAATTGCTAATATGGATATAGAAAAGGATATAGAAAAAACAATCTCAACTTTGCATAGTTTTGAAAGAAAAGTGCTTCCTGTCCTGAAAGACACAGCTTCATTCGAAGAAATAGCTGAAAAAACAAAATTGCAGAAAGTTGAGGTAATGAGGGCATTGCAGTGGTTGCAAAACAAAAAATTAATTAAAATTGACAAGCAATTAAAAGAAGCTGTCGCTCTTGATGAAAATGGCTTGAAGTACAGGGAAAAAGGTCTGCCAGAGAAAACATTCCTGCAGTCAATAAAAGACAAGGACACATTAGAAAGCATAAAAAATAAGACAAATTTAAGCAGTCAAGAGCTTAGCATTTGCCTGGGGACTTTAAAGTCAAAAGCAGCAATTGAAATAAAAAAGGAAAAAGACATTATTGTATCAATTACAGATAATGGTAAAAATCTTCTTGAAAAGGGATTTCCTGAAGAGCAATTCCTCAAAAAGAATTTTCCAATTTATACTTCAGAACTAAAGGACTTAGATAAATTAGCATTTGAAAACCTGAAAAAAAGGAATAAAATAATAAAACTGAATATTGTAAAAATAATTAATGCATATACTACAGAATTAGGCAAAAAAATAATTGAGGAGGGAATAAAGGAAAAAGACGTTATTGACAGGCTCACCCCAGAAATAATTAAGTCTGAAGCATGGAAAAACAAAAAACTAAGAAGCTACGACGTTAAGATAAATGTACCAACTATCTCAGGTGGCAGGATACATTTTGTCAACCAAGCTATACAATACATAAAGAGAATATGGCTTGACATGGGATTCAAGGAGATGACCGGAAACTTAGTGCAAACTTCATTCTGGGATTTAGATGCATTATTTGTCCCTCAAGACCATCCAGCAAGGGATATGCAAGACACTTTTTACATAAAAGACCCAAAATACGGAAAAATTCCTAAAGAATTATCTAAAAAAATAAAATCAACTCATGAGAATGGATGGACAACAGGGAGCAAGGGCTGGCAGTATAAATGGTCTGAGGAAGAAGCAAAGAAATTACTGATGATAACTCATGACACATACCTTAGCGCCAGAACCTTAGCCAGCATAAAAAAAGAAGATTTACCGATAAAAACCTTTCAAGTCATGAAAGTTTTTAGGAATGAAGCTTTGTCCTGGAAATCTTTATTTGAATTCTACCAAATAGGTGGAATAGTTGTTGACCCTGATGCTAATTTCAAACATCTTAAAGGCTATCTAAAAACATTTTTCATAAAGATGGGATTCAAAGATGTCAGAATAAGGCCAGCTCATTTTCCATACACAGAACCTAGTGCAGAAGTTGATGTGTTGCATCCAAAGAAAAACGAATGGATAGAATTAGGCGGATCTGGAATATTCAGGCCAGAAGTTGTAAAACCTCTGCTCGGCATATCTGTTCCTGTGTTGGCATGGGGTTTAGGCCTTGAAAGGACAATTATGGAGTATTATAAAATTACAGACATCAGAGATGTCTACAAGAATGATTTAAAGCAATTAAAGGAAGCAAAAATGTGGGTGAAATAAAAATAAAATGCCTACAATAAACATTAACAGGAAAGTTTTTGAGAAACTGGTTGGAAAAAAATTACCAACAGAAAAACTAAAAGACAGAATAAGTTATTTAGGAACAGACTTGGAAAGGGTAGATGAAAATGAAATTGTTGTAGAGATCTTTCCTAACCGGCCGGATATGCTCTCTGTTCAAGGCTTCTCAAGAGCTTTTTCATCCTTTATTGGTGCAAAAACAGGCTTAAGGCAGTATAAAGTTGAGCCATCTAAAGAAAAAGTAATAATAGACAAATCAGTTGCAAATGTAAGGCCTTACATAGCATGCGCTATAGTAAGAAATCTACATTTTGATGACGAGAAAATAAAAGAAGTTATAGACATACAGGAAAAACTCCACGTAACCTACGGAAGAAACAGAAAAAAAGTTGCAATAGGAATTTACCCATTCGAAAAAATAAAGTCACCTATAAGGTTTATAGCAAAAAAGCCAGAAGAAATAATATTTCAGCCATTAGAATTTACAAGAGAAATTAATGGAATGCAAATTCTCAGCCAGCATCCAGCTGGCCGCGATTACGGCCATTTGTTAGAAGGTATGACTAATTTTCCAATCTTTATTGACTCAAATAATGAAATTCTTTCAATGCCTCCTATAATTAATTCCCATAAAACTGGAAAAATTTCAGAAAAAACGAAAGACGTTTTTATTGAATGCTCCGGCTTCGATTTTAGAGTTTTACAAAAATGCATTAATATGATTGTAACAGCCCTTGCAGAAATGGGAGGGAAAATCTATTCTATGGAATTGATTTATGGAAATAAAAAAATTATTTCTCCCAACCTAGATCCAGAGGAAATGAAAGTAAATATAGGCTATATCAATAAATTATTGGGCTTAAACTTAAAAGAGAATAAAATCAAAAACTTATTTGAAAGAATGGGTTATAGCTATAAAAATAAAAAAGTACTCATCCCAGCATACAGGTCGGACATAATACATCAAGTGGATCTTGCAGAAGATATTACAATAGCATATGGTTTTGAGAATTTTGAATCACTAATCCCGAATTTATCAACAATTGCAGAAGAAGACAAATTTGAAATCTTTAAAAGCAAGATATCTAACCTATTGAGTGGTTTAGGTTTAATAGAGACAAGCACTTATAGTATAACGAATAAATTCTTTCAATGCAAAAAAATGAATATTGAAATAGACTTAATAGAGTTGGCTAATTCTATATCCTTGGATTACAATGCTCTAAGGGCATGGATTTTGCCGTCTCTAATGGAAATTTTTAACAATAACAAGCATTATGAATATCCGCAGAAAATCTTTACTATAGGAACAATTTTTAAAAAAGATGATAAATCAGAAACAAACATAGAAGAAAATGACAGGATTGCAGTAGCTATATGCTCTGAAAAAACTGACTACACAGAAATAAGGCAAATTCTAGATTATTTATTTAGAAGCTTAGATTTAAAATACGAAATTATTGAAACAGACCATAATTCCTTTATTGATGGCAGAGTGGGCAGGGTTATTGTAAATGGAAAAAAGGTTGCTTATATTGGAGAAATAAGCCCACATGTAATTAATAACTTTGAATTAGAAGTTCCAGTGTCAGCCTTTGAGTTGAATTTAAGTGAGCTGTATAAATTAATTAACAAATAAAAACAAATCTATTTTTTATTGGATTTTAAATTTCTCTTCTTTCTCGCATCTTTATTTTCTTTCTTTTTACTTTCTTTATTCTCTTCAACCAAACCAGCCTTCTCTTCCAAACTTTCTTCTTTCTTTTCTTTCGATTTATCTTTCTTTGCTTCTTCTTTCTTTTTTCGCTTAAACACATCCCTTAATTTTTTCTTTTCTTCTTTTTGGTCTTTCAATTGCTCAGGTGTTTTTCTCACTTTCTTAGGTTTTTCAGTTTTCTGCTTTGGTTTTGTTTCTCTCGCTTTTAACTCTAATTTTTCAAATTCCTCCTTTATTTCTTCATGAGAAGCATTTTTCTTTATCTTAATAGCATCCTTTAAAGGCTCCAAATGCAGAATATTGCACTTCCTCCTTCTTGTTTCTCCATCAATTAAAACAAACCTGTCATCAAGAATATCAACAACAACACACTTTAAACCGGCATCCCTACCAGCTGTTTTAACACACAATCTTCCTATTTCAATCATTTTTCCCTCCAGTCTCCTACCCAGGGCATGTCGCCATAAACCCAAGAGATTTCATTAATTTTTCAGTTTATATCTTGTGTACACAATTATCTGTGTTTTTGTTATTTAATATTTAACTTTATTTCATTCAAGCATGGAAATTTAACTTATTGTAGTCTCTTTATTGCAATCTTGCATTTTCTACAATTAAAGATCTCATGCACTTACTGCACAAATTTCCGCCATAAGGCCTTTCCGGTCTTTTTTTTGTCTTCGGTAATTTATGCATTTTAAGAGGCCGTTCTCTAGGAACACCTTTAAGCAAAATACCACAATTACCACACTTTGCCTTTCCGGGTTTTCTTTCTTCATAGTGCAAAGCGGTTCTTCCTCCAGGTGTTTTTACCTGCAATCTTCTCAAACTTCTTGATCTTTTATATGGTTCTGGCATGTTTTATGGAAACTATATAGCGTTTATAAAACTTTTTATTGAAAATTTTTATATGTCAGAAATATACCATCAGTCTGTGACCGGTGGTTTTTGACATTTAAAAGAAAATAAGTTTGTTAATAAACTTTAATTATCTTTCTTATGGCTATACTGAAGATTATTGAGAAGATTATATAAGTCCCTAGCCAACCAATCTTCCATCCAAATAAGTTAAGAAGTTTTTTGGGTTTATGCTCAATTTCTATAGTCTTTATAACATCATCTTTTATTTTCTTTATAGGCTCTTTATATTTGTTTTCTTCTGTAATTAAGACCTCTTTACTGTATTTTTTGCCATTATAGATATACTCAAGAAGATACTCACCTTCATCACCACTCAAAACCCATTTAACTGTACTATCTTCAATCTCCTTTTTTGCATTTCCACTAATCTCCATTCCTTTGGGAACACTCAGTTCTATAATACCCCCAGCATTCTTTTCAAAAACAACAGATGTTGTAAAGTCTTGCCCTGGCAATATAGGCTCATAAGCAAGATGTGTATTCATCCAACCAAAAATAATAATTATAGGGATGAATGTATATATCATGCTTTTCATAGACTGTCCCATATACTTCATATTTGTCTGCATAACCTGTTTCTGCACTTGCATAGCTTTTTCCGGCTCTTTCCTTAATTCTTTTGTCTCTTTCTGCAGCTCTTTCATCTCTTCTTTCAACTGCTTCATTAGGTTCTGGTCTGTAGCATATTTATAGATTAAAGTTATAATTAATGAAATCAAAAAAGAAAGAAGAATAATAGCCCACAAGGTAGGCAATTTAAGCAGAGGGGAAAAAACAGGATTTAAAAGATTGTCAAAAACCATTTTCAACCACCCATAAATCTTCTAAGCATAGGATTCATATCCATCATGTGCTGCCTGGAAATCTCTTCATAAAGTCTATATATGATCATAACAGCTAATAAAATACCAGTACCGCTGCTTAATGCCCCGGTTATATCTGCAAAACCAGCTAAAAAGCCTACCGCTAGACCACCCATTATGGTTAAGGGCCATATATACCTATTAAGCAGTCTTTCAAGCACTCTTTCGTCTCTCCTAAATCCTGGAATTTGCAATCCAGAAGACATCATTTGTTTTGCTTGGCTTCTAGCATCCATTCCAGCTGTTTGCACCCAGAACATACTAAATATCATAGCTCCTATCATCAAAAACAATATATAAAAAATGGCCTGTAAATATGGAGCAATACCCACAAATATTGTTTGCTGTTGTATAATTGTCCCAACAAGATTAATTGGTCTTACCCAATAAATGAATCCACTTATAGGCTGTCCTGTACTGTTGAACGAGCCTAATAGCGAAATGCCCTTATTATTAAGAAAACTTCCTAAAAGCTGAATATTTGCAATCAATGCAGAAGTTAATATCACAGGTATATTGCTTGTATAAAAAAAAGATAGGGGCCATCTTACACCATGCCCACGAACCATACCAAATGATAAAGGTATCTCAACTTTCATTGCCTGGGCATAAACTGCCAAAACAAAAACTAACACTGTAAAAAACAAAGCTGCAAACTTAATAAAAGCAGTAATTGGATCACCGGAAGATAAGCTTTGGAGTAGTGCAGGAACAGCACCTGCAGAGTAGGTTACTCCAGCAATTCCTTGTGGGCCAGGAAGCCAGTTAAACGCTTGCACAAAAATACCCTTGCTGACCCCAGCAGCAATAAACAAACCAATACCAGAACCAAAACCCCATTTACTCACTACTTCATCCATAAACAAAATCATAATTCCGCCTAAAAAAAGCTGGAATACGAGGATTAACTGAAGTTGGGTATAAAGAGAACTGCCTATTAACTCGTTTGGCGGAGCCAAGCCTCCCATAAAAACATAAATAGCAGCCTCAAATATTATGAAAAATATTGCTAATAATTTCTGCAGTCCTTGGAATGTTTTTTTTCCCTCTGATTGTGTTAGGTCCAGTTTCAAAATTCCAGAGCCGTTGAGCAGTTGCAAAACAATGGACGCAGTCACTATTGGCCCAATACCTAAGCTGATTATAGATCCAAATTCAGCTCCTAAAATAACAGAAAAAAACTCAAATCTTTCCAATTGATTTTGCCCTAGACCAAACAAAGGCATTACACCCAAGATAAAGAAAATTACTAAAATAACCAATGTCCATTTTATTTTCTCTTTAAATGAGAGGAATTTCTGGGAAGGACCCTCAACTTCAGGCAGATTATTCAAAATAGTTTTCCAAATTGACATTTTAGTGAAAGAAAAGCATATTCTATAAAATCTTTATGCTAAAATGACTTCACCACCGTTACTTTTTATTTTTTCAATTGCTTTCTTAGAAGCATAAGGAACCTTTATTTTATATTTTTTTGTCACCTGCCCATTGCTTAAAAGCTTATCAAAACCAAGTTTTTCCAAATCGACAGAAAGAAAATCATCTTCTCTCTTTACAGCATCTTGCGGAAATTTCAAGATATTCTCATCTAAATACTTTATATTAACTGCCTTTATATCTTCTACATTTTTACTGACAAATCCATACTTGCCAAAGTACCTCTCTTTCCATATTGAAGGCTTCTTGCTGTCTGCCCTCTTGCCAGTGCCGGCCATTCCCTTGCCGCCTCTATTGCCAGCGCCTCTGCGTTTTTTCTTAGAGCCTTTGCCATGGGTATGGCTCCCTCTATATCTTACAACTTTTTTTCTTTTATTTATTGTCATTC
>Ga0209541_10013248_pt1 | contig 12633 bp, 5 predicted proteins | sample RifCSPlowO2_01_FD_184027 | JGI IMG/M metagenome (GOLD analysis project Ga0209541, IMG submission 184027) | Groundwater microbial communities from Rifle, Colorado - Rifle CSP2_plank lowO2_0.1 (SPAdes) (version 2) | ecosystem: Environmental > Aquatic > Deep subsurface > Groundwater | place: Rifle...
ACGCAAGACCGCAAGGCCTTACTTGTGATGTTGGAGCTTATGAATTTGGAGGAGTGATTCCTACCCCTACTCCAACACCAACACCAACACCAACACCAACACCTACTCCTACTCCTACTCCTACCCTAAATTCATTTTACGTTTCCACCACCGGCTCTGACTCCAATTCTTGTACTACTACTCAAAACATAAATACGCCGAAGAGAACAATTAACAGCGGAGTTACGTGTTTGACTGCTGGCGACACTCTATACATAATGCCAGGCGTATATGCGGAAAGTTTGGTTAATAATATTCCATCAGGGACGAGCTGGTCTAATCTTGTAACTCTCAAGGCTTATGATCTCAACAATCGTCCAATTTTGCGCCCCACAACAACAAGCGGAGAAGGGATCATCACATTAAATGGTAATTTTCACTACATTGAATTAAGCGGCCTTGTAATTGACGCAATCAATATATCGACGAATGCAGTGAAGATTGCCTACAGTGGAACAAGTCAAGCTGATCATATTCGACTTAAGAATAACGAAATTAAAAATGTATTAACTGGTCGGAATCAAGGAATTTTAGATGCAAAATGGAGCAATAACGTCGGGGGGTACAACGAAATTCTAAATAATGACATACACCACAACGGCATTAACGATAATCTTAGCCAGGGGGTATACTTCGAATCAAGCAATAATATCTTCGATGGCAACACGATTCACGATAACGTAAATAATGGTCTCACTATTTATAATGGTTATGCTGGTCAGACCGCGGATAATAATATTATCCGTAATAACAAATTCTATAACAACGGCACCGGCGCACTTGGCTGGGGTTGGGGATTAAGTTTGGGCGACGGGAACGGAAATACTGCATATAACAATGTGTTGTATGGTAACAACGCCTCTGGTGCTGGTGGTATTTCTATTAGCAGCTGGGGAGGAGCGCCGACCAATAATACCAAAGTTTACAACAATACTATTTATGGCAATGCTAACTGGGGAATTTTAAATCATAACGACGCAGTAACTTCTGTTATTCAAAACAATATTATCTACGATAACGGTACGAACTACACAAACTTAAGGACCGATGCAGTTGCAGATCACAATTTATCTATAGACCCATTATTTGTAAATTCAACAGTTCGGAACTTTCATCTTCAATCAGGCAGTTCAGCTATTAATACTGGTGTGATTATTGCAGCAGTCACTACCGACTTTGACGGCATTATCCGTCCTCAAGGTTCTGCCTATGACATTGGAGCTTATGAATTCGGAGGAACTCCGAGTATGCCTACCCCTACCCCTACCCCTACCCCTACCCCAACACCAGTATCTGGCCAAACTCTCATTACCACTCAAACACCCACAGGATTAAACCTGACTGATGGTGTAACCTATGAACTCGGCATACCTTTCTTATCCAGTATATCTGGCCAAATCACCGCAATTAGATACTGGAAAGCTTCCAACGAGACAGGAGCCCACACAGGTAGAATATGGAATAGTAGTGGCACCCAACTTGCTTCTGTGATTTTTACAAACGAAACATCTTCCGGATGGCAACAACAATCTCTACCAACTCCATTATCTATTTCTGCCAATACCACATACACAGTAACTGTTAACACAGGCAATACTTACTGGGTTGGCAGTTTAAATATATTACCGTTAACTAATGGAAATCTTACTTCCGGCACTAATAGCCGATTTGGTTCATTTGGGTTATACCCAACAAACACATCAACCTACAACTACTTCAGAGATGTTGTATTTACTTCTGGAACCCCTACTCCTACTCCTACTCCTACTCCTACTCCTACTCCTACTCCTACTCCTACTCCTACTCCTACTCCTACTCCTGACACCACACCTCCTACATTCTCCGGCATCTCTGCCATCAATATTACTCAGAATGATGCTACTATCACCTGGAATACTAATGAATTATCTGACAGCCAGGTTGTCTTCCCAACCGGTCCTTGCCCAGGCGGTACCAACTGTACTTCTCCACTAGTGAGCACTCTATCTTTGACTCATTCTATTAACCTAGGTTCAAGCTTGCTTTCAAATACTACTTACACTTATCAAGTTAAATCAAGAGATGCCGCAGGCAACTTAGCTACTTCATCGAATCAGACATTTGTAACTCAGACTGTTGCGACTCCTACACCCACACCCACTCCAACCCCTACACCTACACCAGTAGGATTCTGGACTCCGCCGATTGGGATACCAATGCCATCTTTTGGTATTAATGAAACTGTACCAGTCTTACCCAACTCTTGGACTTCCAATATCTCCGGCTTTTACTATGTGCAAAACGGAGGAACAAATTCCGGCAATGGTTTTCCAGGATCCCCTAGAAATTCGGTTCCTTCCAATATCTCTGCCGGTTCCGTCGTAATTATTTCAGGAACATATGTCACAAACCATTCTGATGGCATAACTTGTAACGGCAGTGCTTCCAGCCCTATTTTTATCCGAGGCATTAACAGTACTTCTCGTCCAACTATCACCCAAAAATGGGTCATCAACGGTAGCTACTGCATAGTTGAATACATAAACTCAAACTGGGCTAACACATCTTTTAACGGAAAACTTGAAATGAGCGGCGATCATATGGCAGTCCGCCATACTGATCTGCGCGGAGACATAAATACGGGCGTAGGAGGACTATATCTAAAAGGATCAAATATCGTTCTCTGGGACAATTTTTTGCATGATATGGGTGATATCAGTGCAACTTTTGATCAAGACAATCACTGTATTGCCATAGGCAGTAATACAAATAATGTTTGGATCGTAGATAATGAAATTACCCGCTGTAGCGGCGATGGAGTGCAAATTGCAGGAGGTACAAACGGAGGCATAGGCGACACCAACTCAATCACAACCCACCATATTTATGTAGGCCGAAATAAATCTCATCACAATAAGCAGACCGGTCTCTGGGTCAAGCAGGCAAAAGATATTGTCTTTTCTCAAAACGAGGTTTATGGCCACAGAACCAGCAACTCGTCTTATGGTGGAGGAATCGGCGGGCAATACGGACCGGAACGCGTCTGGGTTCTCTATAACCATATTTATGACAACGAATCTGGAGTGGCCTTTTCCAGCGACAGCAATCCCAGCGGCAACAACTTAGATAAACGCGTGTTTATAGTTGGAAACTTAATTCATAATATTCATAAAGTTACCTCCGCCTATAACACGAATACCGGCTGGGAAGTTGCCGCAATATCGCTTTGGGGTATGAATAGTGGCCGCTATGTCGTTAATAATACTGTCTATGACGCAGATGCCGGCCTTAATACACCGAGTTCCGCCCCACTCTATTTAGAAAACAACATCATCAGTAATGTCGAAATCGGCAATCATATATTGATAGAAACCCCCGGAACTTGGGAAGCTAAAAACAACATTTTCTACCAGAATGGCAGTCCGGCAAGAATAAAAATTGGAAGTACAATTTATGATGTTTCCAACTTACAAACTTCAAATCCAAGTAAGACCATTAACAATCTAAAGATTGATCCAAAATTCGTTAATCCTGCTATAAACGATTTTCACCTTCAATCAGCAAGTCCGGCAATAAACACAGGATTAACTTCAAATGTCTATACTACTTTCCAAAATCTTTATGGACTGAATATCACGTTTGATTACGATAGAAATGCAAAACCACTTGGTTTTGCTTATGATATCGGCGCATATGAATTCGGCGGAACTCCAAGCACCCCTACTCCTACTCCGACCCCTACTCCTACTCCTCTTCCCGACACTACCCGTCCAACAATCATCTCCTGGGATGTCCAGCCAAGAACAATAACCACTGCAACCAACGGCATAGTTACTGTGTCCTGGAACATATTTGATACCGGAGGTTCATATTTGAGCAGAGTTGAAATTCAAAGAGCGCCGTTTGATACATCAAATTGCAATGATTCAATTAAAACTGAATGTACTTGGGATAATGTTGGTTCAGTAAATTCTTCGTCAGGCAGTAGTTTCTGGATTTCAAGTACAACCAATACTCTAAATATCGGTACTTACTGGTATGGAATTCATGTTCTGGATAATGCCGGCAATAGGACAATTGAAAATGCTCCGATAAAAATCAGCGTGATTCAATCATCTCCGACTCCACCTCCTCCCGCACCAACTCCAACTCCAACTCCAACTCCAACACCAACTCCTACCCCTACCCCTCTGCCATCAGGAGCTATTCTTTTAGAGGATTTCTCTTCCATGCGTATCAACGGCGATGGCGGCAATTTGTGGTTTGCTTATCAAGGCGAGGGTGACTCGCAGACGCTGACTTTAGAGAACGGACAGCTTAAAGTCATCACTGGCGCGCCGAACAGCGGCATCTACCATGATTTTTTTCCCAGAAACGGTGGGTATTCGTTTCCTCAAGGGTATGCTCAAAGTTGGATAAAAAGCGGTGTCTGGGACCCTAATGTTAATCGTTTGCGGTTTAACGCAAAATGTAATGTAAATGTTACTCGAAATTCAACTGGTTCGGACAATTTTCAAGTCGGCACTTACATAAAACCGCATAATTCCTCAGACCCTGCCTGGCAAGGAGCCCACTATTATCACCTCTTAAATCCGAATTGGTATGCAAATCGCTGGGTACAGATTGAACTAAATCGCGTACCCCAGCATCAAGTTAGCAATGATCCAAATATAAACTGGCCGGAAAATCCCTCGGCTCCGGGCGTTAACTACTTTGATGGTCTGACTTTATTCTATCTTGATACGCAAAATGGTTCGTCGGCATTTTCCAATGCAACTTGCTATTTTGATAATTACACCTTCGCCAAGGTTGAAGGCGAGCCCGATTCTTATGTCTCTTCCATTGCTTCTCTTTACAGTGGCGCGCGATACGAAGTTACTTGGGCGGCGCCAAAGGATCAAACCCTAACTTACAATGTTCGGTATCACACCAGTTCCATGAAGGGTTCTGCTTTTGGCACTCTTGGCACCAGCGGAGGCACCGCGCAGAATCCGGGCAACGCTTATACTGGAACTTTCTGGGCTTCACCCAATATGGCGGAAAGTTCAGCGGGTATGTACATAGCAATACAACCCCAAGGCCAGACTGCCTTCACCGAAGTCTATATTCCAAATTTTGCCGCTCCTTCTCCAACTCTCTCACCTACCTTCCCTCCAACCCCTACCCCTACACCTACACCGATACCAACACCAGCACCTACTCCAACATCAGCGCCAGCGGTTCAAGTTCCTTACTTTGGTCAGCCAGCTATCTTACCAGGCACAATAGAAGGGGAACACTTTGATAGAGGTGGCGAAGGTATAGCTTTTCACGACATAGGCGTAGGAAATATAGGAAATACTCAATTTCGTTCCTCTGAATCAGTTGACATTAAAAACTCTACAGATACCGAAGGAGGATATGCGGTGGGATGGATGAGAACTGGCGAATGGCTTGAATATACAGCTAATTTATCCACGAGTGGTACTTATCGACTTGATTTAAGGGTTGCCTCCGCCTTAACCAGTGGCAAAGTCCATGTTGAATTCAATGGCGTTGATAAGACAGGAATTCTTACTGCTCCTTTGACCGGAGCGTGGGATACTGCTTATCAGACTATTGGGACTGATGTAATCCTCTCTGCTGGCCAGCAAGTCGTGAGAGTTGTTGTTGATTCAGAGTATCTAGATTTAAATTATATTAAAGTTTCGCCGATCACCGTCTCTCCATCCACTCCGGCTATCTCCAATCTGAACATTTCAATCAAGCAAGGTCTAGCTACCATTACCTGGTCCACCAACATTCCGGGAACTTCCCGAGCGGATTACGGACGCACTATTTCTTATGGTCTAGTATCGCCCACACACTCCACTCCAACCACCGTTCATACTATCGTTCTCCCCCTACTAGCTCCAGACCTTTACAATTTAAAAGTAACGTCAGAAGCTTCCAACATTATCGGCACATCCGATAATGTCACCTTTGAGATCAGACCCAAGCCTCCAGCTATTTCACTTATCACAGCCACTCCCGGTTCCATCATCTTGAACTGGTCTCAACCGAGCTTCCCCGGCTATGTCGGAGTGACTATTCTTCGATCCACAACTAGCTTCGTCAATAGTTATGATCCGAATTTAGAAATTGCCAGAATAACTGCTAATACCTACACTGATAATAATGTTACTCCCGGTACTCTCTATTACTATTCTTTGTTTATCTTTGATGACCAGGAAAATTATTCTGATCCAGCCAACGTAAGTTTTACAGCTCCCGAAACTGCTCCAACTCCAACTCCTACTCCTACTTCTTCTGGCGGCGGAGGTGGTGGTGGAGGAGGAGGAAGTTCTGGCGGTGGCGGTGGCGGTGGTTATACTCCTGTTACTCCATCTGCACCTACGTCTATCCCTGCTACACCAATTGCTCCTACAACTCTTCTACCTCCTAACTTTAATTCTTTAAGTCCAAGTCAAAAAATTGCAGTCATTTCAGCTAAGATTGCAGAATTGCAAAATCGAATAAACAGTTTGATTGGACAAACCAGCCAATTACCTGCTCAGGCATCCTGCAATTTCGCCAGAAATCTTTATCTTGGTCTAACTGGAGAGGATGTCAGATGTCTGCAAAAATATTTGAACTCAAAAGGTTTTACAGTTTCTACTTCTGGTCTTGGTTCTTTTGGCAATGAGAGCACTTACTTTGGAGTTAAAACAAAAGATGCAGTTTTGAGATGGCAACAGACACAGAATGTCACCCCTTTTGCGGGTTATTTTGGACTAAAATCTAGAACAAAGTATTTGGAACTTGTGAAATAGGCTACTTTGCTTCTTTTTCGAGAAACTCCAAAACTTTCTGATTGAGCAGTACTTGCCCGATTTGATCGGACAGTTTTGCTAAATCAATATTCTTTTCGGCTTCCTCAATGGTGCCAAAATTCTGCACAAACTGACTGATTTTTTCTTTTACTTCTTCAGCTTCAACTTTTATATTCTCATTTTTGGCTACTTCTTTAAGGATCAGGGCTTTTTTAACCAAGCCTTCTGCTTTTGGTTTCCACTCGTTTCTTAATTCATCGCTGGTCTTTTTAATTTTGGCCAAAAACAAACCGAGTTCCATCCCCTGTTGATGCAAGTCAGCATCAAGATCAAGCATCATTTGATCCAGCTGACGGTCAATTAAAATTGGCGGTATTTCAATTTTTGTATCCGTCGCGATTTTATCTAAAATTATGGACTGAATTCTTTGCTTTTCTTTTGCTTCTTTCCCCTGTCTTAAGCCATCGCCAATACTGTCTTTCAGTTGAGCTAAATTTTGAAAATTTCCCAGACTCTTTGCAAAATCATCATTTAATTCAGGCACAACATCATTTATTTTTCTTGAGTTTTTTATAAATTCTACGGTTTTTTCAATTTCTTCTGAAGAAACCGAAACACTTTTCTTCTCAATTTTGATGTTTTTATAGTTTCCGAGTTTGAGCTCCGGGAAAATCATCAATAATACAGTGTAAAGCATCTTCTCAGCCGAATTTTCTTTTACTTCAAATTTGTCGGCGCTAATCAGCTCGAATTTTTCTTTCATTAAAACATCAGAAAAACTTTGCTTAAAAGCAATATCAAAAGAAATTTCTAAAACTTCTTTTTTATCAAGCTTGTCTTTAGCGATTTCGGTTGGAACTTTCCCCTGTCTAAAACCTTTAATTTTCAGATCATTAGCTAAATATTTTTGAGCTTCTTTGATGTAATACTCTAAATCATTTTTATCCAGAGTGACTAAAAGCTCCAATTCATATGAATTAATTTTCTTGAGGTTGTAATTCATTTTTTGATTCTTGATTTTCTATTTCCTCGGCTTTCATTTCTTCTTTTGGCGAACGAACATCTATTTTCCAGCCGACTAGTTTGGCGGCCAAACGAACATTCTGGCCTCGTTTGCCTATAGCCAGAGAAAACTGGTCTTCGGCTACTTCAATCAAGGCATACTTTTTATCCTGGCTTAAAATTTTAACATCTAAAACTTTGGCCGGGGACAAGGCGTTGGCAATAAATTTCGCCGGGTCATCCGACCATTCAATGATGTCTATTTTCTCGCCTGAAAGCTCATTGATCACGGTCTGAACTCTTATCCCCTTCTGCCCTACCAAAGAGCCTATCGGATCAACGTGAGATTCTTTTGAGGCTACTGCTATTTTTGAACGGAAACCAGCTTCACGACTAACCCCCTTAACCAAAACCGATCCGGCTGAAATTTCAGGAACTTCCAATTCAAAAAGTTTTTCTAAAAGTCTGGGGTGGGAACGGGATAAAATAATCATCGGCCCTTTGGGCGTTTCATCAATTGATAAAATTAAAACTCTGAATCTTCGGCCAACCGAATAATCATCCAATAGGCTCTGCTCTAAAAATGGCAGGAGGCCAAGGGTGCGGCCAATATCAAGATAAACCGCCCGGCCCTCCCTTCTCTGAACTGCTCCCGAAACTAAAGAACCGGTCATTTTTCTGTATTCATCGGCAATTGATTCCCTCTCGGCCTCGCGAAGCCGTTGAACGACCACCTGCTTAGCGGTCTGGGCGGCAATTCTTCCAAAATCAGCCTTTTCTTCCAAGGCCAGGGTTAATTCGTCGCCAGGCTTTAAATCCGGATTGATTTTCTTGGCCTCTTCAATAAGAATGTGTTTTTCCGGATTAAACTTTATCTTCAAATCTCCGGATTCATCGTCTTCGGATGACCTGATAAAAGGAATCTCATCATCTCTTTTTATGACAAAGCCGGTGATATAACCTTCATCATCAACTCCTTCAACCGCATATTTAACTTGCCAAACCAAAATCCGGCCGCTTAAAGGGTCGAGCTTGGCCCTGATTATCTGGCCTTTTTTGCCGTAATCTTTCTTGTAAGCCGAAGCGATTGCCGCATCAATGGTGTCTATAATCCTTTGTTCGCTGATCCCTTTTTCTTCGGCAATCTGCTTTATGGCTAAACTAAATTGTTTGATGTCTAACAACATATTTAAAAAATTAAATCCGCTTAATAACGGACTGCTTTAAAAATCATCGTGATCATTATCTATTATATCAAATCAAAAAAATGAGTCAAGGGGATAAAAAGTTATTCACTTATATTCTAATAATTTTAATGATAGGTTGTCTAATAAACATGCCCAGTAGTACAACTCCGAAAGTGCGCTTCTGGTATACTTATGTTTTACTTAGTAAATACGAAGCGTGTTTAAATAAACAAGATGCTATGAGAAGAGAAAACTACCTAAAATCATCAGATGGTCATTTTTACATTAAACGCCGACTCCGAGAGTATTTAACCAAATAATCTATCGGAGTTGTACTACTGGGATGGCTGGCCAAAATTTAGAAAACAAACTGAAAGAAATAAGACAGCGGGAACTTAAAGAAAAAGGTGTAAAACTTCAAGAAAGGTCTTTAAATCAGGGAGATAAGGTTCAAATCAAGGAAACAAAACTCGGCGTTATCGAATTAAAAAAAGATAAAATAAGCACTACTGAAAAAGAAATTAAAAATCTGGCTGACCTTAAAAATAAAATATCAAAAACAGCAACAACCGAAGCAGTAGAAATAATGTTTGGCGGAGCAATGTCAGTTAAGGCTTCGGATATCCATTTTGAACCAGAAGAAAAAAATGTCAGATTGAGGTTCAGAATCGACGGAGTTTTGCAAAATATCTTTGATTTTGAAAAAAAAGATTATCCGGCAATCCTTAACCGGATTAAATTGATTGCTGGCCTGAAAATAAATATCCATGATGCTCCTCAGGACGGCCGGCTTACCTTAAAAAGCGAAGGGGTCGATATCGAAGTCAGGGTTTCGGTTCTGCCCGGAGCTTACGGCGAAAGCATCGTTATGAGGTTGCTTGATCCAAAAACATTGAAAAAAGATCTGGAAGAACTTGGAATAAAACTTGAGCTTCTTGAAGAAATAAAAAAACAGCTCAAGAAAACGACCGGCTCAATTTTGACCACCGGACCTACCGGATCCGGCAAGACAACCACTCTTTACGCTTTTTTGAATTTTGTTAACAAGCCCGGAATAAAAATCATTACCATCGAGGATCCAATCGAATACCATATTAAGGGCGTGTCCCAGACTCAGGTTGAGCCGGAAAAAGGATATACCTTTTCCAACGGCTTAAGATCTATTGTCAGACAAGATCCGGATGTGATTCTAGTCGGCGAGATCAGGGATGCCGAAACTACCGAAATAGCCATGCACGCCGCCCTGACCGGCCATCTGGTCTTTTCAACCTTGCATACAAATGATGCCGCCGGAACTATTCCCCGCCTCATTGACATGGGAGCCAAACCTCAAATTATTGCTCCGGCAATAAATCTGGCCATGGCTCAGAGATTAGTCAGAAAATTATGCGATAACTGCAAAGAAAAAATTGAAGCCGCCAATGAAGAATACAAAAAGATAAAAGAATCGCTGAAAAATATCGGAAAAAATGAAATCTGGATTTTCAAAGCAAAGGGTTGCCAAGAATGCAATTTTACCGGTTATCAGGGGAGAATCGGAATTTTTGAGGCATTTACGATAGATGAGGAAGTTGAAAAATTGATTCTGAAATCTCCGGCAATCAGCGAAATAAAAGAATTGATTATAAAAAAAGGTATGACCACTATGCTTCAAGACGGTTATTTAAAAGTTCTGGAAGGAATAACTGATATGGCAGAACTTGAAAGAGTTCTTGGAGAATAGCTGATATTTAAAAGTTTAAATGTTTGGGTTTCTGACAGGGTGCGGGTAAAGCCTCGATCTTGGGAAATGCGAGGATAGAATAAATTCTAGGAGTAGCCCAGAAAGAGAAAAACTCTTCCAAGCTATCCGTAGATTGAATATTCCGGTAAGGTCCGTGGTTTTAAATCAAAGACCAATTACCCGCACCCTGTCAGAAACCTTTGCCAAATTAAAAGACCCATATTTGGGTTATTAATACATTATATATTGATAAAATAAATTTGTCAAGTCAAATATAATCGTGGAATAACTTGGTATAAACTGTTATTTAAGTGTTGATAAAATGAAAGAACAAAATCCCAAAAGCGTAATTGAGCCTCAATTAGAGGACAAATTACTGGATCAAACCTTGAGACCATCAAGCTTTAGCGACTTTGTCGGCCAAGAAAAGACAAAAGAAAACTTAAAGATAATGATCCAAGCCGCCAAAACAAGAAAAGACCCTCTTGAACATATTTTAATCTATGGACCGTCGGGGCTCGGTAAAACCACTCTGGCCCACATTATTGCCAAGGAAAATCAAGGTAATATAAAAATAACTTCTGGCGCCGCCTTGGAAAAGGCCGGCGACATCGCCGCGATTCTGACTAATCTTCAGGATGGAGACATATTTTTTATTGACGAGGTCCACCGCTTGAATAAAATGATCGAAGAAGTCCTGTATCCAGCCATGGAAAGTTTCAAACTGGATATAATTATCGGCAAGGGCGCTTCAGCCAAAACAATCCAAATTAACCTCCCTCATTTCACTTTAATCGCCGCGACCACCAGAATCGCTCTTCTCTCATCCCCTTTCAGGTCCCGTTTCGGCGGCCATTACCGGCTTGATTTTTATAATCAGGAAAATATTGAAAAAATAATTGGCCGCTCCGCAAAAATTTTAAGCATCCGAATAGAAAATGAAGCCCAAAATATGCTGGCCAAAGCCAGCCGGTATACCCCGAGAATCGCAAACAAGCTTCTTAAAAGAGCTCGAGACTTTGCCCAAGTCAAAGGCGAAAAAATTATCACCCCGAGAGTAATGTCGGAGACTTTGAAGATGCTGGACATTGATGAGCTCGGCCTTGAAACGACTGACCGGAAAATTCTTCAAACCATTATCTCAAATTTCAATGGCGGGCCGGTTGGGATAAAAACTATTGCCGCTTCGATTGCCGAAGAAGAAGAAACCATTGAAGATGTTTTTGAACCATACCTGATGCAGATAGGATTCTTGGCTCGGACGCCAAAAGGCCGAATTGCGACCAGGCTCGCCTTTGATCATCTCGGGATTAAAAACCAGCCGGAAATAATATGAATTATGATTATTCTTGGAATTGACCCGGGTTCTACTCTTATCGGATACGGAGCAATAAAAAATGAAGTCAGCAGACTGGAATGCCTTGATTACGGCGCAATTAGAATTAAAGAGAAAGAAGACTCCTTGCGCCTTCTGGCTGTTAAAAAATCTTTTGAAGAATTGCTTGCCAAGATAAAACCGGAATTAGTTGTCCTGGAAAAATTATTTTTCTTTAAAAACAGAAAAACAGCAATTCAGGTTTCCCAGACAAAAGGAGTGCTGATTCTTGCTTTAGCTGAAAATAAAATTCCCTTCATAGAAGTGGCTCCGCTCGAGCTTAAAAAAGCTCTGACCAGTTATGGTCGGGCATCAAAAGGAAGTATCCAAAAAATGGTCAAAATGATTCTCAATTTAAAAGAAGAGCCTAAGCCCGATGACGCGGCTGATGCTCTGGCCTTAGCCATTTTGGGCTGCCGGGGTTGACATAAGTTTCTATATGACTAGAATAAGATAAAATTATCAAAAATTGATAACGTCTAGTTGTCGCCTGGCGACAACTAGACTGAGGTCGAAAGATTTGAATTAAAAACAGAA
>Ga0209541_10013249_pt1 | contig 12633 bp, 13 predicted proteins | sample RifCSPlowO2_01_FD_184027 | JGI IMG/M metagenome (GOLD analysis project Ga0209541, IMG submission 184027) | Groundwater microbial communities from Rifle, Colorado - Rifle CSP2_plank lowO2_0.1 (SPAdes) (version 2) | ecosystem: Environmental > Aquatic > Deep subsurface > Groundwater | place...
CTGCACGGTCAGTGACGAGAGGTTGTAGCTTAAAAACTTATTGACATAATATGGCAAAAATCCAACTGAAGTTAGGTTCGCATTTTGTCCAGCGAGGTCGCGGAAGTATTGTTCGATGATAGTCAATGGACAGTTGCCGTAATATGACCATAAGACGACTACGACTATGAGTATCCCTGCTTCCCATGGCCTAAAGCGCTTGTAACGAAAGGATATAAGGAGCCCGACAATGACAAAAATGATGGAACTTATATGTGTAACAGCGGTTGCATTAGCTAAAGCTGCGTAACTCATTTAAGTAATTTTATCATATTACTCAAAATGAATTTTAGAATTGGAGGAATCGAGGCGGGCCTTGAGAAGGGGAAATTTTGAGAGGGAAGAGTCGTTTTCTATGAGTTTAGTGGCTTCGGCGCGGGCGGCTTCGACCATCCTGATGTTTTTTATCGCTTCCATACCGAGATCCGAGATGCCCCATTGTTTCAAACCTCCGAGCTCGCCCGCGCCGCGCTGTTGTAAATCAAATTCAGCCAGCTCGAACCCGTTTCTTGCGGTTTTAATGGCCTGCAGTCTCTCAATGGTCTTTGCCGATTTAGTATCAGCGAAAATAAAACAGTATGGTTGATGTGTGCCACGCAAGACTCGCCCACGTAACTGATGCAGTTGGGCAAGGCCGAAACGTTCGGCACCCTCGATTATGATGAGTGAAGCATTTTCGACATTCACCCCGACTTCCACCACCGAAGTGGCTACTAAAATATCGATTTTTTTATCTTTAAAATCAAGCATCACTTTTTCTTTCTCCGCAGGTCTCATTTTGCTATGGAGAATCTCTATCTTGTATTCCGGAAACACTTCTTTTCCCAGCCTCTTTGCCTCTTCTTTGACAGATTTCGCTTGGACAGCCAGTTCTTTGGTTGGATCTGGTTCATCTATACGTGGACATATCACATAGAGCTGCCTACCTGACGCCAATTCCTCCTTGATCTTCTTGTAGGCGGCGGGTCGACCATCTGGCGTGATAATTTCTGTAATTATCTTCTTTCTTCCGGCCGGCATTTCATCTAGGAGCGAGAGATCAAGATCTCCGTAGAGCGTCAGAGCGAGAGTGCGGGGGATAGGTGTGGCAGTCATTGAAAGAAGATGCGGGGTGATCTCGTGTTTAGTTGCAAGTTTCTGTCTCTGGGCCGTGCCGAATCGATGTTGTTCGTCTACAATCACTAGTGCCAAGTGTTTAAACCTGACACTTTTTTGAATTAGGGCATGAGTGCCGATCAGTACAGCAATTTCACCACCAGAAACCCATTTCAATAACTGTGGGCGAGAGATATTAGTCCAACCGTCGAGGTTTAATTTCGATGGGAATTTTCTACAGCCACTACCAGTGATGAGAGCAATGTTTATAGGCAGATGCCTGAAATATTTTATGAAAGACTCGAAATGTTGTTGAGCCAAAATCTCGGTCGGTGCCATGTAGGCGCTCTGAAGTGTGCCGAAGTCTTGCCCTCTGGGCTTCGAAGTGGCCACAGCGTAAACTGCCGTAGCCGCCACAGCAGTTTTGCCAGATCCAACATCGCCTTCTAAGAGTCGCGACATGGGGTGGCCGCGGCGAAAATCATCCAAAATATTTTTCATCGACTTCCTCTGCGCGGCCGTGGCTTCAAAGGGGAATCTTTTTATAAATTTCTCTATCTCGTCGTCACCTTTTTCAATAACAAAAGCATTTTGTGTCTTGAATTCATGTCTCATCTTCTGTCTCTCAAGTTGGATGAAAAAAATTTCCTCGAAAGCGAAACGCTTGCGCGCGGCAGTAGCATGGTCGAGATTTTTCGGCGCATGTATCCAGATAAGCGCAGTCTGGAGTTTGGGCAAATGGTATTTTGCAAGAGTTGTCTCTGGTATTGGATCCACAATGTCAAGGTTCAACCTTGACATGATTTTTTGGAGAGTGTGATAAATCCAATTAGAAGTCAGGCCGCGTGTTTCAGGATAAATTGGGTAAAGAGAGTGTGTTTTTGCTTTGGTGAACAAATCCGGCGCACTCTCTATCTTCGGATTGGAGAAATACAGCCGGCCCTTTCCCTGCCCGAACAACCGGGTTCGTCCGGTCGGGCGGGTTTCCGAAACTTTACCTTCTACTCGGACATTTGATCCCTCGCCTATCATTTTTGCTAAGTAAGCCTGATGGAACCAGACTATTTTTATTTTGCCAGTATTATCCTCAACTACCCCTTCAGCCATGGGGATTTTTTTATGAAAGGCCTTGCTTGTTTTAAGTCCAGATATTTTACCGAAGACTACACAGGACTCTCCTATGCGTAAATTGGCGATAGTTGTCACTTGTCCGACGTCACCATATCGAGTGGGGAAGTGATATAGCAAATCTCGCACTGTCTCTATACCCAGTTTCTTCAGAGCCCTTTCTTGCGCTGGCAGGATGCGAAATTCTTCCGTGAGTTTGTCATCGGATTTCATCCGGCGGAGACGGACGGATTCGAACCGTCGAGGGCTTTTAGACCCTGCCTCGTTAGCAGTGAGGTGCTTTCGACCACTCAGCCACGTCTCCATTTTTACTTTCAGTGGCTGAGTGTCTTTCAGCCACGCCTGCCTGCCGGCAGGCAGGTCTCCAAGAGACCTAAAACTAACACAACTTGAGCATTTTTTCTAACACTTGCCTAATAATTAAATATGCTATAATATCCTATGTATGGATGAATCTGGTAATGAAAGCTTTGTCCGCAGGAACGCTATCTGGCTCGTAGTCCTTGCCGCTTTTGTCATCTTCGGATTTCTCTTGTTCAAGGGTTGGGACCAGATTGTCAACGAAGAAATTGACAGCATGATGACTATCACCGGCAATTTCAGCTGTCTTCCTCTAAAAGCGGGGGTGGAACCATCTGAAGCTTGTACTCTCGGAGTGAGAAGTCGCGACGGTCTCTTCTACGCCCTCGATATTAGTCGTATTCAGGATGTTAATACCGACCTCAAAGCAGAAGACACAATAGCTGTTACTGGCACTGTCAAAGAGGGTACACCTGCACTGGAATGGGCCGACTACGACATTATGGGAGTCGTTTTGGTAAACACTCTTCTCCGCACTCGTTAGTGCGCGACAGCGACACATAAAATTTTTTTCACACCAGCTTTGCGAAGAGCACGTTTGGCTTCGGCGAAGGTCGAGCCGGTAGTGGTCACATCGTCTAGAAGTACTACACATCTACCGTCTAGCGTTGATGTATTAAGGACTTTCATAGAATCAGTAAGATTTTTCAAACGCTCGTTTCTTGAAGAAGTCTTGGTTTGACTTTCGGTGTGGCGAGTTTTCACCAGTTGTCTCGGTAGATATTTAAATCTTCCCTCCGTATCGTAGAACATAAATTTTTCCGCCAGAAGCTCCGATTGGTTCCAGCCGCGTTCAAAGCGGCGTTTATCAGAAATAGGTACGGGCACTATGACTGGTCTCTCCCACTTTTCAAATAAAGCCAGATCGGTGAGTTCGCTGGAAACGACGTCGTAGAGAATTTCTCCTAACTTGAGGGCCAACACGGCATTGCCGCCATACTTGAGTTCCCAAACAATTTCTTTGACCAAGGGGTGGCTGTAATCAAAGAGGGCGATAGAGTGTTTGTCTTTCAAAGTTTCAGCTGGAGGTAGGGTTTCAAGTAGTGTCCCAGTCGAAAGCGCTTCCAGTTCTAAGACCTTGTTACTTTTAGGGAACAGGAAATCGGTAATCAAGTCTCTGATATGGGGTAAAAAGGACATATAATGATTGTGATATTATAAAACACATGGCATTCTTTTCTAAATTTTTCAATCGAAGTAGGCCAGTGGCTCTAGGCGTAGATATCGGTTCTTCAGCTATAAAAATAGTCCAGATAAAAAAGAAAAATGGCCAAGCGATTCTGGAAACGTACGGCGAACTGGCTCTAGGCCCTTACGCTGGTCTCGGCGTCGGCCAAGCCGTCGCCCTGCCGCCAGCCAAGATCGCCCAAGCGCTGGCGGATCTGATGAAAGAGAAGGAGGTAAACATCACAACTAGGAAATGCGGTATTTCCATACCCTTCGCCTCTTCTTTGATGTCAGTGATTGAAATGCCTGATGTCAGCCCGAAACAACTCGCTGTGATGGTCCCTCTTGAGGCCCGCAAGTATATACCGGTGCCCATTTCGGAAGTGATGCTTGATTGGTCCATTATTCCGAAGAGCGAAGTTAAAGAGGAAGATTCTAAAGAGTATTCAAACGTGGAGTCGCCAAGACCTTTGACTAAAATTGATGTTTTGATTGTCGCCATACACAACGAAACAATTGCCAAGTATCAAGACATTGTGGCCAAGGCAGGTTTAGAGGCCGGCTTTTTCGAAATTGAAATATTCAGCACTATGCGAGCGGTTCTCGATGAGAGTCTTCAACCGGTCATGATCATAGATATGGGAGCCGCTTCCTCCAAGGTTTATGTCATTGAACGCGGTATTATCCGCGCCTCTCATACTATCAATCGCGGTTCGCAGGATATCACTTCCACAGTCTCGAAATCTTTAGGTATCACGGCCGAGCGGGCGGAGATCATGAAGCGGCAAGTGGGGATAGCGGGGAGTGATAAAAATCTCAACGACGTCATCATCCTCACTTTGGAATACATTTTTGCCGAAGCCAACAACACCCTTCTGGCTTTTGAGAAGAAATACAACAAGACTATTTCTAAAGTAATCTTGGTCGGTGGCGGTTCAGCACTCAAAGGCCTCTCGGAACTGGCGAAAAGTAATTTTAAGACAGATGTGGTTTCCGCCAATCCTTTCAGTAAAGTTTCTACCCCTGCTTTCCTTGAAAACATATTAAAAAGCACCGGTCCGGAGTTCGCTGTCGCTATCGGTCTTGCCCTCCGCAAACTTGCGGAAGAGGGTTAGAAGTGCTTAACTATCAGTAGATAGAAGGAGGTGATGAGTTGTGACTGGTTTACTTCGGCACAAGAACTTCCTCGTTGTGGAGGGGCGACTGCTCGCAGAGGGCGGGCAGGGCCAACTCACGGCGGAAGAGTGGTTGTACTTGTACCGCGAGATCGAAGATCGTCTTGAGGATCGTCAAGCGGTGATTTTCGCCACTCTCGAATCGCGGATTCGGGACCTGTATCCACAAGCAATGGTTCAAAAAAATCATTGCTGTCTAACGTAACGGAGTCGTCTATGCCCCACCTATCTTAAAAACGCCGAGCGGACCATCCTCGATCCTCTCGGCGTTTCGTCGTTTCTGAAAGCCTGCCTGCCGGTAGGCAGGTTATAAACACTTCTTGTTTCAATAAATCTCATAGTGTTCTATAATTTGGTGAAATGGATCCCGTTAGAAGCCGCGGTCACGGTTTAAATGGGAGCTATAAATAAATATGAAAACTAGTTGGAGATTTATCAAAGATATAATTAAGTATGGCTCGCTGACCGCGACCTGCTTCTAACGGGATGGAGCCGAAATTCCAATCATCTTTTATACCCAAGAGCCCTGTCGTTTCTGGCGCTTCTAACTTGCGCGCGGGCATACCCGTGGGGCGAAGGGTACAAGAAAGGAGTCTAATGTCTTTCTTGGCTATCGTAATTTTTATCTTGTCAGTGCTGACGGCTCTGGGCGTGTTTGGGTATAAATTTTACCTAAAATATAGTATTGGAGAGATGAGCGCTGATTTAGAAGAGGCTCGACTGGCTATCCAACCAGAAGTTATCGACGAACTGACCCGTCTTGATAACCGCATCATCTCGACTAAAGGCTTGATCTCTAAACACCATATTCTGACCCCCTTGTTTAAGTTTCTGGAAGTTTCTACTCCCAAAACGGTGCGCTTTACCGATTTCCAATACACTGTGACCGATAAAGGCATAGAACTTTCCATGAGAGGCGAGGCTCGAGGGTATGCCACACTCGCTCTACAAGCAGACATTTTCAACAAGAGTCAGTATTTTCAAGATTCCATATTTTCCAATCTTAGTTTGAATGAGAAAGGAGATGTTATTTTCTCCTTTACTACGATGCTAGACCCTAACCTAGTTTCGTACAGTAGGGGAATCGAAACCGAATTAAAATGAAAAACAACGCCACCATCATTCTTCTCCTCTTGTCTGTCGGGCTCTTCTACACCTTCACCAATGTGCAATATCAAGAGGCCAAAAGTCTGCAGACTATCGCCAACAAATATCAAGATGTTCTGGCGGAGGCTTCTGAGGCCATAGAGTTGAGAGACCGTCTACTCTCTACTTATGAAGCTATTCCAGCGTCAGAAATTGAACGTATCAATAAAGCGTTACCAGATAATGTGGATACAGTACGCTTGGCTTTCGACCTTGACGGCATGGCTTCTCGTTACGGCATATCCATCAAGAGTATTCAAGCAGTGGTGGGGGCGGATGCAGGTTCCAGTACCATAGTCTTGCCGGAACTAGCTGGCCCCTATAGTGAAGCCACGGTCTCATTCAGTTTCATTTCCACATACAGCAACTTCATGCGTCTACTGGCCGATCTAGAAAAGAACTTGAGAATCATGGACATCACTTCCATCAAGTTCTTGACGAGCGAGTCCGGTTTGTATGAATACCAGATATCAGTGGAAACATATTGGCTTAAATAATATAAATATGCTTGGAAAAAACAAAATAGCAATAATAGCCGTCGTCATCTTTCTCCTCCTGATGCTCTCATATAACGTCTTTTTCAAGTCGGAGACAGTTTCTCTGCCAGACGAATCGTCTGCCACCCTTATCGGCGAGGACCTTATAAAGATATTTAATGAGCTCAAGGCAGTGACCTTGGATCAATCCATCTTCTCTTCTAAAGGATATCTGTTACTCACAGATTTCAGCAAGAGTGTACCGCAACAGGCAATTGGCAGACCAAACCCCTTCAATGTCATCGGGCGAGATTAAAAAAGATGAATCCCGTTAGAAGTAACAGAAAGTGTAAAATAGGTGAAATATTTTTTATGAATAGCGTTATTGGCAATAACTTCTAACGGGATGAAGAGTTCCGCGAACACAAAAGGATCGGCGTCTAGCGTTCCCACGAGAAGTCTCAAAGATATAGAAGTTACCGGCAACATACTCGAGTATATACCGCAGGAGTCAGCCGAACATTATAAAGTGGTGCCGATAGGAGTGAAGGACGGAGTACTGGAGGTGGGGGCTATAAATCCAAATGATTTGGAGGCTCGTGACGCGCTCAACTTCATCTCCTCTCGCATCGGCATGCCCTACAAACTTTTTCTCATCAGCGAAAGCGATTTTAACGCGATGCTTGAGAAATACAAAGGGCTCTCCGGAGAAGTGACCAAAGCTTTATCCGAACTGGAATCAGAACTCTCAGGCGTCGTTTCCAAACCGCAGAAGGGTGAAGTTGAAGAGACAAAGACGCCATCCGAGGCCAAGATAGTGGAAGATGCACCTGTGATAAAAATTGTCGCCACTATCCTCGGCTACGCTTCCGAAGGCAAGGCTTCTGATATTCATATAGAACCTACGCATGACAGCGTTCGTGTCCGCTTTCGTGTCGATGGCGAGCTCAACACTTCCCTGAACTTGCCTATCAAAGTACACTCGGCGGTCGTGGCTCGCATCAAGATCATGTCCAATATGCGTTTAGATGAAAAGCGCAAGCCGCAGGACGGCCGCTTCTCTGCGAAAATCGAGAATAGAAAAATCGACTTCCGTGTTTCGACCTTCCCAACCTACTACGGCGAGAAGGTGGTGATGCGTATCCTGGATCAGTCCCAAGGTCTTAGAACTCTGGATACCATGGACTTTTCCCCGGAGAATTTAAAAGTGATGAGAGCGGCGCTTAAGCGTCCCTACGGTCTAGTTCTCATCACTGGTCCAACTGGTTCCGGCAAGTCCACCACTCTCTACGCAATGCTTAACGAATTGGATAAAGAACACCAAAACGTGCTCTCGCTCGAAGATCCGGTCGAGTACTCGATAGACGGCGTGTCTCAATCTCAAATTCATCCGGAAATAGATTACACTTTCGCCACTGGTCTGCGTACCACCCTTCGACAAGACCCGGACGTGATCATGGTGGGGGAGATTCGAGACAAGGAGACGGCCCAGCTCGCTATTCAAGCGGCTCTGACCGGACACCTTGTTTTCTCCACCCTTCACACCAACAATGCCATCGGTGCCATTCCACGACTCATAGACATGGGTATTGACCCTTACCTTATAGCTCCCACTCTAATCTTCACCATGGCTCAGAGACTGGTGCGTAAACTCGCTCCGGGCGGCGGCAAACCTATCCCAGTCGTTGATTCCATTAGGCTCATGATAGAGAAGCAATTTGAGGACTTACCCACGGAGTTTAGAAGCAAAATTCCTTTTGGGAAAGAAGTTTATGGCATTAAACCAACGCGAGAGTTCCTCAATGGCACTTCCGGTCGCGTGGCCGTGGTAGAAGTTCTAGAAATGGATAAAAATATTGAAATGATCATTCTAAAAGGTCCGACAGAGCCGATACTATACGAGGCTGCTCGGGCCAAGGGCATGCTTACTATGAAAGAGGACGCCATTCTCAAAGCTTTCCAGAAGACTATTCCGTTTGAGGAAGTTAGTACGTTATAATAGAGACATGAAAAATTATACAGTCCTTATAGTTGATGACGACAAATTCCTGCTAGATATGTATCGGAAAAAGTTTGAATCAAGCGGAGCGACTGCCGATGTGGCTGTCGGCTCGGAAGAAGCCCTGGCGAAACTGCGTGGCGGGGCCAAGCCGGATATCCTTATCCTTGATATCGTCATGCCCATAATGGATGGTCTCGAACTTCTAGAAACAATTCGCAAGGAAAAATTGGCGCCAGAATCGGTAGTCATCATGCTTACCAACGACAGTGATCAGAGCAAAATAGAGAAAGCAAGGAGTTTAGGCATCAAGGGCTACATAGTCAAAGCAACGCGTATTCCCTCCGAAGTGGTTGAGGAAGCGATGCAGATTGCCGGTTTAAAAATTTAAAATTAATTCCATGTCTACATTCCAAACAAAACTTCTGAACGAACTGGTTGAAACCGTTGTCAAAGAAGGCGCTTCCGACCTGCATCTTTCTGAAGGTCGTTTGCCTGTGATTCGAGTGTCCGGATTTCTTATTCCCCTAACAAAAATCCCCGTAATCTCACGAGAGGACATGGACGGTCTTCTCTCTCTGCTACTCACTCCTCCTGAGAGAAAAGAGTTTGAGGATCATAAAGAAGCGGATTTTGCCTACAGTCATGAAGGCCTGCCTGCCGGCGAGGCAGGTTCAAGACGTTTTCGTTGTAATGTATCCCTTGCGCTTGGAAAGATCGGCATGGCTATGAGATTGATCCCAAGTGAGGTAAAAAATTTCGCCGCTCTCAACTTACCACCCATTCTTGAAACTTTCACGAGTAAACAACAAGGTTTCTTTTTAGTAGTGGGACCAGTAGGGGTGGGCAAGTCAACGACCCTAGCCACCATGATAGAGACGATTAATCTAGAACGTCTTGAACACATTGTCACTATTGAAGATCCTATCGAGTACATCTTCGAACCTAAAAAGTCCCTCATCCATCAACGCGAAGTAAAGCTTGATACCACTGACTTTCATGCAGCTCTTCAGGGCGTTTTTCGTCAGGATGCTGATATCGTGATGATCGGTGAAATGCGTGATCCAGAAACCATCTCCACAGCCGTGACTGCCGCTGAAACCGGACATCTCGTACTCTCGACTCTTCACACCAATACGGCTAGCCAGACGGTAGATCGTATTATTGACTCCTTTCCGGCGGCTCAACAAAGCCAAATTCGCATCCAATTGGCAGGTTCTCTTTTAGGTATTTTCTCTCAACGCCTTATACCGCGTATCTCTGGCGGACTCATTCCAGCTTATGAACTTCTGATAAACAACAACGCTACCGCTAACCTGATTCGCGAGAAGCGCACTCACGAACTGGATTCGGTGATAGAAACTAGTTCCGAAGAAGGCATGATAGATATTAATCGTTCTTTGGCGGAACTGGTCAGAAAAGGGGAGGTCACTGTGGAAAATGCTCTGAAATTCTCCACCAGTCCGAAGACACTTGAACGTTTGATTTAACCATGCTATTCAATTACAAAGCTCTTGATAATATAGGCAAAAGTACCTCCGGTTCTATAGAGGCGGTCTCTCTTGATGTGGCCATCGGGTCACTGCAAAGGCGAGGCCTCATCATCGCCGATATAGAATCGGCAGAGAAAGAGCCGTGGTTCAAGAAGCTCTCGTTTGGTTTCGGTAGTGGTGTCCCTCACAAAGACGTTGTGATGCTTTCGAGACAGATGGCCACCCTTTTTGAAGCGCAAATCTCGGCTCTTAGGATCTTCACCCTTCTTTCTACCGATATTGAGAATAAAACTCTTGAGAAAAGCATGGGTCAGATAGTGGTAGATCTTCAAGGGGGCAGTACTATTTCTAAAGCTCTTGGCAAACATCCTGCGATTTTCTCCGATTTCTACGTCAATATGGTCAAGTCTGGCGAAGAAACTGGGAAATTAAACGAAACTTTCAACTATTTGGCTGATTATCTGGATCGTCAGTACGAGGTGGTATCAAGGGCTAGAAATGCTCTGATTTACCCGAGCTTTGTCATCACTGTTTTCGTGGCGGTCATGGTACTTATGTTTACGGTTATTATTCCAAAAATAAGCTTGATCATCCAAGAGTCGGGACAGGCCATACCGCTCTACACACAAATTGTTTTTAGTGTCAGCGAGTTCTTCGTCAGTTACAGTGTTGCTCTTGTCGTGGCATTGGTAATCTTCGGCTTCGTATTTTTTAAATATATTCGTACTAGGGAAGGCAAGAGGGCTCTGGCTCGCTTCAAACTGGATATCCCTTACATCGGCAATCTCTACAGAAAACTTTATCTCTCTATCATTACAGACAATATGAATACCATGATTCTCTCCGGCATCTCCATGATGAAAGTGATCGAAGTGACCGCCGCTGTGGTGGGTAATGAAGTTTATAAAGATATTCTGAATGAAAGTCTGGTGGCGGTGAGGGGAGGTAGCTCGCTCTCCCAGTCTCTTGCTCAATATGAGGAAATCCCAAACATATTGACCCAAATGATCAAAGTGGGCGAAGAATCCGGCGAACTAGGGCCTATTTTAGGTACTATGGCCCACTTTTACCAGAAGGAGGTGATCACGGCTGTTGATACTCTGGTGAGCCTCATCGAGCCGGTGATGATTGTCATATTGGGCCTAGGAGTAGGCGTTCTTCTGGCTTCTGTACTTATCCCCATATACGACGTTGCTAATTCGGCAGGTTTATAGAGTATAATAGACATATTCACTGAAAATCGGTGATTTATAAGCCCCGACGTAAAGTCGGGGTCCCGACCAAAGCGTCGGGACTTAATAAACAAATTGTTAAAGAAATTATGAGTAAAAGAAATAAGGGGTTCACCCTCATAGAACTTCTGGTGGTTATCGCCATCATCGGTATTCTCTCGTCAGTGGTGCTAGCATCCCTCAATACTGCCCGCTCAAAAGGTTCTGATGCGGCTATTAAGGCTGATATTGCCGGGGTTCGTGCTGCCGCAGAAATTGTCTACGACAACTTGGGTAACACCTACGGGGTTCAGGCTTTTTCCACTAGTTGCGATACTATAGCTGTAGCTAATCCAGCAACAACAATTGCCAATGACGCAACTATCCAAGCTCAAATGGACGATGCGTACGTTAAGGCTGGTTCACCAGCAACCCATGTTTATTGTCAGTCAAGTGCAACTACCTACGTTGTGGCGGCTCCTCTAAAGTCCGACGTAGCCAAAGGATGGTGTGTTGACGGTGTAGGCTCTTCTATGCAGATCACTATGGCAAACCTCATTTCTGGTGATTTAACTTGTGTTGGTAACTAGTTTCTATTAGATTAGTCTTAATTAACATAAAACGTGAAGACAAATAATGTAGGTTTTACGTTGATTGAGCTTCTGGTGGTTATCGCCATTATTGGTATTCTTGGTTCGATAGTGATAGCAAATCTCAATAACGCACGAAACAAGGGTAATGATGCTAAAGTCAAGTCTCAACTCTCCTCTGCTCGCGCTAAAGCCGAACTCTTCGCTGAAGCCAACAGTGGTAGTTATAACGGCTCGGCCGGTAATATTTCTGGCCCGTGTACCACAGCGAACTCGATGTTCACAGATCCTGCCCCTCCCTCTGGCTCTTCTGGTATGGCTGTACAATTGTCAGGTATAGCCAACATAACTTGCTACTCCACATCTAACACTTATGCCATATCAGCTTTCCTGCCTAGTTCTGCTGCTACTGGTGGTACAATTTCTTGGTGCGTGGATAGTTCTGGTGACTCAATGCAGAGAGCCACAGCTATCAATAGCCCAGCCTGCTAGCTTAGTACTCCGTCCAGTATAAAAGATAAAAGGGACACCAAAAGGATGACCAACGGCCATCCTTTTGGCTGTATATACCCCACAGGTGAGTCCTGTGTATACACAGGACTCACCTGTGGGGTAGTATGGTAAGATATATAGCTATGGTTCAAAGAATGACACCCTTCGTTACTGGAGAGTTTTATCACTTGTATAGTCGTGGCGTAGAAAAGAGGATTATTTTTCTAGACGCGCAGGATTATCAACATTTTCTTTACCTAAT
>Ga0209541_10013250_pt1 | contig 12631 bp, 14 predicted proteins | sample RifCSPlowO2_01_FD_184027 | JGI IMG/M metagenome (GOLD analysis project Ga0209541, IMG submission 184027) | Groundwater microbial communities from Rifle, Colorado - Rifle CSP2_plank lowO2_0.1 (SPAdes) (version 2) | ecosystem: Environmental > Aquatic > Deep subsurface > Groundwater | place...
CTCCTCATTCCAATAGGTCTGTTGTTAGTCTTCCTTCTATATGGCAGGCAGTATGGTGATTTTCTTGCTTATTTCCACTCTGGAGATAACCTTCACCTCGTTTTCCCTCCATTCAGTGTGTTTAACTACCAGAAGCCATGGGTGAGCGAGTCTTGGCTTGAAGAAATAGTTTTTATCTATTTTTTTTACGGGGTAATGGTCACGACTCTCATGTCTTCTATTATGAGCAAGGCATCATTTGTTATGAATCAGATGAGAAAGTTTTTTCAAGATGTATTTAGCAAACACGAGCCAAAGGACAACCAATCTGTACAACAGATTCTTTTCTGTTTCAGTTTAATTTTCTTTATCGCCCTTATATTAGTACAACATCGTGATATATCTCGATATGCTCTTCCGCTCCTACCAATCGCATTAATTACATTCGAAAAATTCTTTACCTCAAAGAAATTTCTTATTGTGTTGATTGTTCTTATTCCAGCAATTTATGCTTATGCATGGAATTTTATGCTTGTGAATGTGGCTCCGATTTCTGACTGGGCACCTTTCTTATAACACCTTAAGGAAAAAGATGGAGTAAAGACTTCTTTGATATGCAATTCTGAGGCGCGTGCCGGAATCGAACCGGCGCATAGCTGTTTTGCAGACAGCCGTGTTTCCACTTCACCAACGCGCCATTGTGCCTATATTTACGCTGATATTTTTGATATGATTATACACTATGAGGAGGGTAATGAGTGCTATCACTCGACATAAGTATAAAATTATTATTGCAATTATTGTAGTACTGGGAGTTTTTTTCTATTTACAACGTAACCAAAAAAATAGTAGTGTAGAAAAAGTAAAAAATACTCATGTTAAACAAGGCTCTTTAAAGGAAACACTCATTTTATCAGGAGAGATTAAATCGAGAGAACATACTAAGCTCCACTTTCAAACATCAGGAAGAGTTTCTACATTTAATATAAGTGAAGGAGACGTTGTCGATAAGAATCAACTCATTGCTACTCTTGACCAAAGAGAACTTAAAAAAAATCTTCAAAAAGAACTTAATGATTTCATGAAAAGCAGGTGGGACTTTGATCAGGAAAAAGATGATATTAAAGATCGGGCCGTTACCACAGCAATGCAGAGAATTGTTGACAAAAGCCAATTTGATCTTAATAATGCTGTTGTCGATGTTGAGTTAAAAAATTTATCACTTGAGTTTTCTACTCTCAGGTCGCCAATTAGCGGCATCGTTGTTGACACTCATAACATTACTCCCGGAATGAACATTATTGCCACTGACGTTGTCGCTGAGATTATTAATCCAGATAGCCTCTATTTTGACCTTACAGCTGATCAAACCGAAGTAACAAAACTCAAGAAAGGTATGACGGGCGAACTTGTTCTGGATGCCTATCAAGATAAAAAAATATCTGGCACGATTAATTCAATCTCATTTACACCCAAAACAGATGAGAGCGGAACGGTCTATGGTATTGAATTGAATTTTAATAATAGTAGCAATCAAGACCAGAGATACAGAATCGGAATGACGGGAGATGTTGAATTTATCTTGCAAGAAAAACAAAATGTTTTATATGTTCCTGTTGAATATGTACATGAAGAAAAAGGAGAAAAATTCGTATTTATCCTTGACGGAAAGGGCCAGAAAATAAAACGGATTGTCTCGACAGGCATGGAGACAGATACAGATATCGAAATATTACAAGGATTGAATGTGGGACAAGTTATCTATGATTAAACTTCTTAATGTAGAAAAAAAGTTTCTTTTAGGAAACGAGGAAATTACGATCCTCCATAAAGTATCTCTCGAGATAAAAAAACAGGAATATGTTTCTATTTTAGGACCATCAGGATCAGGTAAATCTACCTTAATGTATATTATTGGACTTCTTGATCTTCCATCAAGTGGAGATGTTATTATTCAGGACAAAGACACTGCAAAAATGAATGATGATGAAATTTCCCGTTTGCGGAATAAATTTATTGGATTTGTATTTCAGCAGTTTAACTTAATCAATAAGCTCACTGTCCTTGAAAATATTTTACTTCCAACAATTTACTATAATGAGAAACTTAATTTTAATCCAAGTGACAGAGCTAATGAACTTATGAAGCGGTTCGGTATTGACCACAGAGCCGGCTCATATCCGAATAAAATATCAGGAGGAGAGCAGCAACGGGCTTCCATAGCACGATCGCTTATACTAGATCCTGATGTTATTTTAGCAGACGAACCTACGGGAAACCTTGATTCTAAGAATGGCAATATTATTTTAGATCTCATTGATGAACTTAATAAAAAAGATAAAAAAACCGTTATTGTCGTTACTCACGAAAAGGAAGTTTCTGACAGAACCCACCGAAAGATTGTCATTCATGATGGAGAAATAACATATATTAAAAACGAGCGCTTGCTTAAAAATAAATAACATGAAAGTTATTATATTTGTGATTACGTCTGCTTTTGAGGACTTTAGAAGAAATAAGATTCGAACTGCGCTTACTTCTCTTGGAATTTTAATTGGCGTTTCCTCTGTGGTACTTTTGAGTGGACTGGGTGTTGGTTTAAAAATATACATTCAACAGCAGTTTGAAAGCTTAGGAACAAATCTCATTATTATTTTTCCAGGAAAAGTTTTCGGTGAGGATGGGAAATTTAGACAGAGTGAAGGAACAGGACTTGGTCAAACATTTGATGAGAAAGACGTTCGCAATCTCCGCAGAATTAAGCTTCTTAAAGACGTTGCGCCTGTCTTCACTCGAACCGCAAGTGCTTCATATGGATCAAAATCAAAAATCGGTGATATATTTGCAACAACCGCAAATATATTTCCGTTAAGAAATCTTAATGCTACTGCAGGTAAGGTATTCGATGAAGGCGACACAGACAAAAGAAGCAAAATTGTAGTCATTGGGAAGAAGATTTCCGATAAGCTTTTTAATGCTCCTGAAGAGGCAATTGGGAAGAATATTAAAATCGATAATCAGAGTTATAAAATAATTGGCGTTCTAGAATCAAAAGGAGGAGGAGGTCTTGGTGGGCCTGATTTTGATTCGTACATGTATATCCCTTATACTGCTGGTATTTCCTTTAATCCAAACAAAGAATTTCTCTATTTTTATATTGAGGTAATGAGCGAACAAGATATTCCAGAAGCGAAAAAAATGATTGAAGAAGCTTTCTTAAAAAGATACAACGAAGATGATTTCTCTATCGTCGAACAGAAAGAAATTCTTAACGCAGTAACATCTATTTTCGCTGTTCTTAATAATATTTTAGTAATGATCGGCGCAATCTCACTCATCGTGGGTGGTATTGGGATTATGAACATTATGTACGTATCAGTTGTGGAAAGGACAAAAGAAATTGGAATTAGGAGAGCGATTGGAGCAACAAAGAAAGATATTCTTTTACAATTTCTGACTGAATCAATACTCTTATCGCTGCTTGGAGGAACCTGCGGTATTCTGCTTTCATATATGTTGACATTGCTGATCAATAAGTATTTTCCTGCTCAAATGACCGCAATGTCTGTAATGCTTGCATTGGGAGTATCTACAATTGTTGGAGTTGTCTTTGGAGTTTTTCCAGCAAGGAAGGCTGCAAGGCTTTCACCGATTGATGCAATTCGGTATGAGTAGGGATAAGCTTGATTACATTCAAGAAAAAGGAAATTCAGCGAATTCGGTAATTAAATTAACTCGAAGGTTGAGAGAGTTCTTTCTATTTCATCTAAATTTTTACTCTTGGAAATTCCCACAATTTCAATAATATACACAGGGCCATTTTCTGTTTTGGAAAATATATACAACTTGCTGTTTGGGTCTAGTTTCTTAGCTAATATTTTTGTGTTTTTCTGAGCAATAGTGCCTTCTGTAATTAAATATTCATCTTTGTTAAACGTTTGAAAATATGTATTGATAATACCGTCAATATCGCTTTCTTTTGCTTGCGGATAAAGTCCGATAGTTATCCAATATTCGCCACATGACTCATCATTTTCTGGCTCACCTTTTGCAAGAACTACATCCGTGACATATCCATCGCTCATCCCAAAGGGAACAGAGACACATGGATTTACATTCAATGAAGGATGTTTTACTTGAAAATTGTTTTTTTGACTGATGTAGTAAAGTTCTTTAGGTTCGAATACTGTTGGAGAAGAAATAATTTCTTGTGACGGAATAACTGTAAATTCAGGAGTAATTTCCGGAGTTGAAGTTTCGGTAGGAATATTCTGTTTTCTTAATGATGTGGTATCAAGACTTCTGGACTTATCAAATAGATTCATTACTAGCACCCCCACAAAAAGAGAAATACAGACAACTCCTATTCCGAATATAAATTCTTTACCTTTATCAAATATTGACGGCTGCCTATAGTATAAGGTTTCCTTTTCTTGCAAAGAATCATCGTTCTCATCTTTCATGGTCTATATTATACCGCCATTTCAATAATTTCGTTAATTTTATTTCGAAACGAGCCCATACTATACCTCTGAGATTCGAGATGGGCATTTTCACACATCTTGGAGTATTCTTTCTCTGAAAGAGAAATGATGTCATTAATCTTTTCAGAAATACTATCTAGAGTTAAGTCCGAAAACAAATATCCATTAATTCCGTCCCTTACTGTTTCCTTCAGCCCCCCTGATTTATAAGCTATGACCGGAACTCCATATCCCATTGCTTCTATTGGAGCAATGCCAAATTCTTCATCTTTCGCCGCAAATAAGAATGCTTTCGCATTTTTGTATAAATCCTCAAACTCTTCATCGCTCACCTGACCAAGGAATTCAACATTTTCGCGAGCTATTTTTCTTAAATAATTCTCGTCTCTACCCTTACCAATAATCTTAAATTTAATATTAAGTTTCTCTGAAGATTTAATGAGTAGGTCGATATTTTTTGTTTTAACTAAGCGTGAAAGCGTAATAAAGTACGTTCTTTTTTTTAATAGCCCAACGTCAAGATTGACTTTCAATGGAATATTGACTGGGGGATAAATAACATAAGCATCTCTGCGATAAAACTTTTTTACCCGTCTTTTTGTCTCATCTGAATTGGCTATAAAATAATCAGGACGTTGGCTTGAAATATAATCCCACATTCTTAAAAAATGATTAATAAAATGACCATATATTTTAATAAGTTTGTATTTTTGCCACTCCAAAGAAGTTTCATAATAATACAAGTACTTTGGCTGATGATGAATGTAACAAATATGTTTTGTAGGAGGTTTAGTAATGACACCTTTTGACATAAACCATCCTGAAGAAGAAATGATAAGATCGTAACCTGACAGATTAAATGATTCCCATATCCATGGAGTCAGAAACCTTAAAGGAGAATAGAGTTTATTAAAAAAAGGGATATGAGCTGCCCATGAAGTTTTAATATTCCATTCATGAATATTAGAAACGTGTTGTTTTAAAATATCATTATTGTATGCTGCCGTATAGACGTCAGCTGCAGGAAATAGTTCTTTTAATGCAAGCATGACTCGTTCAGCTCCACCAAATTCAAAGAAATGATCGTGTACAAGCGCTATCTTCATAGTATTATTTTAGCATAGTAGTCGATATAACGAGCTATATTGGGTATAATTTAGATCATGACGCTTTTTCACAGTATTATTTTAGGACTTGTTGAGGGGTTCACTGAGTTTCTTCCTATATCGTCAACCGCACATCTCATTCTAACTGGAAAAATATTAGGACTTGCTCAAAATGAATTTAATACGTTTTTTGAAGTATTTATTCAATCTGGAGCTATTCTTGCGGTTCTTTTGGTATTTTTTAAAAAAATTATGGTAGATCAAGCTTTAATCAAAAAAACTTTTGTCTCATTCATTCCAACCGCTCTTATCGGTTTTCTGCTCCACGATATCATAAAAACAGTTTTCTTCGATTCATTACAATTAATAACTTTTTCTTTATTTTTTATTGGAATCATATTTTTAGTCATCGAGAAAAAAGTAAAGAACAATCATAAGACTATAAAAAAAATGTCATATCGAGAAGCGATAATTATTGGTCTATTTCAGTCTTTTGCTGTTGTGCCCGGAGTTTCACGAGCTGGTATCGTAATTATTTCAATGCTGCTTCTAGGATATAAAAGAGAAGATAGCGTGTACTATACATTTATTCTTGCAATCCCGACAATTTTAGCAGCATCTGCGCTGGATTTTATCAAGCTCGATTGGAATATTCTCACGATAGATAAGAGCATATTAATTCTTGCTGGAACGTTGGTATCTTTTTTTTCAGCACTTATTTGTATTAAGTGGTTTATTTCATACGTTGAGAATAAAACGATGAAGATTTTTGGGTTATATAGAATAGCTTTGGCAGTAGTTATACTCTTTTTTTTGTTATTGAAGTAAGCGCTTGTAGCTTAATGGATAGAGCATTGGTTTCCGGAACCAAAGGTTGGAGGTTCGAATCCTCTCAGGCGCGCACATAAATTTACGAAACTTCTTTAAAATCAATCCCATAAATGGTATTCTTGTAAAAAGAATTCATTAGTTCCTTTTTTTCTTATGGCTAAACGTGAAGAATATATTCAGTCTATTCAGCTCAGAAAAAAAGGATTTAGCTATAGCCAGATAAAAAATAAAGTGAATGTAAGTAAGAGCACTCTGAGCAGATGGCTTAAAAACCTACCATTAAGTAACAACCAAACACTAAGTCTTGACGTAACGCAGAGAAGAGTGGAAACATTTCGAAGAACAATGAAAGAAAAGAGTGATCAAAGGTTGCTTGAAACGTATATTACAGCAAAGAATTCCCTCATTCCTTTAACTAAACGAGAGCTTTATATCGCTGGACTATTTCTATATTGGGGAGAGGGTTCTAAAAATATTAAAGGTCAAATTAGCCTTAACAACACAAACCCACAAATGATGAAGTTTTATATTTTCTGGCTGACTGAAATATGTAAAGTTCCTAAGAATAAGCTCAAAGTATCTCTCCATCTTTATAAAGATATGAGCGTCAAAAACGAGATTGAATATTGGAGCAAGATCCTCAACATGCCTCTTGATCAATTTATCAAGCCTTATATTAAAGATTCTTTAATCTCTCAAATACAGCATAAAGGCTTCGTGCATGGAACGTGTGGAATTCTATTTGGTGATATCCTGTTGAAAGAAAAAATAATGAAGTCAATCGAAGTAATTTCAGATAGTTATAGCAAAACCCGCTAGGTAATATTTGATATAATGCTCTGCATGGGCGTGTAGCTCAGTGGTTAGAGCGCGTATCTTATAAATACGAAGTCGATGGTTCGATTCCATCCTCGCCCACCCTGAATTAGGCAAATGGAAACAAAAGTTTGTATAATTACACAAGCTCACAGGCAAGGTAGCCAAGTTGGTCACGGCGGGCGTCTGAAAAACGTCAGATCTCAGTTCGATTCTGAGCCTTGCCACAAGTTCTGAGATTATATATAGCGGCGGTAGTTCAGCGGTAGAATGTCTCCTTGCCAAGGAGAAGGTCGCCGGTTCAAATCCGGTCCGCCGCTCCAAGAAAATGACAAGTAATTCAATTAAGAAAAATGTTATGAAGAGTACGAAATTTTCCGTTGCAGTTTTACTTATAAATCCAGATAATGATAAAGAATTTCTTGTTGTTAAAAGACCTCCTGATGATGATAGACTTTCAAATGTATGGGGATTACCTGCGGTCACAATACAGAGCAATGAATTACCTGAGAATACAGTAAAGCGCATAGGAATAGAAAAACTTGACACTGATATCGAAGCAACTGAGTATATAGGTATAAAAAGGTCAGATCGAGACGATTATGAACTTATTTTGATTGATATCAAAGCAAAACTTACTGGTAAGCAACCATCGGTAGAAAAAGCACAAACAGAAAATACAAAATATGTAGACCAGCAATGGACAAGTGATCTAAACATACTGAAAGATGCCGCATCAAAGGGATCCCTATGTTCCCAAATAGTCTTAGACGCAAGCTCAATCGATTACTAGAAATCAGAAGGTCTGTAATTCTTTCATGAAAAGATTAATTATTATTCTCCTCTTAATTCACATTTCTTTTTATATTTCTGCCCTTACAAATCAATTCTATAACTATTTTTTTTCATGGGGAAATGTGCACGAGTATCAAGGAATTGATTTTTTTCAGGTTCCAAATGGAGCATATGCATATCTACATGGAGGAAAATTAACAGGAGAATTGCCTCAAGGAGTCCGTCCTTATCATTACGGAAATACAAATGTATATAATCCCTTTTTTACTTTAGCTATAGGCTATCCACTTCAACTACTTGCTCCTCTTCAATCTTTTAAATTGTGGATAGTATTTCATCTTTGCATATATCTTTTCCTTTACTATGTTTTTTATACTTATTTTAAAACTAAGAAAAACTTTCTACTAGCCTCATCAATTTTCTTAATATCTTTCCCCCACGCACTGGAAATATGGAACGGACAGTATCATTTTTTACTTGATGTCGGAATTTTCTTTTTCCTTTTAGGAATCTCGAAGAAAGATGCTATTGTAAATGGGTTTACGTATTTATTAACACTCTTAGTGAAGCCGATTACTCTACTTTGGCTTCCAGCTCTTATTATCCACAAGAGATTTAAGACGATATTAATCGGCATTCTTTTTTTTGTGCTTCTCACATCAATCTTTTTCATTAATGGAAGCGGAAATTATTACATTACCAATCTCATTGAACGAGTAAAAAACCCTCTTGGGGGTCCGCCTGGAATTTATACACTTGACGCTCTTCTAAGATATGCTCATTTTAACAACGACATTATTAGAATAATGAAGCTGACCATCGCCGGAATTATTTTGTTTTTTCAATTTTGGAAGAAACCAAATTTATTCATAAGTATTTTCATGTGGACATCATTTTATCTGCTTTTCTATGATTTTGTATTCGAATATCATTACACTACGATAAGTTTGTTTTTAGCTTTCGGAATAATAACAGAAAAATTATTTTCTAATAGATTCATTAAATTTCTTTCTCTATCTTACATTCTTCCTACACCTTTCTTTATCTTCCACACCTCTCAGATCTTAGCCCATGGTCATTATGTGGATAATCTAGGATGGGCGGTACTTGTTCTTTTCAGAATCATTCCAATCATATTGATCAATATCTTTGTTATTATGTATACTATCCGCCATGAAGAACGAAAAAGAAGTAGAAAAACAACTCCTCAAGCTTCTCGAGCATATACCTAAAGGCAAAGTTACTACATATAAAATTTTGGCTGAGGAATTAAACATCAATAATGCACGTTTTGTAGGAAAAATGCTCCATAAAAATGAACGTCCTGATATGTTTCCATGCCACCGAGTAGTGAGATCAGATGGATCAATTGCAGAAGGATACGCATTTGGAGGTCGAGCGGCACAAATCGTATTACTCAAAAAAGAAGGAGTCCCATTCAAGGCAAGCAGAGTTGATATCTCAAAAGCATTATGTATACTTAAGCATTATTGATGAAAAAGAAATTAACTCATATAGGACCATTGTTTATAGCAGCTGCTGCGATACTTTGGAGCCTTGACGGTTTATTAAGAGTTGCTCTGTATTCTCTTCCACCTGCGGTGATTATCTTCTGGGAGCACTTTCTCGGAGCACTTATTCTATCTCCATTCATTTTCATTAAGCGAAAAGAAATTAAACATCTCACGAGAAAGGAATGGATGTCTATCCTTTTTGTAAGCTTGTTCTCCGGAGTATTAGGAACAATGCTTTATACCGCTGCACTTGGAAAAATTAATTACATTCAATTCTCTGTTGTCGCGCTTCTACAGCAACTACAGCCAATCTGGGCAATCACTACAGCAACGATACTTCTTAAAGAAAAACTTGATAAAAAATTTGTTCAGTGGGCTGGACTTGCAATTATTGCGTCCTACTTTGTGACTTTCAAAGATATGAGAGTTAATATATCTTCTTCAAATGAAACATTGATAGCTGCGCTTTTTGCTCTTTTGGCAGGCGTTGTATGGGCAGTTTCAACTTCTTTTTCAAAAATTGTATTAAACAAAGTTTCGTTCCAACTTACCACGTTGTTACGCTTCCTTATAGCTCCAATTTTTGCTTTAGTATTCATTTTTATTTTTCATAATCAGAACGCAATGTTGGCAATCAACCAGGACCAATGGTTGAAGCTTCTTACCATAACACTGTCCACAGGTATGGTTGCATTACTTATATACTACTACGGACTCAGAAATACTCCTGCGAAGGTCAGCGCAATTGTCGAACTCCTATGGCCCGCATCAGCAATTGCTATCGATTATTTCTTTTTTCATAAAATGTTATCTCTCACTCAAATTGTGGGAACGGTAGTCTTGCTTTTTTCTATATTTAAAGTATCTAAATTTTATAAATAACTTTATATGGATTGGGTTTCTTCCAAAGTACATAAAGGCGATCAGTCTGCTCGAAAAATTGGATTTCCTACCGCAAACTTAGACCCTCATATTATTGAAGAGAGTTATCGCCTCGGCATCTATGGAGGGTTTGTGAAAATTGACCATCGTCAATTCTTAGGAATTTTTTATTTTGGTCCAAATTATCTAAAAAACAGTCTTGACAATATCTTTGAAGTTCATATTCTTGATTTTGACGCAAATCTATATGATCAAATAATTGAAGTTAAGTTGATTAAATTTATTCGAGAGCCAGAAAAATTTAATTCGATCGATGAGGCAACAAAGAAGATTGAAGAAGATGTCAAAATTCTAAGAAATCTTGTGCTTGAAACAGGATTCGCTTAATGACTATCATCGAGCATTTTTTTAGCATCTTTAAACGCTTTTTTATCAGCCGGATAGGTGAGTAGGTCAGATACCTCATCTTCTGGATAAAAACCAGCTTCACTCATCTCCCAGTCATGGTTATTAGGATCGCCTGATTCATATAACATTAAGAAATAATGAACTTCTTTTTTTATCAATTCTCCTTCAAGTTGATACGTGTATGTATACACATGTGGAAGTTTCCCGATTATTTTTCCTTCCACCCCGCCTTCTTCTTTAGTTTCTCTCCTTGCTGCTTCTTCATAGGATTCATCTAGACTCCTATCGCCAACTAAGCCTTTTGGGAAAACCCAACCTCCATGACTTGAATGCTTACACACTAACCATTCTAGAGGCATTGTATTCTTATATACCAAACATCCTGCTGCAATATTTTTCTTCATTATGTCTTTATTATATCAGCTTATATACAACTCCATTTTATCTTGATAAATGAACAATCGTTCACTATTATTAACATATGCAGTCATACATTATTCATATTGATGGAGATGCTTTTTTTGCATCTGTCTATCAAGCGCTTCATCCGGAAACAAAAGGAAGACCTGTTGTTATAGGAAGAGAAAGAGGTATCGCCACGGCAATTTCTTATGAAGCTAAAAAATGCGGCGTCACAAGGGGTATGCTTATTTCCGAAATAAAAAAAATTGCTCCTCAATGCATCATTGCATCTTCAGACTACCGTTTATATGAAATTTTCTGTAAAAAGATCGTTTCAATCGCCTCTCTTTATAGTCCATACGTTGAGAGATATTCTATTGACGAAGTTTTTATTGACATGACAAATCATAATGGAATAAATAATGACAAAATTGTGAACGTTGGAAAAAAAATAAAGTTGGAGATAGAGCGTTCACTTAATATTACGGTTTCGCTAGGAATAGCCTGTACGAAAACGCTAGCAAAAATTGCCTCATCATCGAGCAAGCCTTCAGGATTTATATTTCTACATAAGAAAAACTTGAATGAATATTTGTCATCAATAGACATACAAGATGTCTGGGGCATTGGACGACAGACTTCTGCGAAATTACGCTCAATGGGAATAACGACAGCTAATGATTTCTTTAATGAGAATGAGTCAGTCCTTAAAAAATATTTCTCTAAAAATATCCTGGAAATCTGGCACGAACTTCATGGAAAAAGAATATACGACCTTTCTCTAGGAGAAAAAACAACATATAAATCTATACAAAGAACCCAAACCTTTACTCCAGCAACGTCAAATAGATTCTTTGTAAGGGCTCAGCTTCTTAAGCATATTGAGGAAGCTTTCTCAAAGGCCCGAAGATTAAAATACACTGTAGGAGGAATCTCAATTTTTATTAAAACTCAAGAGTTTAGTTATCGATCAGTGGAAATTCCATTATCTGAAAAACTAGCATATCCATTTTTAATTCGACATGAAATTGAAAATGCATTTAATAAAATTTATAACTCATCTAAAAAATATCGCGCTTCAGGATGTACCCTTTATAACTTAGAAAGTGAAGATAAAGAACAATTAGGACTATTTAACGAAAATGCATCACTAAATAAAAAACTGCGTAGTCTTTATGGACTATATGATAAAAATTTAATCAATTTCGGGTCTCAACTTTTCAATGAAACTAATCGAGAAGCTAAAAAATTTACCGTACCACAGGTTGATCTTAGGAAATGAAAAACTTATTTCCTGATTTTTTAATCAGATCTTTTTTTGAAAAGACGTTATTTGGGATTTAGATAAGAAAATCATTAAGATCGTCTATGTTGATTATATTCAATAAACTTGGAAAAAAGGGTTTTGTATTCT